>Ga0182741_1002337_pt1 | contig 22367 bp, 9 predicted proteins | sample eDN5th37CBELigOP_FD_128874 | JGI IMG/M metagenome (GOLD analysis project Ga0182741, IMG submission 128874) | Enriched Organic Plus compost microbial communities from Emeryville, California, USA - eDNA 5th pass 37_C BE-Lig OP (version 2) (version 2) ... | reverse complement strand
TATCGATGGCGTCAGTGCAGAGAAGAAGATAGACCAGGGCTCTCAAGCCCAGGCTCAATCACACCAGGGACCACAGGAGCGACCACATACTGTAATACCTCTTTGGTTCATTAACCAGTTGCGAATCCTATCAGGCAATTGTTTGGCATACCTCATTCATGGCATTCGCGAAACGTTCCGGACCATTCCATTACTGTTCCTAGTCACTTCAGGGGGTCTCACCGACACTCCCAAGTCACAAAACATCCCAATTCCGGCTGATTTGGATCCTGAACTCGAGGACGTCGATATGACTCAGGATCCCCAGCAAGCTCGCGCGTCTGCGCAGCTCCGGGCGTTGGTTCGGACCGTCTGCTCGTTGTGCTCGATTAGAGGCCCCTTAGCAGGATACAATGCTAGAGATGCATCCCTGCTAAGTCTCGGCCCATCTTCTTCCCAAGGCAAGCGCGCCTTGGACGACGGCACATCCAGTACTAGCGAACATGCCCAACATGCGGTCCTGAAAGCACTGAACCTATTGCCGCCTCCACTCACACTCGCTCTTTCAGCAGGGCGAGGAAATCTGGGCACCGATCCAGCGTTATTTTCGCCTGGCAACTTGTCCTCAGCTGAAAGTACTAGCTCGGTAAGTGCAATGTCCGACGCCGAACTTCGCAATTCACTTAAGTCCGCAGTCGATAACGTTTGCTCCTATGCCCAGCAAACGAACAATCCCTACAAATTGCCAGCATCTCAAGACGAGAAGACGGACCAATCCGCTCCTACAACGGATCCGGAGCCTGTTCTACCAATTCTTACCCATGTGCGAGCCATTCTTCTGGGTGTAATTTGTGAAGATCTAGCGTGCTCTCTGTTTAACATGATTCTTCGATCTAAGAGGCTTACTGCCCTTGATGTCGGTATGCGGCTTCAAGTGCTACTAAAGGAAATGCTTTCGTGGATCGCCGAGCTCAATTGCGCGGAGTCATATGCAGTTTGCGAATCCCGATTGCTCCCTCTTCAGCAACTTTCACTTCTCTTGCTGATGGATAAAAGCACATTAGAGCTCAAGGATGCACTCGATGCCACATCCTGTCTCACCCCTGCTCAGGTGGATCATGTCTTGACACTATATGCGGCGAATGAAGATAATGTAGACAAGCCATGCGCCACATTAATGATGCAGCTCAAAAGTCTTGTTCATGACCGACGAGCAGCGCCAGCTCGAGAGCGGATGCGTCATCGTCGTCAACTAAATTTAGGGGCTGGGCTTCGTGGAGCCGCATTAGAGAAAATCGTTGGGCAATTCAAGACTGCGGTGGAGGAGAAGCCGCCCAGCCATTCAGTCGGTGAAGATGAAGTTGACGACGATGGTAACACTCCACTATGTGAGCACCTAAAATCCGTTCGCTCAGCTTGGTCACGCGCGCACTCGTCGACGGATAGCGGGTCAGCTTCAGGCATCGAGTGGAAGAAGTTCTATCCACGTGTTTGTACGATATGTTATCCAAGTCTGGTTGAAACTTTGTCTCCCGCGCTCTATGCGTTTGCATCAGCTGAGGAGACGAGACGACAGGACCGTATCCAAATTTTGCTCGAGAAACGCATGGCAATCAAGGCAAAGACAGCAAGTGGAGAGATAAAGACGACTGCATCTGTCTCTGCTTCGAGGTCACATGGTCGACATAGTATGAGCGAGACAAGAGGCTCAATTTCATCTCGACACATTGCGTATGATGGAGACGAAATCGATGTGGAAGATGCTGAATTGTACTCGCAGTTTGAGGTTGACGAATCCTCCAGCGACGATGACAAAGATCTTGATGCTAGTGATAACGAAGACACGAGCGTCGAACACGCCAGGCATAAGGCACAGCGTGAACTACAGATGGCACGACGGCAGCGTCTAGCAGCTGAGCAGGCAGCATATATGGCTGCCAGCAAGGTGATTTTCAAACGCCCACTGATTCCAGATGTACGGTATGCACTTCCTTCTTCTGCCGCGCAGCCAGTACCACTGAGCTCCGTTGCTCTGGTGTCCGGAAATGCGACATCCTGGTCTTCAGTGTTAGCACGCGAAACGATCCGTGCAACTTTCCATGCTGCAGCGATCGAGGCAGCTGTCTGCGCCACACTCAGTGCTGATGCCAGACCTGATGACAAGAAGGAGAAGAAGGACAAGAAGGAGAAGAAGGAGAAGAAGAGCAAGAGTATCGTTGCGAGCACAAGCCTGCCTTCAACTGGGAATGTTACGTCAGGTGCCTTTTCTCTACTGCAACTTGACCCCGAGATCACGGAGCAAGGTTCTGCAGGCAACGCAATTGTCCATTTCGCAAGAACGTTCGAGGGATCAGCCGATGCGGCCTCAGCTATTGCAGCGTATGCAATGCCTGTAATCTATGGGGGAGGCAAATTCCCCCAATCGTCTGGAGGCGATGCAATCGACCACGCGATCCAAGTCACTAGCTCTGCTGCATCTCAGCTTCCTTGGCCAACTCCGGCGTCAGTTCAAGGTGTGGGCTTGCGCAACGAACGATTGCTGCTGGAGAGACTGCGTGTGCCTGATGGAGTTGTACTGTAGCGATTCCCATCCTTGTTCACATCGACTCTGAGTCATCCATGTTGTATAGAGTGAAATTGTGGTTTCTATGACCCAGCGGTGATTCGGGTTTGCTATATTATTTGCTATACTACTATTCGGTTTTCTGTCTCATACAACTGTTACATAGATAGGTCAAGGTGACCGAGCTTCTAAGAATACCCTAAGCGCAGGCCTTACATGGCAGGCCTCATCGTTTAGTGCGCTATTCGACTACCTCACCTGTCACATCCGCAGCGAGAGAGCATGAGAAGAGTCTGGCCCCAACCTGCCAGCAAGCCTAAGTAACGTAAAGGATGAAACGATTTTGTCTTGTATGAACAAGAGTCAAAGCAAGTATCGTAAAATGTACTGTAGTATGAATGTACAGAAAAAAATTGTAGTGGATCGTTGTGAGGAAGGCTGGAAATACAGCTCCAGCGAGCGCACGTATACGCGTATATGTGTGCGAAAGATGGACGACGTCTCCATCGTAACATGGAACTGATGAGAATCTAGCGAAGGCGCCCTTCTATATGTAGGTGACCCTGCTTTCTACCAGGCGCGATCCCCTTTCACTTGTTCGTTTGCTAAAGTGGCACCCTTCGAATCCAAAAGGCGCCACATGTAATAACAATCCTTGCGAAAGTGGGACGCAACGATGTCTGCTTGTTGTGCTGTGTTATGTTCCAGTGTAGCTACTGTTTTTGCATGCTCCGGCTGGTCGCTTTGCGTGATTGAGTTCCGACGGAACTTTGGTGCTTCCCGTGGTTGCCATGTCAATGCGAGTCGTTGACCGATCACGCTTTCTTGCGGGGCTTCTGCATCTACATTTACCCATCAGTTACTCGATGAAGATCAATGCGCTACGAAAATGCGTGTGAATGATTTAACATCATCATTCACTTCCGAAGGGATGGCCGTATCCATCCTTGGATCGATCCATCATCGTACCTCTGCTCATTTTCCTTCCTTGGAGCCCTTCCTCTAGTCGTGGTGTGACTTCCTTCTCTCCTTCTTTCGCTCTCTGTTTCGCTTAAGTTTCCGGCTGCTCCTACTTCGTCTTCTTCGTCTTTCCTTCATGAAGTGCATTTTGAGCAAGTCAAAGGATCTATGTCAGTGATTCTAATTTAGAGGTAATCCTTGATGTTCTCAGGCATCTCCTCGATCTGAGTGTTGTAGAATCGCTCAATCTGCTGAAGGTTGGCCATATCACGCTCGGTAATGAAGTTGATGGCAACACCCTTACGACCGTGACGACCGGAACGACCGATACGGTGGATGTACTTCTCGTAGGAAGTGGGAATATCGTAGTTAATGACGAGTGAGACTTGCTGAACATCGATACCACGTGAGAGCAGGTCAGTGGCAATCAAGACACGGGTAGTACCGGATCGGAAAAGGTTGAAGATTTCCTCACGCTCTTGTGGAGACATTTCACTATGCATAGCAGAAACAGTAAAGTCGCGTTGAGTCATCATTTCGGTCAATTCATCGACACGGCGGCGAGTGGAGCAGAAGATAATGGATTGTGCAATGGCAATGGTCTCGTAGAGATCGCAGAGGGTCTCAAACTTGTTTGCCTCACTATCCAACTTGATGTAGAACTGCTTAATACCTTCGAGGGTCAACTCATCACGCTTGACAAGGATGAGCTTGGGGTTGCGCATGAAGTTCTGTGAGAGCTCAAGAATCTCCTGAGGCATGGTAGCCGAGCAAAGCACGACCTGAACCTGAGAGGGCAAGTACTTGAAAACATTGTGAATCTGGTCCTTGAAACCGAGCGAGAGCATTTCATCGGCCTCATCGAGAACGAACATCTTGCATCGGTTCAGATTGAGAGCGGAGCGGTTGATCATGTCGTAGACACGACCGGGGGTACCGACGACGAGCTGAACACCGTCGCGGAGGGTCTTGATGTCATCACGCACGACGGTACCACCGACGCAGGCGTGTGAGGTGAGACCCAAGAAGTGGCCCAGAGAGCGAGCGACAGTCTGAATCTGCTGCGCAAGCTCGCGTGTAGGAGCCAAAATAAGGGCCTGTGTGTACTTCTCAGTAGTGTCAATCGTCTGAAGGATAGCAATGCAGAAGGTACCCGTCTTACCAGAACCAGACTGTGCCTGAACAATGGTGTCATTACCGGTCAAGATGGGAAGAATACCACGCTGCTGAATCACGGAGGGCTTCTCGAAACCGTGCGCGTAGATACCACGCAAGAGCGGCTCCTTGAGGTTCATGTCATCGAAGCTAGTCGCAATGCGGTCCCAGTTGGACTCGCCCTCATTTGCCGCCTTGCCCTCGATCGAGTCGTAGGTAGCGTCGGCGTCCGAGTGGCCAGAAGGCGAAGCAGGGGCAGGGACCGCGGCGGGCTCAGAAGCAGCTGCAGAGACAGCGGCGCTAACAGTGGAGGCAGAGGCAGCAGAGGCAGAGGCGGCGGGGTCCTCCGTCTTCTTGGTGCGTTGAAGGCTTTTAATGCCTGACATTTGGAACTAACAAACGGGTTTTTCTAGACGAATCCGCGGGGTGGAAGAAGATCTTGCAGTGAGACACAGCGGCAAACAAACGGATCTCGCGATTCCGGAACTTAAAGTGGACCGAATCCCACGCCACGGTTGCGGCGCAGTGTACTTTACGTCAGAAGCCAAGAACTCAAGCTAGCTTCGACTACTTTGGAGCGACTTTGTAAGGCATCTATAGCATTCTCGTAAGGTAAAACGGCAAGCATATTATGCGGGCTGAGGCACTTCACCCTCATGTTACATTTTTACAAGCATATAAACTCCGCGCATATGCTTTTCCCCCTTTTTTTCCCGCTCTATTCCACGCTTCATTCTCCCTCATTTCGCCCCCTTCAGTCTACCTTTCCCCCATTCCGGCACCCCCGGCTCCGGTCGGACCGCGGCAGGACCCACCGGCTCATTTTTGATTTGTGGTGAGAACCAAAAGGTAGACCTCCGAGAGTGGTTGCTCAGAAGCCATCCACCCGAAAAAATATTTGAAGGTCGGAATAGCCGATTTCGAAAGACTGGTGTAGAGTGGTTGAGAGCGCGAAAACGGGAGATGTGCATGCTGAATTGTGATGAGAAGTGGACAATTAGATCAGGTGTGTTGCTAAACGTCATTATAATCAGTGAAAGCCTGGTGTCTCCCACGAGATTGCCGCTCTTTTCCCATTTGCCGCGGACCATTAGGGCACGGAACCCACAGAAATCTCTGTTTGCGTTGAAATGTGGGTGGGGGGTCCACGAGCGGGCAGTACTCCGAGCCCTAAGGAGAGTTGGGCTTACAGTTGTCTTGATTCATCCCTCCGTATAGAACCATGCTGATCCCTATTCGTTGCTTCACCTGCGGAAAGGTCGTGGGCAACAAGTACGAGAAGTACTTGGGGTACCTTAACGAGGGCAAGTCCGCCGACACCGCGCTCAACACCCTCGGCCTCAAGCGCTACTGCTGCCGTCGCATGCTTCTCGCTCACGTCGACCTCATTGAGAAGCTCCTGAACTACAACATCTACCAGCCTGCCGCTACCGTTCGCCGCTAGGGGCAAAGAGCAAGAGAAGGAAGGGGAAGTCGCCTTGTGTGCGCGTAGCATAGCACCGGCTGGCGCGTTCCCAAAGTAGCTTCCCGGATTAGGTACAAAAGCAGATGAACTTGAACCCTTCACTGTACATATGACGAAGATTAGGAGCAAACTCCCCAAAAGTAATGACCATTCCTGCCACCTCGCATAGATCGTGCCGTCAGCTGCTGCTGCTGTACGTGGCAATATGAAGTGATGACGTCCGACTGATGTAGTCAAGGTGGAATCTTATTCGACAGTCCTATCTACAGCTTGTGAGTCGATTCCTCGGACTCGGCAGCCTCCAGAAAACGAACCCCAGGGCCACAAAGCGTGGAGCCTGGATCACACGAGGCTGAGCGAGACTCTGGCAATCACATCGGTTAGAAGACCACTCAGCTAATATCACCCTGGATCAGCACACTTGCGTACGACGGGTGCGCAAGCTGTATAATAAACCATAAACTATTACCGTGCCTAATTCGTCGCTGTATTCGATGCTAGATCTACGCGAGGCCAGCTCGGATGTAAGGAAATGGCAAGCTGACGCCCAACTATCTCACACATGCTATTGTAACTCGTCAGCGCCTCTTGCCCTTCTGATCCTTGCCATCATTTTTGTCATCCTTCTTGCCTTCCTGTGACGGCTTACGAGACTGACCCAGAGCACCCGTCGCTCTTAACTTAGCGATTCGCTTCTGGATTTCCTCCTTAGTCAAAGGTTTCTCCGGCTTTACAGCATTCCCTGCATACGTTGACCCACCAGCAACAAACAGGGACCGTTCTTTGGCCGCCTTTTCAAAGGCTCGTTCGCGCTGAAACTTTTTCTCCTCTCGTCCACAGCCGTGGTCAAATGCGCTAATATGCTTCGTACAGAAGAACCTACGGCAATGCTTGCACTGCTGTTCCTGCATATGCATCTTCGCCTTGCAACCAGGTACAAAGCACTTGCCGAGTCGTAGCGTTGCCACCATACCCTCGATCGACTCCAAAGTCTCCAGTTCGTCTTCGTCATCAGTGACCACCTTGCTCGTTGCCTGTGCCCATGCTTCTGAACGCTTCCGTTCGATTTCTCTCAGCGCTTCATCAGACTTCTCCAGACGCTTGTGCTCTTGTGCGGCACGAAGGCGCCTGGCCTCTTCATCCCGAGCCTTGCTTTGGGCCCGCAACTGCTCGAGGCGGCTCGTGAGCGAAGGCTCCTCCTTGCTGGTAGATTTCGTCGCAGTGAGTGCTGATTGCGAAACGGATTTGGCTTCAGTCGAAACATCCTTCTCCGTGACAGATTTCGCTTCAGGGCTGGTCTTTGGCTCGGAAACGGATGCTTCTGGTGACTTGCCCCAATGGTTCAGCGGATGCTTGGGATCTGCAAGGCGCTTAAGCAGTGGATCTGATGGAGCGGCGTTGGCGGGGGCATTCCCCAGCAGCACCACGAAGGGAAGAGGAGAACTTGGTGGGTTAGGAAGATTGGCAAGATCCGCATTGGTTTTAACAAATCTACCTTTGCTCATCAACTTCTGTCCAGTTGCTGGAATTCCTGTGGTGGCTTCAATCATCTTGTGAAGGATTCCCAGATCCCATGCAGAAGTCGCTGGAGCTGGTTCGTTCAACAAGCGTTGTCGCAGGATGCCACGCCAATCTTCAACCGCTGGCACAACAAAGCGGTGCTTACCCCAGTGAACCTCAACCGCCCATCCGGCTCCAATCTGACCCTCCAGCAAGGGTCCCTGAGGATACTTGTGCACCTCATCAGAAACTGGCGCCGATGGCGGGGAGATGAGCGGTAGCGACGATTCGAGCCAGATGGCTGGTGACGTATTGGTCTCAGCTACGTCATTTGCTGGCATTTCAGCAGCAGTCGTGGTCACGTCATTGAGGAGCTTATTTTCATCCGAAGTATCGGGGTGCTCCTCGATCACAGGTTCCGGTCCTTCCTCAACAGGAAGTGCCCCCTCCTGGGCCAAACCTTCAGGTCCCTCTCTGACCTCCACATTTTCAGTCTCTGCATTCTCTGGCACCTGACCTGACTCAGTCGGAGCTGCTGGTTCACTGGGAGCTACTGCCTCCGGTTGAGTAGAAGCTAATGCAAGCTTCGGCGGTTGTGGCGCATCAGCCAGCTTGGGTTGCTCAGCTAGATGTTGATCCTTCTTCTTTTGCTTGGCACTTGCATTTCCAGGCGGCTTCACAGGCGCTTTGGACTTCTTGGGCTGTGAAGGTGCCTTTGCGGTCGAGCTAGCATCATTCGCTGTCTCGTCCAGACCATCATACTCCATGTATCGATAGGCATACGCCGATCGATACGATCCATGTAAGTTAGAATAGTCGACGAGACCCTCAAGGAACGGACTTGTCGAGATAGTTGTGGAGTTGCCGAAAATAACGACTTGGCGACGCGCACGCGTGACAGCAACGTTCATTCTTCGATCATCAGCTAGGAAACCAACCTCACCTGTCTCGTTGCTTCGGACCATAGAAATGACAATGAGGTCTTTTTCTCGTCCCTGGAACCCGTCCACGGTGCCGACCTCAAGTCCCTTCTCAAGCAATGGATGCAAAAGCTCACGAAGGAGCTTAACCTGTGCAGTATACGGAGTGATGACTGCCACGTCGACAGCCGCCATTTTGAAGCCATCGATGGCATCTCGCACATATGCAGCCACTAGCTCGGCTTCGCCGCGATTCGAGCGCGACTCTCCTCCAGGTAGTGCTGTGTCTGCGCCATGCGCCACATCGTCTTCAAAGCAGTCATCTGCTTCGGCTGTATCCACAAAGATCCATGGTGCTTGCGTCGTTGGGTTCACGGGAACCGGTGACTTATCTGACTGAACAGAGGCGGAATCTGCTTGCTTTCCAGTTTTGAGCTTTGCCCCACTGCGCTGCTGAGCTCCAAATCCTGATTTCTCTGATGGAATGTAGTCTGTAAGCAGCCTAAATGCTACTGAGGGGTGTGCCTTCAACTTTCCTTGATACAGTGCGTCACTAGACCATCGCATGATAATTTCATTCATTCGGTACTGCTCAACGAGCAGAGTTGTGGCATGCTCGGCGATCGACCAGTGGGTCCGCGGCAACCAGCTGGGAACGCGCGCGAGTTTCGCCTGACGGGGCTTTGATCCTTGCAAGGATTTTGATTCATCGCCCTTGGAATCGTCTTTGGCATCTGTTCCTATGGCACTGTCCACTTGCTTTTCATCTTCATCTGCATTCATATCATCGTCGCCCCCATGAGTCTCAGGCCTCGTGGTCTGGCGCCGGAGTAAACGCTCAAAAAGTGTGCAAGCGAGACCCTGTGCAGCAGCTTCGTTGCTCTGAACGGTCGGAGGCAATTGCAAGTGATCACCAGCCAGGACTAGTTTACGACCCTTCAAAATCGGGATCAAGCACGCAACCTCGAGTGCTTGGGCAGCTTCGTCGATCACAATCACATCAAAGACGATATCGTTGAGTTTGCTTGATGAAGCACCAGTCAACGTAGAAACAATGACATTGGCGTGTGACAGCACGTTCTGAGCCGCATCGCGCTCGAGATTAGCAAGGTCGCGCTGGATGTGTTTTAGCTCACGCTGCGCTGCCCGTCGCTCGTTCTTGTCCAGCGCAGACTTTCCTCCTCGTTGCAGTAGCTGGTACCTCAGCTTGCTCGCGTCCTGACGCAAGGCGGATTGTACTTCGGCCGCATTCGAGTGTCGAACGAGCGAGTCCAGAGAGCGTTCGAGAATGCTAGGCAAGAGGCGCGCAGGGTGACCCAAGCGAACGCAGTTCAAGGAGACTCGCGAGCGTTGTGAGTCCTTACCTGCTTTCGTCTCCATCTCTGCCTCGTGACGGGGAATAGGCACGGGAACGGAGCGATACGAGGTCTGAAGTCGCTCCACTAGGTTATCTGCTGCAATGTTGGAAGGTGCACATGCAAGCACTCTCAGTCCACGCGCAACGAATTGTGCAATAAGCTCTGCGACTGCAGTAGTCTTTCCAGTACCTGGTGGACCGTGGATCAGCGAGACTGAAGTCGAGGCCAGGCACTTCCCAATGGCTTCTCGCTGGGCCTCATTGAGAGGCACCACGGGCTGCCACACCAACTCGTCCTTCAAGAACTCAGCTTCGGCCTCCTCAAACAGGACCGAGAGGACGGGCCGGGCAGGATGATCAGGCCTGCCCATTGCTTTGACCAGCTCGTCAAGTGCCTTATCGTAAGCCCGATACGTGACCTCATTCGAGGTCTTGTAAATGACGCGCTGTGCACTGAGATCCGCTCCCGCAATCACCTCCGAGACATCGAGCTCCGCTGCGGTGGCAGCGCTCACGCTTGTACCACCGGTTTGTTGCAAGATCTGGCCTGGATCAAACGCGACTGATATAGAATCAGGTCGAACAGAATAAACAACACCGGTATGAAACGCGTCCTTCAAGTCCGTGCCAGGCGCTACGCCAAGCGCCTTGAGCTTGACCACATCACGAACCGAGAAACTATGGGGCGGCAATGGCTCTCCAGTCTCGGCTCGTTTAAAGGTGACGAGGGTGCGTCCAAAGAAGCCCGTGGAGATATCATCAATCACGAGCTTGGTGAGACATAAACCACGCTCTTCGAGCTCGCGTGGCGGGATCTTGGTCAGCCTCGTCAGGTCCTCACTCTGTTCCTCTCCTCGCTCTAATTCGAGAACATGCTTGATTTGGTCGACGTAGCGGTCCAGTGAGAACTTCTCCGCCCTGCGTGGTGCTGTCTTACTCATCCCGTTGCGTCCAGTGGGTTTTTAGTCTCGCAGCTACTCGCACCCGCGCTGTATAGCAACTGTGGAAATCAGTAAATCAGCTGTGATCCCTCGGAGAGGCTGCGCTAGGGGGTGTAGGAAAACGTAGGATCCCTCTGAGGGAACGCAAGGAAAGCCATCCCTCGACCGAGGATAATCTCGCACCCCGGCCTCCTTCACGACAGGGCAGTGTCGGGTGGACTGGGAAAGACTCGAATTGGCTGGACTTTGAAGTGGTTTTTTGCGCGTTTTAGGCGTAGGACTGGTCTGAAATCTCACGCATCGACCGGAAACTTATCGCAACACCTGAATACCATGATTTCTAGACGCACTGCAAGGTTAAAAAGCCCCAGATTCGAGAAGAAAATCACTTTTGGAGGCTTTTGAAGGCAACAGTCGCATGGCGTTTTGAACTTTGGACTCGGTTTTGAAGGCTTTGAAGTGGTTGGAAGTGGAATCGGAACCGATACTTAGATAGCCTTAGTAGGTTTCTATGGATATAAGCCGGCAAGGCACTCAGAACTCTCTCTACAGTCTTCAGAAGTCCACTCAAAGCGCGAACTCTCGACAGTTCTTGTTCACAGGGGCGCATCCTAGTGCCGCAGCGGCAACAGCGACAACAGCAACGGCAGCGGCAGCAGTCGGACGAGAACTTTTCGCGACGTCGCAGCAATCTCAAGGGACGCTTCAGCACCAGCTGCAGCAGGTCCATCTATCCAAGCCCCCCGCCTCGGGTCCAACTCATGCCTTTCAACCTCAAACTCCGAACGCGCCGTTCCACGTGAGCACACACGCGAGCAGCGCTTTCAGTACGTCTCTAAGTGGCAACCACGCACCGAATGTCAACCCCGCGGGCCTGACTGGAAGTAGCGGCAGTAGCAGTCATATCGTCAGCAGCAGCACCAGCGGTGTCGACACTAATAACCCCAACAACGTTATTGTCAACGGCAATCTCACCAGCAACAGCAGTAACATAACCATGAACACCAACCAACATCAACACCACGTGAGCGGCTCTACCCCAGCCGCCATGAGCTCGAATCCCAGTGGCTCTCAAAGAGCCGATAGGGAGAGCAAGGAAAAGGAACTCAATGGTTCTGCTTCGGGAGGTGCAGGAAAGGACAAGGGAGGAACAGGAGCAGGAGGGCACCACCACAAAGAGCCCCAGGGTGACAACAAGCACATGAGTGCTGCCGAGCGGGAACGCGCCAAGAAGTATAAGACTGTCCCGTGCAAGAATTGGACTGCGTTAGGAACGTGCCCGTACGGCAAGAATTGTCTCTATGCTCATGGCGAGCACGAGCTGCGTGCACCACCACCGCCTGAAAAGAATTATAAGACCGTTCCCTGCCGATCCTTCAAGGAAACTGGACGATGCGACTACGGTCACAAGTGCAGATATCGCCACGATGACGTCGTGGAGTCCACCACAATAGCTGAAACCGCAAGCATCTCTCGAAGTTTAACCTCAAGCCCCGTAGTGTCTGAGGAAGCATCTTTCTTCCCAATGAAGCTTGACGTTGCTGCAGGATGGGACAAGTCGCCACTTCTACGACCTGCTTCAGATACCGATGCACCCTCACCCATCCCCAGCATCGCAAGTGCAAATGATGCCCCCACCTCGCATCCTAGCATTAGCAATCTGCTGGATGGAATCTCATTCCCCAAATTACCACAGCTCCCCTTCCAGCTCCCCAACTTGCCCATTATCCCCCCTCCACCAACCCACTTCACGACTGCACAACTTACATCGCATTTCTCATCCAACACTGCCACTGCCGTTTCAAGTTCGGCCGTCGCGACGGCGGCAGGAGCTGCAACTGCCGCTGCTGCTGCTTCGGGGATGCCTATTGCTTCGCCCTTGCAAGCAGCCGGTTCGGGACCGACGACAATTATGAATCTTATGAACCCTTCGAATTCAACGGCATCGGGCGTTGGTGTCGGGAATGCTTTAGGTGGTGCGAATGCAGTGATGGGTACTGCGCCTCCCGCGATCACCAATTTAGACCCCAACAAATCCTTCCCCTCAACCTCAGCATTGGTTCTGGCTTCAAATTCATCGGCGTCTGATTTTGGGCATACGACAACAACCGGTACCTCATCACGACCTATGACGAGTGGTCTTACGGTTGTGGCATCACAACCATCATCACATCACCACCATCGCGCTGAGTCGACCCAGATGTTGTCTGCAAATCCAGAACAGATATCTGATGAAGTGCTTTATTCTACATCCCAAACTGCAAGTTCTTCTACTGGCTTTTATTCTTCATCGCAAGCTGCAGGTTCAGCAGGATTTGAGGGTGGATCTTCCTTTTCTTCCGTGAATGTTGATGTCCCTTCGTATGATTCGTTCCAGGAAGAGTTCTATTACAGTTATTACTACTACAGTTACTTGTATGCTAACAACACCTCTGTGCCACCACCTGGTACGGCAAAAACAGGACGTGACAGCTATTTCGCACTGTTCCCCGAAATTTTGCGCAACGTCGGACTTGGTCCATCGACCTCGCCAGTGTACCAAGTCTTCAATCACATTGTAGATTGGGTACTACCCATTTGTGAAACAAACGCAGTTGCCTATGTGTCCAATTACGAGGCTATGCAGGCTGAAGTGGCAGCCGCCCATGCACTTGTTGAACGTGATACCCTTGATTGGTCACTAGCAAATGTAGTCGAGCACGCCGCGACGGCTGCTACGAACTACCACATGTCATTGCTTGAGGGCAAGAAGCGGCATGTTTCGCTACCACTGGTCACACCGTTGCCCTTGCCACCACCTTTGGCTCACGATTCGCTTATCAAGGCGTGGGCTGCTGCACACGCATTGAAGATTTCACCCGTCCGTGCATTGCAACTAGTCGCCTATGTCTGTGCTAAATTGGGTAACTATGCCTTGAATCGAGCGCTTGAAGCCGCCAGAGCTGGAGCCACACACACGCAAGATGAAAGCAAGGAGGGCGCTTCTGAGACGAAACAGGTTGAAGCTTCCCCTGAGCGAGCTCAGCTGACTCCACCCCTTTCTGCTACTGTGCCTCGAGTGAAGCATGCTGGAATGGCACCGTTGCTTACATCGGACTCGATGAAGCCAATGCGCGCAAAGCAGTTCCTAGCCAAAGATTAGTCGCATCCCTCTTTGTATATATTTGCCCCTACATCGCCTCTGTTTTGCTTCGTATCGTTTCTTTAGTTGTATTCTACTTGCTATCCATCGTTACCTCTTCGCATCGTTACCTCTATTTGCTTGTCGCCACTTCATTTGCCATCTTCGTTCATCTTCTCACTTACGCTGTCAGATTTTGCTATTGCTTCTTCTGTGGATTCCATCTCACTCACGATGGCTAACTTATTTATTCCGATCCGAGCTCTGGACACCTTCGTCATATCAGCTATGGTCTCGTTTATGAACATGAATGAGAATGGGAACCATATGTGAGGTAATAATCACCATAAAGTTGAGGTTGAATGTCGTTCTGATGAACAGCGATTAACCAGACCTCGTTCCTCTCGCGCTCGCTGGTTCAGCTCGCTTCTGTTAAAAGAGAGAGGGCGTTCGTCCTATGACACGTGAACGTCACGAATGTCTGACAAAAGTTGGAAGTGGGGAATTTTATCTACAACAAGATTGCTTTAATATATATAACCGTAGCAGTGGTTTCGGGAGCTCCGAACTCGATCGCATAGAGTCGAGTCAACACAGACGAAACACTGTGACCAGCTTATGTGTGGTCAATGTTCATGAACTTGCGTGTTCGGAAGCCGAACCACCACTTGTTGGGCTTGTTGTCCTGGAAGAGGATGTTCACGAGGCGGTTGGCGCACTCCTGACGAACGTGAGTAAGGTACTCACGCAGTTTGTCTGACTCCTGAGGAGTCTTGGGAGGCTTCATGAAACCATTGAGGCAGAAACCGTTGTCACCGGGCAGCGCGAAGCGGGTATTGTACGAGATTTGCTGCACCTTTTTCTTGGCCTCAGCGAGGTCAGGGGTGCGGTAGAGGAAGGTAATTACCTCAGAGATGTAGATCGTGAGGTAGCAAAGCAGCAAATCAGATCCGTTCTTGGGCTCAAAGTTACGGAAAAGCACATTGGCGCGGAAGTACTCGATCGCCTCATCAATAATATCCTTCTGATTCTCATCCGAGATGAGGGGGGCGTTGCCTCGGATGGCCGACTTGATAGGCAGCAAGGGTGTACCGTTGATGCTCACCGCCGTTGAGTCGTCAATCGTCGAATGGTATGCCTATACATGCGTTCAAACAAGTCACCATACAGCGGGGAGGCTCCCAAAGTGAGTCAACTGTGTAGATAGGCTCGTGTCCTCATACTGATGGATGCTTTTGGGGAAAAAATCTCCACACCACCCAAAGTTTGTCAGACAAACGCGGGCTCGATCGATAGAGAGCAGCGATATGCATCGAAAACTAGCATCAAAACGAAGCGAACACTTACCGGCATGGTGTACTTGTCCTCAGAAAAGTGACAGATTCTTGTTGATTTTCAGCCCTCGCGGCCGATCGCAACCGGGGGTGTTGGAATATGAGCCCCCAGCCAAATCAGAGCCTTGCCTCACTGTCTCAGATGACCGAAACGCGGTGTTCTCGTCACTGCAAGAGACATATGACACTCGTAGTGTCTCGAGCATCACCCGTCATCACATTCCCGCGTGTTGCATTCCGAGCATAATAGCATCCACCCCGCCAAAATCCCTTCCAAATATGACACACAGAGGAAACCTTGCTGACGCCACGATTTTAGCCGGATCCGGCTAAAGTTGGAACTGAATTGGCGATACCGTTCGCGGTGCACGCGGCGAAGTATCTACCTGGTTGTGGGGCAGATCGGGTGTGCAGTGTGAAAGAAACATTATACATGAGATCTGGACTTAGAGACGGTGCGCTGAGGGAGTCCTAGCCTCGGAAGGATAATCAAGACCGAGAGAATCTTGAGTGGTGAGTCCATTCAACGTGCTGTGCCGTGATAACCAGCCATATATTCCCAACTGAACGCGTTATTCTCGATATTCTACCAATTCGCCCTCGCCTCTAGGTCACGATATGCGCGCCTCGTATCTTGCGCGAGCCCGACTAGCTGCACTCATTGCACTCGTTTTGGCCGTGGCGCTCGCCGTTTTCGCCCAGGCCGATGAGCAGCCTGCTGCTACTGCCGCAACCCCAGCTGCAGATGCTGCTGCTGCTGCTCCGGCTGCGCCTGCTACCGGAGGCGAGTCAGCAACACCTGAGGGTGAGAAGGAGGTCAAACCTCTTTCGAACCCCTTTGAGAACGACGATGACGACGATGATGATGACGAGAAGCCCCCAGAACCACTCTCTGAGGAGGAGCGAAAGCGTCGCGAGTCCTGGGAAGGCCACATGAAGCCACTCGGCACTGGCAACAAGCTCATTCCCGCAGCTGAGCTCGACGCTTTCCCCAACACCAAGAAGTTCTACGAAGAGTACTTCGTCCCTGCAAAGCCTGTGATCATTCGTGGGGCTGCCAACATGCATCCTGCGATGACCAAGTGGACTGACGAGTACCTCAAGGCTATTGAAGGTTCCAACTCGACTCGCGTCGCAGCTGAGGTGAACAATAAGGAGAACCGCACCCGCGTGGATGAGAGCAACTACCCAATCTACCCTTACCTCCAGGAATGGATGCAGAACTACACCCAGCCTAATGCCACTGGTTTCATCATTTCTGACATTCTCACTGGCATGAAGCAGGATTTGGTGCTCCCCTACTCAATCGACTGCCCTAAGGTGTTGGGTTCGCAAATCGCACGCTCTCTCTTCTTCCTCTCGAACGGTGGTACCACCTCCGTCCTCCATCACGAGCACTTTGATGACATCCACTGCATCCTCGATGGCTCCAAGTCGTTCCTCCTCGCTGATCCTGCCGTCAACCAGGAGTACATTACCATCGATGCAGATGATCCAGAGGCTGGTGAGTATGTTGATCTCGATGTTGATGCTGTGGATGGTGTCCAATACCCTAACATAAGCAAAGTCGAGTTCTTTACCGCAAACTTGAACAAGGGTGACTGCGTCTACATCCCCGCTGGCTATATGCAGGCTGACCGCACTCCTGCTGGTCGTCAGCTTGCCGTTTCAATTTGGTGGTTGCGCGACACTCAGAGCGAGGCCCAGATCATCACCGGTGGTGAGTGCGACAACATCGATGTCTCTGCACCTCGCACTCCTCTCAGCAACATCACTCTCCTCGAGGAGGAGCAACGCCGATTGGCTGAGGAGGAGCTGAAGAACGAAGACGCACAAGAGAATGCTGATGTACATGATGCTGAGAGCCAGTTCTCCCAGCTCTTGGAGACGGACGAAGCCGCTGCGGAGGAGTTCGCGGCTCAATTGCTTGCCGAGGCCGAGGATGAACAGCATGGCCTGTCGGACGAAGAGATCGCTCAGCTCACTGCTCAGGCTGACAAGGATGATGAGCCCATCCAGGGTGTCGCGGCTGCTACCGAAGAGAAGCCCAAGACGAAGGATGAATTGTAAGAGATGCGTCAAGGTTGGAAGCATCTCAACAAAGCGAGGATCTAGCGTTTCACATATATTCATTCCAGCATCTGCGGGATGTTGCACTATGATGGAACTAAGTCCATCACTGTCTCAAGGAAAAGAGAGACAAATGCTGTATCTGCGCGCAATTTACATTTATCGTTACACTTTATTCCTCAGCTCTTCGTAATCTCGCGTGCTTTGTTGAGATGATGATAATGATGATGATTATGATGAAGACGGACGGGTTGCTGAGATTCTCCTCCGGAGGTTCGGTCTTGGGATAAACAGACTGGTACGTTCGAGAGGAACGCGTCACGACCCGGGCTGTCTGTGTATACAAGCAAGTCTCGCCGAGCAGAGTCAAGCCAAGCCAATGCAAGGCAAGGCCAACTAAGACAAAGTAAGACGGGTCATAAAGAACATTTAAGCGTTAATGGTATGGTGTGTGCATGACATGTATGGTTAAGATATGCATATGAGATGTCTTGCTACTCGAGTCATGTCTGGGGTAATCCACGAGTCCCAAGTGCTCATTGCTGCACAGCTCCGGGCCAATTACTCCAGTCCTTGGTTCCTCAGTTCAGCTTGGCCTGGACTGAATTTTTTTCGAATTTCCCACTTTCCCAGCAGGCGCATATATCATGTCTGCGATGAAGGCCCCGGTGTTGGTCGTTCCAGCGCCGCGCAGGGTGATCCCGGACTTGATGCAGTAAGTGTGGTGATTTACTCACGCGTGGCGCGTCGCGTTGCAGTATACGGGCGAAACGACCCGCATCGGGGGTGTCGAGATGCGGAATCTGGAACCCGTTTGGAACTTTTGAGATCTTTTGGATCTTTTGGATCTTTTGTGCCATCTTTGTCACGCGGGGTCGGGGTCATGTGTGCCCAGTTCGCATGCCGTGGTGACGTTTCACTTTTCCGACTGCGGCTGCAAATTAGCCGGATCGAGCTAAAGTCAGTCAGCCATTGAATGACACCTCTGAGCCTCCTGAGCCTGCCTTTTGTCCCGCCTGCCGCCGCCGCCCGCCCGCCGCCCGCCCGCCCGCCGCGGGCCTCGGGCAAGCAGGAAAAGAGTGAAACTGAGTGAAGAGTGGAATTGAAGAAAAGCGCTCAATACTGGGGTAAACGATATTGGTATCACATATTTATAGAACTAGGATGTCTACCACCACTCGCGCATTTATTGTTGCCATTCTTGCTGCCATCTGCATCGCAGCACTCGCACAAGTCGAGTACCAAACCGTACGAATTGAACAGAAGCAGATCGAAGGCGGTTCCAAGACGTATGTCATGTCGCTCCAGAAGTGCAACGCGAACAGTGATTGGACCATCCATGGTCTCTGGCCTGAGTGGGGCATGAACTGCGGTGGCGCCAAGTTCGATATCAAGCAGCTCGCTCCGATCCGCAACGATCTCAACCAGTACTGGCTCTCGTGCCCAGGTCATCAGGGCAATGAGGCGTTCTGGAACCACGAGTGGACCAAGCACGGCACCTGCACGAACTACACCCAGGTCCAGTACTTCGCTGCGGGTCTCTCTGTCTACAAGCGCTTCAAGGCTGAGTGCAACAACAAGCTCCGTGGTGGTGAGTGCCGCTTCTGCGTCGACATGAACCTCAATGAGTGCTAAAAACCCTCGAGTGTGACAAGTCAAGTCAACTTTTCGGCCTCTGCAGCGCCAGTGCGCACAAGTGTCATGCTGGACTAATTGAATTTATTCGATAGATCAGTGAGTTGGCTACTCGATGCGCTCTATGGTAATGCCACGCACTCACGCCCTGTATTGCAAATCTTGTGCAAAGTGTCCCCCCTTTTGCCCGCTCTCGAGCAATCTTTTACTCGAGAGGGTGTCAGGGTGGGATAGGTCTCCCGCTTGCGCTCTTGAAGTACGCACGCCCTCAAGTCCGTTCAAGTTTGTATGAGGGCAGCCCACTTGTGCGCACCTCCCTCACAAGTGCACTATGGCTTCCGGGCGTGTGCTTGCGAGGAACAAGGCTAGAAAAACACTCAGGTCTTAACTTGGTTCGTCGTGGTACGCCGTCCTTCCGCGAGGACGTGCGGTCTTCCCCGCAGCCAAGCCAGTTCTTCAACTGCGTTTCTTCATCCGTTATATCAAGTCAGCTATATTTTCACCCATTTTGCCGTCGTTATCTTACAATTCCCTTGCTAGTTAGTATCTTTTACCACTTCTTGAAGAAGCTGAAGCTTTAAAAGTTCGAAAGCAAGAAACAAAGAAAGAAAGCTTCCGTCCCCCATAGCACCGTTTTTAATCCCCGAGCACCTTTTCCAACCGCTTCCTCCGCACCGAGCATGATGTCACTGCTTTAACTGCTTCAATTGGCTGATCTGCTGCTGCCGCTGCGTCACAATCACAACAAGATTAACACCAGTCAATTAGTCACCATCACCCTCATCACGATTTTGTCGTCGGCAAGCAGTGTTAGTGTGATGCGATATGTGATGGTGAAATCATTGTAGTAGTATTGCGTAGCGACCCCACGACAGCAACGACATCATCACAAAGAGTTTAGTAGCCTATCCGCGTTCTTTGACCCTGCCCTTATTTTCATCGACTCCCATGTACGTGGACCTGGACATGGACATGGACATGTAGAGTTAGTTGGAATGTCGGTTCGCTGATGTTGGATGGCGTCATGCAGCGTGAGCGTAGGCCTAACTCTTTCGTTTCAAACCCTGATATGGTCTCGATCATGCGAGATTGAACCTTCTCCCTCAAAAGAGAACACAGAGAATTGATTCAGAAGACCAAAGCAAAGAGTCCTAACCCTGAAAGCAAAACAAAGAGAGAACCTCCTTGCTCTTCAAGATGTGCTAAACTCTCCCATACCACTCCCTAGCATCGTTTCATTTCGTTTCCCCGCCCTTTTATCCTTTGGCCATTACCTGGTCACACCTATCATTTGAGGATGATGACATCTATATTCGTCGCCTGCCGGCTTCCCAGCCAGCAGTTTGTCTCAACGCGGCTTAGTCATTTTGTTAAATGAATCTCCTCGCTGCATCCACCAAGACGATGCTTCACGTATGTGCCTCGTCAGACCTACCAATATGTATCACCTTCACGTCCCACAGCGCAAAACCGGTGGGAATGGATGATTTACATGTGTAGCAAAAGCATACGGCTTTATTGGAATAGCGCTTGAGCAAATGGCGTCAGAGTAAAATGGTTCTTTTTTCATTAACAATGCCTGATGCCGCTTATCCCGTGACTAAGAGAATTGCGTGTTGCACTCAGGACACTTGAACTTTTGAGAAAGCCATCGGGCGATACAATCCTTGTGAAACGTGTGAAAGCATGGGAGCGTCAAATATTCATCTTCGGCCTGGAATTCCTCCAAGCATACGAGACAACGAGCTTCAGGGTTCGCTTTCATACGGGCAGTGCCATATATTCCTGAAGGGAAGAGATGTGCATTTCCGGGAAGAAGAGCAGTGCTAGCTGCCTCAACAGACTCAGTAGACGGACGGGGGAGTGAGGAAGTGCGATTCCGTTGGTTATCATGACTCTGACGCGAAGTTGGAGTGTACCTTCTTCCTCCTGATAGAAAGTGTTGATGAGGCTGCATTGATTCGCCGAGACTGTGCGGATATGCGTCTTGGAGTGTTTTGAAGTCGCAAGTCGAAAGCTTCCATCCAAGCGTTGAAGAAGCAAACGCGCAAGCAGAATTTGTATACGCATACCCCCGTGGTGGAGGTGGTGGTGGTTTGGGTATCACTCTATTAACAATGCCATGAGATGAAGCCGCCTGGTCTGTGCCAGCTCCTAGCATTCCGTCAGATGTGTTGGGGTTTGGATTTTCGAGCGACAAGAACCCACGCAAATACGAGTTCATGATATTTGGCAATAAAGAGGTCTCTGGTCGCAGCCAAAGGTCAGAAAAATTGCTTTGTACTCGATACACACTCGCTAGCCTTTCAGCAATATCCTTGATGTCAAGTCTGCCTTGTACAGAATTCTCCAGATTAGTCTCTGTAGAAGTCACTGGCGGAGACAGTGCTTCAGCAGGTGTTCCAGGAGATTCCGTGGTTACTTGAGCAGGTAATTCTCCTGTTTTGGCTTCCGATGCAGATGATCGATTGGAGTTCTCTTGGAGGTAATGTTGCCAAGCAAGAGGGTCTTCAAAGACGAGATCGATGGCAAATCCATCATCGAAATCTAGTCTACGAATGATTGCTGGTCGATTCGCAAAGGTTCTGCCGTACATATCTGCAACGGTGCGCCGATGCTCGGTCGCATCTTGGGTGAGTTTGATATCATTGCTGAGGCCTTGCATCCCACTTTTCTCATCCTTATCTTTCCTAAGAAGTCTTCGGAACCATCCGCGTTCTTCCCCTGCGTCAGGGTTGTCTGTCCCTCCTTTAACGCCACCAGATGCACTGATCAGCTCTTGGGCGTGCACTGGGTTAGCTGCTAATGCCTTGGCGTCTGAGTGATGGATCGATATGAATGACTCATCTTCAACCGCAGCGTCCAGATCAGTTTTCGTAAATCGCAGGAAAGGCTGCAGGGGCAGTTTAGGCTGAAGCTTGGCTGGAGGTGTGGCTTGCGATTCCAGTTCTGCATGGTGAATAGCGGCTGTCCCATAGCTCATTGTGATGATGTCACTCGTATTGAATTGCAACTCAAGCACCGTAAGTGGGCCCTGAGTCGCGACAGGTTCAATGTTATTTCGGAGCGTCGCTAGTCGTTGACGCAGTGTCATGAGATTCGTGCCATTCGTGTTCGAAGGTATCGTGTGAGCAAGTTTGATCAGCACATCTCCTTGAACGATAGCACCAATCGGCAACGCAATCGACGAAGAGTGGAAGGGAGATGGTGTGGTCTTGGTTTGGCATGCAACTCGTCCTGCAACAGTGTGGGGCAGGACTTCTTGAGGCTTCGGGCCATCATAGAGTAGTGATGGCCCCTTTTGTTCGGCTCTTTCTTGCTGTGAGAATTCCCTCCATGTACCTTCAAATCCGAAGCATCCTGCTCT
>Ga0182741_1002336_pt1 | contig 22379 bp, 7 predicted proteins | sample eDN5th37CBELigOP_FD_128874 | JGI IMG/M metagenome (GOLD analysis project Ga0182741, IMG submission 128874) | Enriched Organic Plus compost microbial communities from Emeryville, California, USA - eDNA 5th pass 37_C BE-Lig OP (version 2) (version 2) ... | reverse complement strand
TTCCATGAGTTAACAAGGGAGGGATGCTACCTCAAACCAGCATCGGACTCTTACTAAAAGTTCACTCAGCTTCTACCGCTTCGAGCTCCGGACAATCACCGGTACTATACCGTTGTTGCATTTGCTCTATCGTTGAACAATCAATCAAACAAAGGCACTCTGAGGACTTTGAATGGAATAGAATAATTGACTTAATCTGAAAGGAATAGTGTAGGTCTGGCTGTGAGACCACGATAAGCTGAGAGTTGCGAGTAAATAAATTACGTGTGTTAGCACACGAATACTCTGTTGCAACCAGCTGGTGGTTGAGCGTAAAAATCAGTACATTGTGAACTTAGCTTTGATTTCGAATGATTGAGATGTTATGGAAAACCTTGGTTTGGCGCTAGAGAAGTCCAGTGTGGACTCGTTCTGATGATCGTGCAATCAAATTCGTGAGTTTTGTAGTTGGCTCCTTGTATACAACCGATTTATACAGTCGGTTGGTCTCGAGCAGGTTTTGCTGTCGTTACTGTTGGTGTTGTTGGTGCTGTTGTTCTTGTTGTCCTTGTTCTTGTTGTTCTTGTTGCTTTTGGTGTTGTTGCTGTACAAGCTGCTGTTGTTGAGCACTCTTCAGTAGCCGCTTAGCCTCGAAATTATCCAGGACCTGACCGGATTGTAAGAAGCGGTGGATTTGCAGATTCAAGAGATCTATCCAACGGATCCTCGATGTGATCTCGGTAGGTGGCTTGCTACTATTGCTATGCATCGGACAAAATTGCCACGGCTCGGAAACACGCGGGCGCCGACAAAAACCTTCAACGGATGAATCGTCAAAGTTCTGTGGCCAGTCGATGTAGTCAGCGATCTTGCCTTGACAGATGCAGAAGCTACCTGATTTTACCTTGTCATCTGGCACTGACACGAGGCCAGACGCAATCGCAGATTCGGCTTGCGCCAACACGCTCTGCATCACAACTGCGTCGGCTGCCGCGTAGGTTTGGGCTACTAATGCACCATGGTTTGGTGCTAATGGCGGTGCTGGATCATCATAGCACTGTACCTGAAGCGGCACGGTGTAGAAGTATGAGATAACGTCGATTCCGAGATTATCTGGAGTCACACAGGACATTCCATGAATGATGCATGCAGTGTTAATCTCGCGATCATCTACCACGATGAGTTCTCGGGACTTCCTGGGGAAATTTAGAACGGTGAACGCACTTGGAGAGTCCCAACGAGTAAGGACGCCTCCATCCGATGGTAGCGGAAGGTATTCTAACAGATGTGGAGGTGTCAAGAATGTAGACGCTGGATAAAGAACCTTTTCCGTGGCCGAGTGAGCACGAGCTTCGATAAGCTTCGTCTCAAGTTTTGCTTCGAAATTCGGATCATTGCTTGAAAGGTTATAGAGATTCGCCGCGCGCTCGGAAGTGTACACGTGTGGCGGTAGAGTACCTTCGTCCTTCATCCGAGCAAACTCCTTATTGAGATATCGCTCAATGTTTGCAAGTTTGTCTGCAAACTCATCGAAACTAAGTGCTCCTTCGCGCATGATTACGTTTTCCAAGAATCGATTGAGGATTGTGCCTTTATCCATTGCATTCGTGAAGATGATACCAGAGTCGTAGACGGCCTCGGTCTGAGAATCCATGATAACTTCATCAGCGGCAAATGGGGCGGTCAATGACAGGTCGATGCCTAGACCGCGCAAGGCTTGAAGTGTGAGCGACGACATGTCCGCATATCGACTCGTCAATCCAAACACCAAGCATCCGCGCCGTTGCAACTCTTGGATAATGAATCGCGTGTCCTCTTCAAGTATACGCTTCTTGTGCAACGCTTCCTGCAGCTTCCGAACATGCGCGTTCTTCACGTCAAGTTGGAGGGATGCGTAGTTTTGGTGTGTCACAAGGGTTTGTTGGAACGCCTGGATACCTGGCGGGGTTGTGATATGCGATGGGAGATACGCGTTGCCATGAATCGTATCATCAATATCAAGGGCAATCAAGGTACCTGGTCGGGCATGCTTCAATAAATATTTCAAGGATGGCAAAGATTTCACCATGCCATAGGGTCCATGACATAGCACTTGGGGAAGAGCCCGGCATGGTTTTGGTAACGTGGCCAAGACTTCCTCGCGTTCTGCTGGAGTCAGCATCTCTCGCGAAGGTTCGCGTTTACGAATGTTCTCCAGGGCTTCAGCGAAGGGGCAATAGCAGGATGATGACGTTGGGCGGAGAAGCCGAATAGGAATCTGGCCATGCTTAGTGTCCCCAAGTTCTTTGGACTCATGCGACATGCGTGCCTGCTGCTGGGCTTCCATGTATCGCTTTTCCTCGGCCAACTGCACGGCGATTGCATCCTCTGATCCCAGTGGGGTTCCTGGTAGAATATTTGGTGAAATAGATCCCAGATGGGCATTATAGAGCGAGAGGAGATGCTCTTGCACATGTGATGTTACCGCTGCTGCACTGGGACACACTAGATTAGCAAGCGCGATGACACGAGAGGCATCTGCTACTGCTTGACCGACTCCTGCAACAATGGCTTGCTGACGAATCTGGTCTGCAGCAACCATGCGTAGCGCAGCAAATCTCGCTTCTCGATGCAGGTCAACCGGGATTCGAGCAAACTTTGCGACTGTTTGCAACCGCAAGGTCCGGTTCACTTGGTTCCACGTTTGAAGAAGAGACACCTGCTTCGGAATAAAGGGAATTGCACGCACATCAAGAAGAGATGAGCGGTTCGTGCCGGCAGCTGGTTCCGCCTGGACACGTGCTGGTGCTTCGCAACGCATTTCGTCTCCGTTCGAGATGGATGTCGCCTCTGTTTTTGAGAGATCTGAGGGATCTTGGCGTTCAGTGCTCCTCAAACTTACTCTATCAGCAGGTGCGCTGTGACGCAACCCAGGATCAATGGGGAGTGTACGACTATCAAGCGAGAGAGACTCGGTCATATTAGCACGATCCAACATCTTGTCCATCGGACGTTCTCTTTCAGAGACTGCGTCACTATCACTCAGTCTCATACGGTTTTCCTGTCGGTAGTAATATGGATCTAGCTCATCTAGGGAAGCAAGTGGGGGTGGAGGGGCAGGCGGGAGCGGAGATGGGGGTCCCTCGGCGCGACTGCGCTTACCCATAAGAAGCGATTCGGATGCGACCTGAACACTGCTCTGAGTCGCTATGCGAGTAACGCTGGTGACACTCGTGATTGTGATTGTCTCCTCAACTTCAGAGTCGGCATCGAACTTCTCGAGTAATCTCTGACCATATTGTTGCTTGGGTGAATTGTGGTGAGATCTCACACGGCCATCATCAAGCATATCAGAACGTCTTGCGACAGCGGGGTGTGGTCCTGATTGTGAAGCAGACTGTGGTTTGGTCTTTGGATGTGTATCAGTCAGACCCTTGCGATGCGCCACTAGACCTCGCGTGGACGATCGCATTGGTGTTGCTACTTCGTTGTCATGCGCTGAGACATCAGTTGCTGAGTCGGTCTGGGCCTCGTTTGGTTCATACTCACCTCCCGTTGTATCACCACTATCTTGTGGTGAACCCTGTAGTGTTCCTTCCTTATCACTTGGAGTTTGGGCTCGTGAGTGTGGGTACGCAGGAGGGAGCATGAGTAAGTCCAGGGATGTGCTTCGTGTGGGGAGTTTTCCTGATCGAATATCCGCTTTGTTCTGGTTCGTGAGCGGTAGGCCCTTCATGCGTCCATGTCCACCTTCTCCTGGGACTTGAGGAATAGGACCCCCAGTGTGCATAAAAGCGGAGTCTGAGGCTCGTGCTAGCTCGGCCTGGGTTTCGGATACGATACTTTGCTGTGAGTTCGCTGAGCGCAGATCATCATCGAGCTCAATATCATCGTCTTCGATTGGCGGTTGCATTTGATAATCCCCTTTAATACGACGAGTACCAGATTCAGAGCTCCCGTTCTTTCCTCCAGGTATCGAATAGTGTAGATTGGGTGGTTGGAAGCCAGGCGGAAGACGTGGCGCCTCAAAAGCAGGGGACTCACGCTTGCTGCCTGCACCACGAAGGGAGTGCTTGGGAGATGATGTCGGCGAACCTGATGGGGACACGGATGCAGATCCGGGCGCACTACCATGTAGTCCGCTCCCGTTTGGAACTGAAAATCGCGCCCTGGTTCGTCCTTCCATTCGCACGCGAACAAGTTCCTCAGCAGTGGCCCGTCCGCTTTGCTTCCTACGGTTGCTCGTGCCGATATCCGGAGTCATCGTGACTGACGCTTGGTCTGTTCCATCACCTGCCGCGTCATCACGGTCTCGTGATGGACCGAAAGCTTCAAGTCCTGGTAGTGGTACGGTCACAGCAATGTGAGGACCTGCCTTTGGCGAAGATGTCTGGGACGATCCACCTTGGGTAGTATTGCCATTGGATTGGCCATTTGCGCCTGAAGCGACGGATCGGGTTAGTCCTAGGCCTGCGCCAGGAGTGACGCCCTGTGGTTTGATACCGTTGTGCTTGGATCGCATCTTGCGTGAGTATTCCTGCATACTTCGACCATGCTGCTGATGGAATTGCGATTGGAATACCTGGTGCTGATGATATGCTGCGAAAACCTGACGTGTTGGGGTACTCTGGTTCGAACGATTTCCGCTGCCAGCAACACTACCCACAGAGCCTTGTGTAGCCGCAAAGACTGGAGACTCGAAAGGGGAGCTCCGATTTTGAGCCGGCACACCTTCAAATACAGATTGTGGAAGAGGTTCAAGGGAGCGCAAAGGTGCGACAAAGGGGGTAACGGGCGTACCTGGTACACATACTCTAGGTCGATACCCTCCGGTTGCGGACAGACTTTGAGTAGAGCCCGTGGAAATCGCTGAGAAGGCAGGCGAGGGGATATGCTGGCTGGGGGCAGCATTCGTTGCACCCGCGGCAGCTCCCGTAGTATTACTAGACATCATACCCGTGGCGACTGTCGGAGTGGCAGCAGTACTGGTGCCACCGTCAATGATGGCACCGAAAGAGCTTCTCGCCTTTCGTCGCGAAGCCGCTTGCGCGCTCGCGTATGCCGCGTTTGCACCAAGTAATGCTACTTCTTGATTCATACTACCATTCATGGCACTTAGACCGCGTCCAACCAACAGTGGAGTTGCAGGATTCGAAACTGCAGCTGGAATGGCCGCTCGAGCGAGAGGGGCACTGGGGTGTTGGAACTGCGGCTGAAGTTGGTTCGTATGCCGTAATGCATTCGTTGCATGCTGGGACTGACCATGTGGGGGATGGAATCGTTGCGAGTAGCTCTGAGGAAGCACTGGGGAGGGTTCAAGGCCTGTGGCACTTTCTTGTTCCTGTCCCGGCTCCTGTTCCTGTTCTTGCCCTTGCCCAATTACCCCGACTCCGGACTGTTCATCACCTTCGTCGTCTTCCTCTCCTATTCGACTCTCACTTGCCCTGGCGGCCAGAGCCTGGTCCATATTCGCCAGTGGGACCAGCTTTGCAGTGGAGTGGTCCACAGTGGACGCCGTGCTGATACTAACAGCGTCGTCTTGGATGCCGTCTCCTCGTTCAAGTTGCTCCACCAAGGACTCGGATTTGGACTCGGATGACATTGGCACAGATACACAGCAACGGATGGCCAAGAAGATCTTAAAGTTGCACAACGATGCGTCACAGCTCACAATACGTTACCGCGTGGCGTGGGCTGAGGTGGGGACCGTTCAAGCAGTAGCTGAGATACTCAACTAGAGGTTAGAACCAGCGAGGTTTCAAGCACAGACGTGGTTGTGCGCAATAATAGCCTGGGGCGAACAGATCGGCATGGGGATTCAACTCGTGAGAGACTGTTACTGACTTGAGAGCTCACCGGCAACTCCGTTAATCGAGGGTGTAAGCACCATCCAAGTCAGTTCAACTTAAAGTTGATTTCCACGTAGTTTTGGGGGGCGTATATCTCAAGATTTCACACTATTCTCAAGGATATATTAATAAATAGGATATTAAATGATACGTACTCTCGGAAAACAAAGTTGAAAAACGAGGGGGAGATACGCAGGGCACAGAAAGTGCGTCGTTTTCCAGCCTGAAGTTTAGGCACAGAGCATGGGGTCTGGGTCGGAAAATGGGCTAGTTTGCGCGCTAGAGCTAGTGTTCGCAAGATATTACAATGTGTACAAGGTAAAAATAAGACGAAGCATGCTGTAAATTAGTTTTCCATCGCAACGACTCTGACAATCACTGCATTTCCACACATTGTAGATTGCCATTAGTTTTCTCAATTTGAACAATTTTCGATTTGTTTGCAGGGAAGATACAATGCGAACATGCATATGACTTTATTTTCAGTGGTTTCGGCCATGGATACACAAATTACTGTTAGCATTCCACTGGATTACGAGTGCAACCTCCCGAAAAAGTGAGTTTCCCATTTGGGCGCGCAAGTGAGCTCAGTCCATCCGAGCTACTTTGCGGGAAACCCCGAGAATTGACCGAGATTAATCATGGGATACTGTGCTCACCGGTGCTGAAATTCTTGAAAGCGCATAATTTGACCCAGTATCACGTCCAGAAGCCTGCGAGTTAGCCTTTTCGTGAGTGTGTAACGGTAGGAAGAATGGCCGTTTCATTTGAATACGAGGATCCACAGGGACCACACGCATAATAAACTCAATCTGGTGTTCTACAGGAGCTGCAACAGTTGACACGACATGCTTCACACCAGATCCGCCACTAATTCCTTTGATACGTGTCGCAAAAAACTAGGCTTTGCGTCGTTTCGAAACAGAAACCATCACTTGCGTGTCGCGAGTACTCTTGCAGTGCCCACTCGGATTGTTCATTTCCATTAGCTTTGACTTGCATTCAAAGTTATAGGGCAGCTAGTGCATGCCTCAAGCCGCGCCTAGATCCCATCCAAACACGTAAAGCCCGTGAACCGGAATCACATGTCTGACGTCTCGCGCGTGGATTCCTCGCTAGATGAGGGGGAGCCTCAGCACCTAGCCAATTTGGCCGATTCCCCGCATGTCGGTGAGTCTAATGCAGCGGCGGCGGCGCAACTGCATGCACCTGACTCGGACCAAAGAGCGACCGTTTCAAGTCAGTCGGCGGTGAAGAGGTTTCTGAGTTCGCCGTTTCGCGTGCTTATGACCACGCCTACGAGCACAGAGCGCGCTAAGCCCCCGCCTAGCACGTACACTCCGTCATCCACGCCTAACGTGCGGCCTAACCCTTTCAAGGCGTCACCTTCATTGGCATACCAGGCCCTCGTCGCCCTAGCTGAGAACGAGCTGAACAAGTCCGACTTTCCCTCACTGTTGCAGCCTGTGCAGCCTGGACAGGCTCAGGGACAGGCCCAAAGCGTGCCAGCCGCCGAACCGAGTCCAATCTCACCACAGCGATCACTGGCCCCGGGCCAATCGCCCATCTACCATAGCCTCAACGACAGTGTAACGGCACTAGCCGAGAGTCTTCGTAAGCAGAACCAGGCGCTACGTGCGGAGAACGCAGAACTGCGAGAGCAGCTTGAAACCCATGTCGCAAGGGTGAGACTACTCAATGAAAGATGCGATGAGTACGCCACGCGCATCGTCCAACTCGAGAAGCAAATCACTCTGAACAAGTTCGGAGTTCTGACCCCCTCACGTTCTTCGACACCGGTTCCTGGTGCGGGCCTGAGCCCAGCTAGATCCGCTTCCGACCAAGTGCCGGATCACATTAGCCAGCCTCCTACACAGCTCTTTACTCAAGGTTATGCTACCTCGCCGCTCAGTGCATCGGGTCCAGCTCTCGCTAGTATTTCTGAGACAAGCGACCAGCTACGACATGAAACGCCAAATGTTTTGCAAGAGGAACTCAATCAACTCAAGTCACTGCTGGAGCAAACACAGCAGCGACTTGAAACAACGGAGTCGGAACTCAGTACAGCCAACGCGACTTCAAAGTATCTCACAAAGGTACTGGGTTGCGCCTTAGCGCTCGTCGATGTCTCGACGAACGATCTCGTGGCCGCTCAAGCTGGATTCAGCAACCAGCCTAAGTCGACATCGAAACCTAAGATTCCACGCGTCAGACTGAGGTCATTTTCGAACGATTTACCTCTACTTTCAAAATCAGATTCCAGTGAGGGAGAACCCGAAAGTAGTGACTCAATTGAGAGCGTCCTCGCGAACGTCGTTCGAGGCTTGGAAGTTTTATATCCACAGGTCGCCGAAGCCGTGGCAGGTCATAGAACTCGGTACAAGGAGCATATCAAGCCACTTTCTCCTGATTTGATTCCCGCGAAAGCGATTGATGAAGAGGGACCTGTGCAAGAGACTGGTTGCCTTGGCGAATCCGCAAGTGAACTTTCGCTTGCCTCAGGACGAACACTCTCATTGTCTGATGTCGACCGCACCCAAACGACTGTTCATGATGCAAGTTCTCTTGGTATTAATTCTTCTGCACCCACACCAGCACTCCAGTCATCGGATCTCAGTGAGTTTGCGTCATCTGAGAGCAGTGCATCGCGTGCATGGCAAGAAGCGATTCTCAAATCCGAAGTCAAGACTTGGCAGGACCGCACCAAAGTACTTGAGCAGCAGATCGTTGAACTCGCATCAACGCGTGAGCGACTGGAGAAGCAGGTTGAAGATCTTCAAACCGAGGTCCAGAGGCTGCGAGCTACGTCTTCATCGATATGCGCAACTGATATAACGGCTACTCCCGAAACGCTCACATCAACTAGTCCATCTCAAACGAGACATACTTCGAAGCCCAGCAGCAGTGTCTACAAAGGTGCCATGACCCCTAACTTCCGGTCGCGCGGATCGCCTCAGGGACGTGGTCACGAGCGAAGTTCGTCAGGAAATCGACTGGAGCTGCACCCTGACGCGATTCACCTTGAGAGCGATACAAGTGGTGTGCGAAGCAGCGCCAGCGCTAGTGGCGAAGTGATCGCTGCCACGGAGAAAGATCTGGTTGATACAGCTACCTATACGGGGGAGAGTGTTGCAGAAACGCTAGTCGATTATGCCATTCAGATCACAGCACCCTTTTACACCATCTTGGACAGCTTATCTCGAACTGATGCAGTGCTCGATGACGGTACAATGAGTATTGGGTTCAGATCAGAGGCTCCCACAGATGCTGACCACTGCTTCACGCGGTTGTCGCGGAAGGACGAAGGTGAGCCAATTACGGGTATCGTGGCGAAAACCGAAGACCTCGCGCAGCGCATCCGCTCCATGCTTACTGCAGAGCGTATTGCAAAAGCTCAGCTCGAAAGTGAGCTCCAGGCACTCAAGCAAGACATGGCCAAGCGTACTGCTGATGTTGAGGAGCAAAGCAGATCATTGGAGGCGAAAATGCTATCTACGATAGCGCAAATCCAAGCAACAGAGTCCAGTCGAGCTGCTTCCATCATCGCTGAGAGGGACGCAGAGCGAGCAGCATGGCAGCAGCAACGTTCCGATTTAATGATTAAAACAGCCGTCTTGGAAGGTGAGTTGACAGGACTTCGTCAGGAACTTGCCCACTCTCAGTCGCTTGCTGCACAGCAACAGGTACTGGTGGAAAGGTCGGAGAAGGCTTTAGTTGATGCGACTTTAAAGCTCGGGACGCAATCTGCACGTATTTCTGAGCTGGAAAGTGAACTGGAATCCATGCAAACAGAGCTCCGTAAGGTACAACAGGAACTTTCTGCTTATCGCTCGGCCGTACCTGAGCATGCCGCTATGCAGCAGCAACTTGTGGACAAAGCATCTATCATCGAGCAACTCAGGACAGAGGTCCAGAGCCTGCAGTCAAAGCTTGAGGAATTTCAGCAGGCCAACGCAGAACTCCAAAAACAAGCATCTCAAGCGGAGGACTATAAACTTAGACTCTCTCAGAGTGTGAGCGAACTTGACTCACGCACCAAAACAATTGAGCAACAAGCTCAAGATCTACATTCGTTGAAGCAGCGAGTAGGAGAGCTTCAGGCATCCAAGTCAGAACTCGCTTCGAAATTGCTCGAAACGAATGAGCTGAACGTCCAGATCGACCAGCTTCGAAGCGATCTGGCCATGCGTGAGGCCACAATTGCTGCACAAGCGCAGAGACTAGACGATCTGATGCAACAACTCAAGGAGCATCAATCCGAAAAGTCAGAGGTCGTTACAGGATTGACGGCACATGTGGATGAGCTGAAACTTCTGCTCGAGCAGCACAAAAGTCAGCTTGAGTCACGTGAAAGCTTAATCGCCGAACAGAAAAAGGAGCTACAAGAACTCAGGAAGGAAGTTGAAGAGCTCCGACTTTCCAAGGCTGACTTGGTTACGAGACTCAACCAAGCACACACGGACAATCAAGAGTTAAGTGGACTGAGTAGGGAAATCGAGTGTCGTGAACTGCGTATTTCAGAACTCGTAAACGACTTATGTCTGTCGAAAGAGCAGATTGACACTCTCCATGCATCGAACACCGACCTCGTTTCTAAGTTGTCCCAAGCAGAATGTGATCTTCAGCGCTGGCAAAACGAAGCCAACGCCTATCACAACACGGTTGAAGAACAAGCGCAGTCAATACGTGCTTTAGAGCTCAAGGTTGAGTCGCTCACTGCAACGAACCATGAGCTCACTTTGAAATTGACCCAGATGGAAACTCAGAGTACTGAGCTGAGCGCACTTGTAGTGGCGGTTCAAAGTCGTGACTCTACGATCGCGCAGCAAACGCAGGAGCTAGAGGGTCTCAGAACAGAGCTTAAGCAAGTTCAAGAGTCCAATCAGCACCTTATCACTCAAATGTCGCGCCAGGATGCAGTCATTTTAGATCTGCAACAACACTTGAAAGATACTGAAGCCGACCGCACTAGCCTTAAGCAAGACCTCTCAGAAAAGCTTGAGGAGCTCATTAGACTGCAATCAAAAATGGACGAGTTGCAACAGACTCGGGAGTCAGAGAAGTCGACTGTTGACAATTCTCTCTTTGCCAAAGAGTTGGCCTTAAAATCAAGAATCGGCGCCCTCACCAAGATTGCCCAGGAGTGCCGGGGAATTATGAAACGCGTTGAAAGTGTCCTGGTGACGGGCAAATTGCATCGAAATCAACGCCGGGCATATGCTCTCGATCCAGCCGATCCAGAGTCGTTATTCGTTTCGAGCATCAAGCTTCAGATCGACCCCGATTATGGGTCTGAAGTGAGCGGAAAGGTGTCGGGCGCCATCACCACTGCTAAGATCCGTTTAGCCAAACCCAAGTTGGAGCAGAAGTCGGATCGTGAGCGTACACTACTCGACAAGTTGCAACACCTGCTGGCTGTAATCACTCGAGAGATCGGCACTGAAGCTGATCCAAAAGTACTTAGTTCTGGAGGTGATGATGACTATGTTGACATTCTTGAGGTAGAGTTCGAGCGCAAGAACATGGAAGCCTTGGTGACTGCGGCAGTCGGTCAGGAGGAGTTACCACCACTGATAGATTGTGAATATGTGGTTCCTGTCCAAGAGGTAGCGGGGGGTGACATTGGGCCCAATGACTTAACTGTAGATACATTGGCCGCTCAACGTGACCAAGCTCGAGAAGAAGTTCATGACGAGGCGAAAATGCAGATTCCGACGAACTTGGATAACGTTGCCAAGCTACCCCCCGCGTTCTCAGAGGGAACCCATGACGCGCTTCAGATTGTAATTACAAGCCCAACCTCAATGAGACCATCCAGCCCATCGTCGGCTCGCACAGCTACGCCCACCCCGAAGTCGCTGGTAAACAAATCGTACACCCCACTTCCGACACCTCCGCGTCTTTCTGCCCCACCTGCCGCTTTATCCGGTTCCGCACATGCTGGAGGAGAGCAACCCCGAGCCCTGCAACCCGTGAGAACCACCACGTCCCCACCCGCCACCCCCGCGCGATCCCCCACTCGGCCGTCAACTCGTGCGGCAGCTCATCCCTCGACTCTGACCCAACCGAAGTCCCCAGCCAGGGTTGCTCGTCCAGGGGTGGTCGCGCCACAGCCGCAATCCCATACGGCTCGTTCGCAGGTCGTGCAGTCCTCAAGTATGAGTCGACATGCACCTACTTCTACAACCTCGCGAAGTGCTGCCTCAGTGATTGGAGACTCAGCCGCAGGCAGCGCGAGTTTGGCCTCAAAACCTCGTTCTATTTCTCCTCGTCCCTCACCCTCGGCTGCAACAGCGCTTGGTGAGTCTCGGCGAAGCTGGTCGCCTCCGGGTCGACATATTCAGTTGTCGCCACCAGACCTGACACACCAGGGCGCTTATCATCCCCACCCCACTCGTGCTACGACCGTGGTGACGACTACTGCTGCAACCACTACAGCCAGGTCAACTCGACATGGGCGACCCCCATCGTCCAATGAAGGCAGATGGGAGGATGATGAATATTTCCTCTCCGTGTCTCGTGAGCCACCGAGACGCAGTGACCGTCTCTCAGCTGTCGCTCCAAATGTGACAGCACCAGTCCCCGCCGCTTCGCAAATTTACACCCCAAGCCATGCACTCGGAAATGAAGTTGTGAGAAGTTTGAGACCTCAAAAGCAATCGGGAGGCAGAGGGAACGTCGGACCTAACCAGAGTCGAAGGTAGTTTTTACTCCATACTCCTACCCGCGTAGGGCTCCAGGAGTTCTAGGCTTTTATCAGTTCACTATGTGAGATTTGATTAGTTCGGTTCATTCCAGTGTCGAGGTATTTTACACTCGTTTTACACTCGTTCTACAATAGAAAGGCATAATTTCTATCTGCTACGAATTGCACGTAACATACCTACTGTGTGAGCAGAACTGTCAACTCGCAACATGTTGCGACTTCAGGCACGAAATCCGAAGTGTTGGCTACTCCGTCGACTGGTAGATAACTGGCTTCAGACACTGTGATCAAGTGAGCTAAGGTAAGATATCATAGCTTCGGGCGATTGTATGAGGCTTTCGCCGTGATTTTTCACGCATTCTTCTTGATATCGCACGAAGCATCCACTTTTCCGACTTGCGAGGTTGTAGAGCTCAGGCGAGAATATTGCACGCTGTAGTGAAGCTGAGAGTTGTGATATAAAGAAACGCAATCTCGTATGCACAGGTGGCTTTCACCCCGATCGTTATCCGGTCCTGCCTCGGCTGCAGCCCGCGGTCTCACGCCGATATGGAGGCTCGGGACTGAGCAGACTGGCGCAAGTTGCGGTAAGAGTAGTGCTCCTGCCGCTCCGCATGTGCACGTGCGAATGCATACCGCTCCACCCAAACATGATAACCCATTGGGCCAGTCCAAACCCAGTGGCAGCAGCACTAACAAAGACCAACCAATGCTTGTCCGCGACTTCATCCGCGACTCGCTATACTCGACTCAATATGGCTACTTCAACCAAACGGACTGCATCTATACCCCTGATGAGATTAATTTTGGTGCGCTCATAGGACGTGCTGACTACATGAAGAAGCTTTCGTCATTCTACACGGCTACCAAGGATGGGTGGGTCACACCCGTCGAAATCTTCAAGCCGTATTATGCGGAGGCGATTGCGAGGTGGGTGCTGTCTCACGTTATGCCGCACGTGTATACCCCGCTGGACCGCTTATACGAGGCCCGTAACCAGCTCAAGATTAGGAATTCCCCGCCAAACACACGCAGACATTTCCAGCAGAAGATGGACGCATTCCAGACCAAGCTTCACCCGGAGTCTGGCTCACTTCTAAAGGACAAGACACAGGCAGCGATTGCAACCGAGGCAACGTCCGATAGTGAATTTGGTACAGTTTCAGCAATTAGCACACAATCCGCGCACCAACAACCGTCCAAGGTCAATGTGAAGGCTGTACTTCCATTGTGGGTAAGGAAACTGCTTGGCCTCGCATCAGCGAACGAAACGAACGACACGGACGAGGCGCTTGAAACTTCACCCTATATCCCAAAGGGTATCCTTGGCGTTCCCGTTCCAGGCCATTTCCGCGATCAGCCGCTCTTCCCCGTACGCATTGTCGAGATGGGCGCAGGTAGTGGTGCCCTTGCATATGGCATCTTGAACTTCCTACAACAAAAGTTCCCACAGGTTTATGAGCAAACTCATTATACGATTTATGAGATCTCCACTTCGCTGGTTGAGGCTCAGAAGGCGTTGCTACTCCCTCGTCACGAAGGACATCTTTCGATCATTAGGATAAACGCGGCAGAGGTGGACGGCAAGGCAGCCTCCATCGCGCGAGCCTCTGTCTCTTCAAACATCCCTCATTTTATAATCGGGCTGGAGGTCATGGACAACCTTCCTCACGACAAAGTGATCCGCAGGAGTGATGGGACATGGGCCCAGGTTGTCGTCTCACCAAAGTCGGCGCAGAATGGCGATAATGTCCAAGATCCGGTGGAAAAATCATGGCTTAACTCTAGCACAACCCCCCGTGACTTTGTCGAGACTGCAGTGCCTATTTCTGATCCCGTTGTCCAAGAGTGCCTAGATCTGTGGGATGAATATGTTCGACTTGTGGGCCCAGAAGACGCAATTTATCCTGGGTCACAACCACCCGTCAGCATCCAGGAGGATGTGCAGGCCCTTCCAAAGGAGACGCGCGATTTGATTGATCGAGTAGATCCTGCCATCACAGTTGCTGAAGCACGTGAGGCACTTGGCCTGCCTTCGCAAGCGCCAGAAGGCACATCAGGTAGTGTGTTTTCCTGGATCATGCGGATGTTTGACTCAGTCCAAGAGAGGATCTTGGAAAAAGTGGATGCTAGCGCGCGAGTTCCGTACAATATGTCGTGCCCTGTGGTCTATCTCCCCACGGAGCGACATCGACTTCTTAAGAACCTCGCAAAGCATTTCCCAACTCATGCGGTCCTACTCGCGGACTTTGACACCCTTGTGTCCACCGAGGCCAAACACGGTCTCAACGGACCTATCGTTGCCCGTAAGAGCGACAAGATTCAGGGTGCAACCGAAGACGATGACACTTACCTGTGCAAGCCAGGCAGCGCGGACATTTTCTTCCCGACTGACTTTTCGTTTTTGGCTTATCAATATCGTCGTATTGTGCTCGGTGAGAGTCCTGAAGTCGCCGCGAAGTCATGCCGAGAACATCGAGCATTGCAATACTATGCAAAGAGTGTTCGGGACAACCGTGATCAAGCTGTGGCCCAAACTTATGATTTGCCAGCTGCTTTTGCGCGCGCCATTCAGCCCAACGAAACTGTTCCTGTGGGTGCACTTGAACAGCTTGCACAGCTCGGTCTCTCTTCTGACAAGCTTCGTGCGGCAGTGGAAGTACATGCCCCTCCTTCCTCAGTAGCCAGCCAGTCAACAAAGTCTAGTAATACCGCTCCATCCAGGTCATCTGTTTCGACACCGACTCTCATCATGAAGGATGGTAAGATGGTGTTCGCTAATCCAACTGCAGAGTCCTCTGGCTCAGAGTCACAAGCCGAGGCTTCTGACGCTTCAGCTGGAGCAGAGGGTAACGCTTCTTCGCCTGAGGCTGAGTTCGCAAAGCGTGCCGCGCTCTTGAACATGAAGCAAGTTGAGAGTATCGCAAATAATCATCGCATTTGGTCCACCGCCTCATTCATGCAGCGATATGCAGAGTATATCTGCACCGAGACTCGCAATGGCTTCAACCCACTTCTCGAAGACTACATGAATATGTCGATCTTTACTGCGAGTCGTTGTGAGGCAGGAAGCCAGAAGGGCAGCGAGAACACCGCCAACATGAAGAGCTAGGGCGATTAGTATCACCATCCGGCGCTGAAGGCAGTACCTCAAGGCAATTGTCCTAGGATATGACTCACTCCCCATCATGGCTCTGTGCTGAGAAATCTATACATGCCACACTAGTCCGGAGTCGTAGTGTGTCTGTAGCTGAAAGAGCCCACTCTGAAGGCCAACCCTCTAGCCTCATCGGCTTGCGTCTGGCAGAGATGATCTGAGCCAAGCCGAGTCGAGGTAGCGCTGGCCGATTCGACCCGAGGCGAAGTTGAAATCGAGATTTGATTCAGATTTCCGGCGTTGTGGAAACTCGATTGCGGGCGAATGCGTGAGCATAAAAGCTATTATAGTGGACATATCACGTGTGTATACCTCGAGACGTAATGTTTTTACGTCTCTGCATGCGCTGGGTATGCCCTGATATTAATCCGTGTGCAATTTTCAGTGTGACAACAGCGACTTGTTTCTAGATATCGCACTTCACGTGGACACACCCTGTTTAATCTACACTCACCATGATTTTCATCTCACTCTGCGTACATAACCCATCTAAAGTCCATCGGGTGCCACGCAGCGGCGCCAAAACACCATGCTGAGATCCGTGGACGACTATGACGAGAGAGAGGATGTGTCGCTGCTGCAGGCACACGGCAAGCAGGGATACTTCGCGGCTGCGGCACTCTCGAAGCGTCCACTACTCGGGGACGTGAGTGGCGACCTCGGCTCTGACTACCTAGAGTCGACCTCGGGCATCATCGAGCGGTCAGTGAACGATTCCAACTCTTGGTTACGAACAGCCGTTCTAGGTGTAGGCTTCTTCAACTCAAGCTACGATGCCTTCGCGCTGAATATCGTTCTGGTGATTCTCTCCTACGCACACACTCCACCATTGAAGCATTTGGGCCTGGTCGCGACGGCCACCATGCTAGGTGTGATGTGTGGACAGATCATGTTCGGCTCGATTGCTGATATCCTGGGCAAGAAACGAGCGTTTATTGTCACGCAACTTGTTGTCATTGCAGGTGCGATCGCTGCATCGTTTGCATCAGGAACCACAAGTGTGGAGTTCATGCTGCATCTTGTAGTTTCTCGCATTTTTATGGGGTTGGGCATCGGAGGTGAGTATCCCCTCTCAGCGACCTTCGCCGCGGAGGCGTCGTCCTCTTCAGATACAGCCAACCGTGGTAAGAAAATGGCAACTGTGTTTGCATTACAAGGTGCAGGCATGATGTTCGCTCCTATTGTCATCTTCTTGCTGTTAAAATATGTTCTTCCGCACGAGGACTTCGAGCGGGCATGGCGAATTCCCTTAGCCATTACCGCGCTCCCTGGACTGATCTTTATCGCATTCCGCTTGTTCCTGCGAGAGCCCACACGCCCTGTGTCACTTCCGAACAGGGGCTTCCGCAATGCACCTCAGGAAGTGGAGGTCACGATTTATGATAGAGTCCAGGCCCTGTTTCGTCACGGCCGAATGATCTTGGGTTGTGCACTTGCATGGCTTATCTTCGACGTTGTTTTCTATGCCAACGCTTTGTTTTCGGGTCAGGTCCTAACCCAGGCCGCGAAGATTACCCCAGATACACCCAAGGAGCTCCTGTATGAGCACATCTACTCGCTCACCAAAGCTGCTGTCTGTCTCAGTTTGATTGCCGTACCAGGATACCTGGTGGGCATTCGTTTGATTGATGTCATCGGAAGACGCCCGCTGCAGATCACTGGATTCGCACTCATGGCTTCAAACTTCGGTATTATGATCACACTGCTCACCTGGATGCCGGAGCTAATGAATTCAAAGCTTGGACACATGCTGTTCGTGGCATCATACGGCCTCACTTTCTTCTTCGCCAATCTCGGTCCGAATTTGGTGACATATGTTATGTCTGGTGAGGCTTTCCCCTTCTCGATCGCTGGCACAGCACTAGGCATCTGCGCGGCGGCTGGCAAGGTCGGTGCAATGATTGGAACACTCACCATGCCACAGCTGCTTCACTATGACCTCCGGGTGTCGCTTGCATTCTGTGCGGGCTGTTCGATTCTCGGGATTCTTGTGACTGTACTCATGACTCACGAAACCATGGGGCTCGATCAGCCTCACGATTATCCTGAGCTGACTGCACACGCTTCCGACATGGCTGAGTCCGTAACTTCAGCACCATCATATGACGCCACGGGGGAGACGTCTTCTGCGCAGGAAGGCTCCGACAAGATAGTTTTTGACGAGGCGATATTGTATGAGGGCAAGACTCTGAAGGAAATGCTTATGGATGACTGATGACTCTCATACCTGTAATTCACAATGCCTTATTACTTCAACATGCATTAGCAACGTTTTGGTGCCGAGCGTTTTCCTCCATCGCTTCAGCTTCTGTGTTTCCCTAGCATACTGACAATTTAGAATTGTTTGGTGAACCTTGCCCAGCTTCAGCTTCATAATTCAAAGTTTGCCCAAATCATGCCAATGCAAAGAAATAGGTGGCGCCGAGGCAATGTGGTCGTCATATGCTTTGCTTCAGATAGCAGGCAGTTTCTAACTCGGCTCATCTGTGTCTATCTCATGCAGTTCATAATTTGACACTACAGCCTATCAATGTGACTGTTTATTGCAAGCACCATAAGCTTGCTCATAATAACTTTTCTGCAGTCTTCCACCGATTCTGAACTATCCGCAGAGATGGTTCCCAAGCCGCTTACGAGGAAAGTACCTCAATGTTCGGCTTTGGCAGTGGTCGACGGGATGTGGCAACAACAGCCGACCGCCTCAAGTGATGATGAATCACTACGGAACTAACCAACCATTCATCTGCAGCCGCACAAAGAGTCGTAATCAACAGTCGAAGTTAGTTAATCATTCTATTAGTCTTCAGTTTATATACACATACAAATCAAGCGGAAGGTGTTGTTGATGAGAATATACGGGGTGGGTCGGATAGCGCTCTATGTCCGTTGCGCAAGATCCTCTTCATGCATTTGTTTGGACGTAGATCCGGAATGCCCGTCGTATGGAGTGAATGAAGTATGTGAGATCACCTGTGCTCCTTAGCTCGGCTGTAAGGCCCTCCAACGTGGGCAGTTGTGGACGGCACGACAGAATGCTGTACTGGTTGTCTTCATTGATGATTAGATAGAAGCTGAGTTCTGCGTTGGGGTGCCTTGGGTCTACGTCTCGCATTGTAAATTTGAGCATACCACCGTCGACTTCGATCTAGAAATGGAGTCACCAGTGTATCAGCATTGGATATGAATCACAATTCATCACAGCATGGAGGAACGTGACATCGTCATTTTCAAACTATCGGTTGGAAAGCTAAAAAAACGGCTAGCGGGTCATACCCAAAGCCAAACGTACCGTTAGTCCAAGAACGTCCTTGTACAGGGCAATCTCTGTCTTCACTGCACGTAGCCTAGACTCGAAGGCTCCGCTGGCGTCCTCGAGTTCAAGTTGCTTTCTCCTCAAGATGCTCATGAGTTCGTTCTGGCGTTCTTTGAGCTCTGCAATGCGTGAAGGGAGCGCCGACTGGCTCTCATTCAGTGCTTTCAACTCCTGCTCCAATCTCTGGAGCTCCTGTTGCTGCTCTTGGAACTTAAGCTGCTGCTCCTCTATAGCTACCTGCTCCTGCTTCGCCTCCTTCTCGAGTCCGTTGATTTCCTCTGTCGGGTTTGTGGGGGAGAATGAGGGCAATGTGAGATTAGCCTGGCATGTGTGTGGTGCGAATCACGCAAACCAAAACGACAGATCAGTACGTACCCCTGGCGGTCTGCATGTTACCAGCGTGCGAGTGGTACAGTGCGGAAATTTCATCGGTCTGATCCGTTATCCAAGAGTTGAAAGTTTCGTCAAACTTTTTCATACGTTCGCGTATTCGTCGCGATATCTCAAGGTCTGTCTCGCTCATGCTATACGTGGGTCTATCGAATAAAACAGGTGGCAGAGTGAGTGCAACGCAGGAATACCGTATTTTCCACCAACTCACTGGTCAGTTTTTCGCGAATTTTCCACATTGGAAAACGTGTAGAATAGGTATACTGTGGGGGTGAGGTGGTATAAGAAATTGGGTTGTAATATTTGTTATACGAGCGAAAGCCAGTTAGGCTGGTTTTTATATCGTAAGCTCCACTAGAAGACCGTCAAAACATCACCTCTCTTTACACACTTTGAGCCGCCTATCGCCGCTTCGACGCATTTCGGCGTTGTAAGCCCAACCACATGCACCGGCGCGCTGCCATAGCACTTGCGACTACATCGCGCGTTGCATTTCAAGCGACTCCGTGGCGAGCTGCCCTCAGTGGACCATGCGTAAGCCCCTTTCTGGCTGGCTTCTGCGGTCGTAGCTGTTTCAGACTGTACGCATCCGACAGTGGCTCCGCGTCAGGGCAGGACACACGCACATCTTCGACAAATGCGAGTAGTCGAGAACATCCCACCACATCGTATCGCGTGGAGGGAAGCCTGGAATACCACTATGAGGAGATCCAACCCAGGTCGAAGTCCTTCATCAAGTACCATCGTTTTGGACGGTGGTTGCAGTCTGAGGCCAGTGACAGCGAGAGCATTGAAACCACGCATGGAGTGCGCCGCAGTGGGATTGCCATGCTTGGTCTTTCCGCCAGGCGCACAGATGCCTCGCGTTCAGCATCACCTGCCTATGGAAAGGGCACCGAGAGGTCTTCGGACTTTGGGTCGTCGCAGAACAATCAGAGCCAGGGAGAGGAGGAGAAAGTGACGTACGACCCGACCAAGACTAGTTTTGAGAACGAAGCATATTCCGCAGCTACGAGACATTATGCCCGCTACTATGAGCCGCCGAAATATACTCCGACTGCGATCTACAAGCGGATCCAAGATCGACTCACTGCCACAAAGGAGCAGGCTGCCGAGCGATTTGCGTTGCTAACTGCACGCTACCGCGCCTTCTTTGCGCGGTTTCGCCGGAAACAGAGTGATTCCAGCTCATCGACTCATCAAGGAGGCAGCTCAGGAGGCCACTTGTCTGAGATCCTGCCGAATCCAGACACAAAGTTGACCGTCGGTGCGGTGACCGTTGCAATTGGCGGCAACTTCCTCGTATTTATAGGCAAGCTCACTGCTGCGTGGTTTTCTGGCTCGGGTGTCATGTTCGCCGAAGCGCTCCATTCATTAGCGGATATCGTCAACCAAGCGCTTCTGATGGTCGGAATTCAGCAGGCAAGGAGAAAACCCGATGAAGCTCACCCGTATGGTTTCGCACCAGCACGATTTGTCTATGCGTTAATCTCAGCGACTGGCGTGTTCTTTTTGGGATGCGGTGCTTCTCTCTACCATGGCATCGGACAGCTTTTCCTCGAAGATCACATGGTCGAGATGTCGCTTCTTACTCTCTCGGTACTCGCGGGATCCTTCTTTGTCGAGGCAAGTACTTTGATCTACGCTATCCAGGTCATTCGTACACTTGCGAAGAAGGAGCGCGGTGGTCGAGGTGTCTCGTTCTGGCAGTACATTCGTAGTGGCTCTGACACCACTGCAATCGCAGTCTTGGTTGAGGATGCGGTCGCGGTTACTGGCTTGGCGATTGCTGCTGTGACATTGTGGTTGACGCACACGACAGGCGACCCAATCTACGATACAATCGGAACTATCACGGTTGGTCTCGGTATGGGTTACGTCGCAGTATTTCTGATCCGGCGTAATGCTAAAATGCTTCTAGGCCAATCCCTGGATCGCAGAACCATAACAGATATCGTTGATGTCATACGCAGTCGGCCTTCGGTTCACAGCGTGCATGATCTTAAATCTATTTCTTATGGTGGTATTGATACACGCTTTAAGGCTGAAATCCAATTCAACGGACGTGAGATCGCCAAACAGGTGCTGTTTGCCACCGCTGCACCATTGCAAAGCAGCACCACTCCAGCGCCAGCTGACGGAAGTAAGACTGAGTCAGACCTTCGACTTCCTACAACTGCAGGTGGCATTGCAGCTCGTCGTATTCTGCGCCTTCTCGATTTAAGCAAGGATCAGCATGGCTTTTCACAAAAGCAATGCGAAGACATGGTAAGTGCCAACGAGTTCCTGTTTAGAATTATAGATATGATGCCGCTTGACAACCTGTGTACGCTTCTTGTTAGTAGACACCTCCTCGTTGCATGCTTTCTAATCGTAACGGTCCCATATCCTTTCCACATTCTCTAGCTCCTGCGCTATGGTGATGAAGTTGTCCAAGAAGTTGGCCGCGAAGTGGCTCGACTTGAGCAGCATATGCTTCAGGCTTTCCCATTCATCACGCATGTAGATTTAGAGACGCGTGTACCATCTTTCGCAAACGCGTATGACTCCACAGGCCAACGTATCCGTAGCGCGGCAAGAAGCCCCATCGATGGCACGAACTCAGCTCTGCCTGCAGCTGTCTTCGATATCGTTGACCTCAACCGAGTCATGGGAACATCTCTCGAGAGCAAATTAGAGTATGCCACGCCCGATATGGGACTTATGCAAATTCCCAAGATTGCGACATCCGCAGATGCTATCAGACCAACAAAACTAGCTCCCATTTCACCGGGCTCGGGAGCCTCGCAGCTCCAACAACCACAACCGCAATCACAATCAACCTCGCCCGACGCTACTACTGGATCTCAACCTACCCCCCACGAAACATCGGCAGCGGCACAGAGCTCTTCTGGTGCTTCAGAGGGAGAAGGCAAGAGCACGCCTTTGGAAAGTGGAGGGAAGGAAGGTGATGCTCTGACTGACACTAACAGAGCCACCATGTCAGGGACACCCGACAAGGCTGCT
>Ga0182741_1002335_pt1 | contig 22388 bp, 21 predicted proteins | sample eDN5th37CBELigOP_FD_128874 | JGI IMG/M metagenome (GOLD analysis project Ga0182741, IMG submission 128874) | Enriched Organic Plus compost microbial communities from Emeryville, California, USA - eDNA 5th pass 37_C BE-Lig OP (version 2) (version 2) ... | reverse complement strand
GACATTACATCGGTGTCGGGCGGATTCGTTGCCATGAGATAGGAGCGCGGGATGTAGTGCACACCAACGATCAGGAACCACCAGAACAAGAGCTTGTCGCCAGTAGTCCCACTCGCAAGCTGACGGGTGCGCCAGGCACCGAAGAGCAGAATCGCTGCCAGACCCAGGTTGACCGCAAATGTCCGGCCTTGATAGCTCTCCGAGAACAGAGAAAACCAGATCGTACCGATCGTGATCGCGCTGCAGAGCAGCGCCAGCGTGATCACCCCGCCAGACAGCTGGGAACGCCTGATGAGTGCGTAGGCGAGCAATCCCGCACCGCAGCCATAGATGGTCATTGAAGCGACAGTGGCAATCCGTTCGTCGTAAGGGAGGACGAACAGGTGAACGCCAAGGGCGAGTGCGATCAGATAGAAACCGGCAGCCGTGTAAAAGAGAAAGGGACTCTGCCGACGCGTCGCGACCCAAAGGATACCAATGACTGTCCCCAGTGCGGTAACCAGGAATGGAGGTATCAAGTGGGGGACCATGCAATCCAACTCTTCCGCCGGTGGACGCGGATCGGCAAAACTTTGACTGGATGAAACTACATGCCCTGTTTAAGTCGCAAGACTTAAACGTCCGTTATCGTTTGCCGGCTGCCAAAACTGTATCCACGAAGCGCGGTACGATTTCTGTTGCCGGACCCTTGACGGTGCGGTTGAACTGGTGGGAGATCTCGGATGGTTCAAGGTTGAGCTCGACTGTATAGGCGCCCATGGTCCCGGCTTCTTCGACAAACATGGCCGCCGGGTAGACGCTTCCACTGGTCCCAATGGACACATACATCGAGGCGCGCTTGAGAGCTTCCTCGATGACGTCCATGTGGTAGGGGGATTCGCCGAACCAGACGACATCCGGCCGAAGACAGCCGGTGTGTCCGCAGTTTGGACAGTGGTCGAACATGGAAAGCGGTTCTTTCCACTCCAACCTTGTTCGGCAGCGAGTGCACAGGGCCTTGCCCAGTTCTCCATGCATGTGGACAAGGTTCTTCGACCCCGCCCGCTCATGCAGGTCGTCGATGTTCTGAGTAATGACCAGAACCTCGCCATCAAACTCTTGCTCAAGGCGGGCCAGCGCAAAATGCGCCGCGTTCGGCTCGACCGTCTGCATCTGCGCGCGGCGGTCGTTGTAGAACTCGTGCACCAGTGTCGGATTGGCCTGAAACCCTTCCGGCGTGGCTACGTCACGGTAATCGTAGCGGGACCAGATTCCGTCACTGTCCCGAAAGGTGGAAACGCCCGATTCGGCGGAGATCCCTGCGCCAGTGAGGATGAGGATCAGCGACATCAGGCCTGTGTTCCACCAACCGTCATGCGGTCCATCCTGAGGTGCGGCTGGCCGACGCCGACCGGGACCCACTGGCCGGCCTTGCCGCAGTTACCAATGCCGGTATCGAGCGAGGAGTCGTTGCCGACCATCGACACCCGGTGCATTGCGTCAGGGCCATTGCCGATCAATGTCGCACCCTTGATCGGCCGGGTAACCTTGCCGTCCTCGATCAGGTAGGCTTCTGTGCAGTCGAAGACGAACTTGCCGGACGTGATGTCCACCTGTCCGCCGCCGAAGGAAACGGCATAGATGCCGTTCTTCACGGAAGCGATGATCTCCTCGGGTGCATAGTCGCCAGAGGTCATGAAAGTGTTGGTCATGCGCGGCATGGGTTCGTGCGCATAGGATTGACGGCGGCCGTTGCCGGTCGACTTCATGCCCATCAGACGGGCGTTGAGCCGGTCCTGCATGTAACCGACCAGCTTGCCGTCCTCGATCAGGACGGTACGGTTGGAGGGTGTACCCTCGTCATCGATGGTGATGGAGCCCCGACGTTCGGAAATCGTGCCGTCGTCCACAACGGTCACGCCCTTAGCGGCGACCTGGGTGCCGAGGAGATCGGCGAAGGCCGAAGTCTTCTTGCGGTTGAAGTCGCCCTCAAGACCGTGACCGACAGCTTCATGCAGCATCACACCCGGCCAGCCGTTGGCGAGCACCACGTCGAAGGTGCCTGCGGGAGAGGGGGCCGCTTCCAGATTGACCAGAGCCTGCCGCAGCGCCTGGGAAGCCGCGTATTGCCACGAGTCTTCCGTAATGAACTCACCGAAGCTCTTCCGGCCGCCGGTTCCGAAATTGCCCGTTTCCTGGCGGTCACCGTCACCGACCACGACGGAAATGTTCATGCGCACCATCGGGCGGATGTCGCGGGCGTTGTAGCCGTCGGCGCGGAGGATCTCGACATGCTGCCACGAAGCGGCAAGCGAGGCGCTGACCTGGCGGACTCGTGGATCCTTTGCCCGCAGCCAGGCATCGATCTCCTGAAGGAGGCGCACCTTTTCGTCAAAGGCAGGCGCAATCAGCGGATTGTCATCGCTGTAGAGCTTTTGATTCGTCTGGGCGGGTGCCAGGGCGAGCTTGCCCGCGTGACCGTGCTTTACGGCGGACACGGCATTGGCTGCTCTGCGGAGAGCCGAGGACGAAATCTCGTTGGCGTGCGCATAGCCGGTTGCTTCGCCCGCAACGGCGCGCAGGCCGAAGCCCTGGTCCGTGTTGTAGTTGGCAGTCTTCAGGCGGCCATTGTCGAACAGCAATGATTCGGACTGGCTACGCTCGAGATAAAGTTCGCCGTCGTCGGCACCGGCGATCGTGTCTTCTACGATGCGGCGGACCTCTTCAGCTGAGATGTCGAATTGATCGATGATGCTGTCCATGTCACGCCCTTACGAAGTCAGTGATGTCTGATGACATATAAGAGCGCGACGCCTGATGGGCAAACAGCTGTTGCAGAAAGAAGACGGGCGCTTCAGCCGTTAAATCAGTTCTTGGGAAGGGCGTTGAACGCGTCCTGGAAGCCGGTGAGGTCGACGGGAATGCCAATGCCTTCTTCCGGCGTCTGAAACACTACGAAGGTTGCAGACTCGCCCTTGGTCAGGGTCTGCTTCAGGCCATCGTCCAGAATGACTTCCGACCAGCAGCCGTCATGGAGGCAGCGCATGAAATAGGCGCGGCCCTTGTCTTCACCGTCAACGAAGAGACCAAGGCCGTTTGGCAGCAGGACACCCAGCGGCGCCATTACGCGCATCAGTTCGGCCTTGCCGTCTGCAGTACGCAGGACCGCTACGAAGAGGCCCATTTCTGGGCGGTCTTCCGCAACGACGCTCTGCATCATGATGCATTGTTCCTTAAGGGCACCGCCCGGCTTGTCGCAGACGATCGACCACGCGCCGTGAGTCGAGCGCACGTTGCCTTCCGGCTGTTGCTGCTGCGCGAGGGCAGGGACCAAGGCCGATAGGGTCAGAAGCCCTGCAGCAATGCACTTGTGAACGAACCGCATCATCAACCTCACTCAACTGCCGAATCAGGACGACATCCCGACAAACATATAACATGCAGAGGGCAAGCGGGCTCATACGCCCCTGCCAAAACATCCTAAGTGCAAGCTTTACGGCAAAAAACCAGCCTAATGCGACAAAAACATGCGCGACTGTGCCGTTTTCCAGAGATGGCAAGTACCGCTCCTGGACCCGCCGAGTCATTTGGCTTGCGATTTTCCCCCGCGCTCTAGATTCATCAACTAGCGGGGGATTATAAGCATGCCAGCGCAAAATGCCGCACACTTCTGACCACGGCATTGTTGCAGTTGGTGGCAGAGTATGGTTTGAACGCGCCAGTATGGAACCATTTTACCGGTGCTTCCTGCCTGCAGGAGGCACTTTAGTGCGTACCCGTCAATTGACGGCGGGGGATGCATTGATCGGGAGATGACGAGGGTGAAGAATAAAATTGCAGCAAGCCTTGGGCTTCTCGCGTTAGTAGCGGCCAGCGGCGCCTACGCAGGCCAGCCGGAACCGTGGCAGCTTGGAATGCAGGCGGGTGCTACCCCGATCATGGAGGGTATCCGGTGGTTTGAGCAGTACACGCTGTGGTTCATCGTGCCGATTACGCTGCTGGTGACGGTGCTCCTGGCATGGGTCGCTGTTCGCTATCGTGCGAGCAAGAATCCGGTTCCGTCCCGGACCAGCCACAACACGGTTATTGAAATCATCTGGACGCTGGGCCCGGTTGTTATTCTGCTGCTCCTTGCAGTTCCGTCCTTCCAGCTTCTGACCCATCAGTACACCCCTGACGAAGAGCCTGCACTGACCGTGAAGGCGACCGGCATGCAGTGGTACTGGGATTACGAGTACCAGGATGACTCTGGCATCTCATTCAGCTCGCTGATGCTGCAGGAAGACGATCGTGCTGCTGCTGGCAAGGAAGACAAGGCTCAGTACCCGCGTCTTCTCGCCGTCGACAACGAAGTCGTGGTTCCGGTCAACACGACGGTTCGTCTTCTCACCACGGCTGGTGACGTCATTCACTCCTGGGCGATGCCGGCATTTGGCGTAAAGGTTGATGCTGTTCCAGGTCGCATCAACGAATCCTGGTTCCGTGCCGAGCGTGAAGGCCTATACTACGGTCAGTGCTCTGAGCTGTGCGGAAAGGATCATGCTTTCATGCCGATCGCTGTTCGCGTCGTTTCGCAGGAGCAGTACGACCAGTGGAAGACTGCTGCGGCAGCAAATCTCGAGGATGCAAACCGCGCTCTCGCGGCTGCAATCCAAAGCGCCAAGGGCGAGGACAAGGTTGCCGGCCTGAACTAGGTCGGTAACCAACATAAATTTCGAATGGAGCGTTAGGATATGGCAGGCGCTGCGACACACGCCCACGATGATCACCGCCCGAAAGGGTGGACGCGTTGGGTCTACTCAACCAACCACAAAGATATCGGTACGCTTTACCTGATCTTTGCAATCATTGCCGGCATCATCGGCGGAAGCCTTTCCATCCTGATGCGCTGGGAGTTGCAGGAACCGGGTATCCAGATTTTCCACGGCCTTGCACAAATGGTGTATGGCTATGACGCTGCGTCTGCGACCGATGCCGGCAAGGAACTGTTCAATGTGTTCGTGACGGCGCATGGCCTTATCATGGTGTTCTTCATGGTGATGCCGGCGGTTATCGGTGGCTTCGGCAACTGGATGGTGCCGCTCATGATTGGCGCGCCGGACATGGCCTTCCCGCGCCTGAACAACATTTCGTTCTGGCTGCTGCCTCCGTCGCTGCTGCTGCTGCTGATTTCGCTCTTCGTTCCGGGTGCTCCCGGCAGCTACGGTGCCGGTACTGGCTGGACGGTTTACCCGCCGCTCTCTACGGTCGGTATGCCCGGACCTGCGGTTGACCTCGCGATCTTCGCACTCCACATCTCTGGTGCGTCCTCGATCCTTGGTGCGATCAACTTCATCACGACCATCTTCAATATGCGCGCTCCTGGCATGACCATGCACAAGATGCCGCTGTTTGCCTGGTCGGTGCTGGTTACCGCGTTCCTGCTGCTGCTGTCGCTGCCAGTTCTGGCTGGTGCAATCACCATGCTGCTGACGGACCGCAACTTCGGCACGACCTTCTTCGCCCCTGAAGGCGGCGGCGATCCGATCCTTTACCAGCATCTGTTCTGGTTCTTCGGTCACCCTGAAGTGTACATCATGATCCTGCCCGCGTTCGGCATGGTCAGCCACATCATCTCGACGTTCTCCCGCAAGCCGATCTTCGGTTACCTGGGCATGGCTTACGCCATGGTCGCTATCGGCGGCATCGGCTTCGTGGTGTGGGCTCACCACATGTACACCTCCGGCATTTCGCTCGACACGCAGCGTTACTTCGTGTTCGCAACGATGGTCATCGCTATCCCGACGGGTATCAAGATCTTCTCGTGGATCGCGACGATGTGGGGGGGCTCGCTGACCTTCCGAGTCCCGATGCTGTGGGCAATCGCGTTCGTCTTCCTGTTCACCATCGGTGGTGTGACGGGCGTGCAGCTTGCAAACGCCGGTTTGGACCGCGCACTGCATGACACCTACTACGTGGTTGCTCACTTCCACTACGTGCTGTCGATGGGTGCTGTGTTCGCTATCTTCGCTGGCTGGTATTACTGGTTCCCGAAGATGTCCGGCTACATGTACAACGAGACCGTAGCAAAGCTGCACTTCTGGCTGACCTTCATCGGCGTGAACGTCATCTTCTTCCCGCAGCACTTCCTTGGTCTTGCTGGCATGCCTCGCCGTTACGTTGACTACCCAGATGCCTTTGCTGACTGGAACCGCATCTCTTCCTATGGTTCCTACATTGCTGGCGTAGCCGTCCTGGTCTTCCTCTACGGCGTATTCGAAGCCTTCGCGAAGAAGCGCATCGCTGGTGCAAATCCGTGGGGTGAAGGTGCAACGACGCTCGAGTGGCAGCTGTCCTCACCGCCTCCGTTCCACCAGTGGGAAGAGCTGCCGCGCATCAAGTAATCCGCGCGGTTGCCAGGAAAATCTGCGGCCTGGATCAACTCCAGGCCGTATAAGTTGAGAAGAAAATGAAAAGCGACATGGCCGTGGCACAAAGGGAGCAAATGCTGGATCACACCGCACGCCTTTCGGAGGCGACGGCTGGTGATTTCGTTTCGCTGCTCAAGCCGCGGGTGATGTCGCTCGTCATCTTCACGGCGTTTGTGGGCCAGATCCTCGCTCCGGGCTCGCTGAACCCGATCCTGGCCTTCATCGCGACGCTCTGCATCGCTGTCGGCGCGGGAGCGGCCGGTGCGTTGAACATGTGGTATGACGCCGATATCGACGCTGTCATGGCCCGTACCGCCAAGCGCCCTGTTCCGGATGGCAAGATCACGCCTAACGAGGCACTGGCCTTCGGGATCATACTCTCGGTGTTTTCGGTCGCCACGCTCGGCCTGATGGCCAACTGGCTGGCCGGTGCACTGCTTGCGTTCACCATCTTCTTCTATGCCGTCATCTACACGATGTGGCTGAAGCGCTGGACTCCGCAGAACATCGTCATCGGCGGTGCGTCGGGTGCGCTTCCGCCGGTCGTTGGCTGGGCGGCAACGAGCGGTACGGTCTCCCTCGAGAGCATCGTGCTGTTCCTCATCATTTTTCTCTGGACGCCGCCGCACTTCTGGGCACTCGCACTGTTCAAGTCGGGTGACTACGAGCGGGCAGGCGTGCCCATGATGCCGAATGTAGCCGGTGAGGCTTCGACCAAGCGCCAGATCTTCGTCTACTCGATCCTGGTTGCGGTCAGTGGCGTCCTGCCTGCCGCACTCGGCTTTGCCAGCCTCTATTACGGCGTTGTCGCAGCGGCTCTGGGCATCGGGTTCATCTGGTATGCATGGCGCGTGATGGTCGTGGATGACGCGACGATGAAACCCGCGAAGTCGCTGTTCGGTTTTTCTGTCCTCTACCTGTTTGCGATCTTCGCAGCGCTTCTGGTTGAGGCCATTGTCACCCGTGTTGGAGCCTGATTCGATGGACGATAATAACGATCGCATCAGGCCTACCGAAGCGCAGCTGAAGGCGCGCCGCAGCCGCAACATTGCGCTGGCGCTTGCTTTGGTCGCATTCGTGTTCCTGGTCTACTTTGGTAGTATCTTCAAACTTGGTCCAGCCGTGTTCAACAGGCCATTCTGAGAGCGATGACGGAACAGTTGAAAGACAATACGATCGACCGGAAGAACCGCAGGATCGCGCTGATCTGCGGCGGTGTATTCTGCACGATGGTCGGAGTGTCCTTTGCTGCAGTGCCGCTTTACGACATGTTCTGCCGTGTCACCGGTTACGGCGGCACGCCGCAGCGAGTCGAGCAGGTGTCCGACGTGATCCTGGACCGGACCATCACGGTTCGCTTTGACTCCAACACCTCTCCAGGACTGCCTTGGGAATTCAAGCCAAAGCAGCGCCAGGTTGAGCTGAGGATAGGCGAGACCACGGAAGCCTTCTATGTTGCGCGCAACACGGCTGAGGTGGTAACCGCCGGAACAGCAAGCTTCAACGTTTCGCCAGAACTGGCCGGGGCATATTTCAACAAGCTGGAATGTTTCTGCTTCACCGAACAGGAGTTGCAGCCAGGCCAGTCATATGAGATGCCGGTGCAATTCTTCGTTGACCCGGAGATTGTGAACGTGCCGGAACTGAAGAATATCAAAACTATAACGCTTTCCTATACTTTCCACCCGCTGACCAAGGCCACCGCAGAAGTGCAGGCCCAGGCAGCCAAGAAAAGGATCGGGGGATAATGGCTAGCACCCATACCAAGAATCACGACTATCACATCATCGATCCTAGCCCGTGGCCCTTCCTGGCTGGCATAGGTGCGTTCCTCATGGCATTCGGTGGTATCGCCTGGATGCGCGCGATGAACAGCGACTCCTTCGAGGTGCTGGGTTTCGATTTCGCTCAGGCCAAGTACTGGGTGTTCACGATCGGCCTGCTGATCGTTCTCTATGTCATGTACGCATGGTGGAGCGACACCATCAAGGAAGCCCATGAGGGTCACCATACGCGCGTTGTGTCCCTGCACCTGCGCTATGGCATGATGATGTTCATCGCTTCCGAGCTGATGTTCTTCGTCGCCTGGTTCTGGGCCTTCTTCGATGCTTCGCTGTTCCCTGGCGATGCTTCTCAGGTTGCCCGCACCCAGTTCACCGGTGGCAACTGGCCGCCCCAGGGTCTCGAGGTCATCAACCCGTTCCACCTGCCGCTCTACAATACGATCATTCTGCTGCTTTCCGGCACGACGCTGACCTGGGCTCACCATGCTCTCCTGCATGATGACCGCAAGGGTCTCGTATGGGGCCTGACCGTGACCGTTCTGCTTGGCGCGCTGTTCAGCTACGTGCAGTTCTACGAGTACCAGCATGCTCCGTTCGAGTTCGCGGGCTCGATCTACGGCGCGACCTTCTTCATGGCGACGGGCTTCCATGGCTTCCACGTGCTGGTCGGTACGATCTTCCTGCTGGTCTGCCTGTTCCGCGCTCTCGCCGGTCACTTCACGCCGAAGCAGCACTTCGGTCTGGAAGCTGCAGCCTGGTACTGGCACTTCGTTGACGCGGTGTGGCTCTTCCTCTTCATCTTCATCTACGTATGGGCATCCTGGGGCGCTCCGATTGCTGCCCACTAACGCGTAGTACATTCCAGAACGATGGGGGCGGCTCTATGGCTCGCCCCCATTTGTTTTTAGGGTATTCGAATTGGTGTGCTGCCATACGGAAACCGGTTTCTCCTGTTCCAGAATTGGACTAGGAATCGCCCGCAACGGGCAAGAGCGGACAAGAGCATTGAAAACCGAGACCAAACCGCGGCGCAGAGGCACATTTCTCCTGATTATGCTGAGCATTCCGGTGCTGGCGATTCTGCTGACGCTGGGCACCTGGCAGGTGCAGCGTCTGCACTGGAAGGAAGGCCTGATTCGGCTCGTCAACGAGCGCATGGCTGAAAAGCCGGTACCGCTCGAGACAGTGGCGACCATGTACGCCCAAGGGCAGGACATCGAGTACCGCCCGGTGACGGTGTCGGGTTCCTTCCTCCACGAGGGCGAGCGGCACTACTTCGCCACATGGCAGGGCCAGTCCGGTTACTTCGTCCACACTCCGCTGGACCTCGGTGGCGGGCAATACATTCTCGTCAACCGTGGCTTTGTACCCTTCGACCGGAAGGAAGCTGCAACGCGTGAGGCCGGGCAGGTTGCCGGGCGTGTCGACATTGGCGGTGTTTCGCGCATGCCAGAGACGGAAAAGCCGTCCTTCCTGGTGCCGGATAATGATATCGCCAAGAACATCTTCTACTGGAGGGATATCCCGACCATGGCGCGTACGGCAGGTCTGCCTGCCGAGAAGGTGTATCCCTTCTTCGTTGATGCTGATGACAAGCCAAATCCCGGCGGATTGCCTGTCGGCGGCGTCACGCTGGTTGACTTCCCGAACCGGCATCTCGAATACGCTGTCACCTGGTACGGGCTCGCCTTTGCGCTGGTTCTGGTGCTTGGCCACTGGATTTATCGGCAGTGGCGGGGCAAAGCTTGATTGGCGGGAAATGCGCATCCACGTAAGCGCTTCAGGAGTGAATTTGTAATGACGGCGAATGGCGAAAAGCAGAAACTGACGATCCGGCTTTGCGGGCCTCGCGGGTTCTGCGCAGGCGTGGACCGCGCCATTCAGATCGTGGTGCTGGCGCTCAAGAAATACGGGCGGCCGGTCTACGTCCGCCATGAGATCGTGCATAACCGCTATGTGGTTGAAGGGCTGCAGGAGCGCGGAGCGATCTTCATCGAAGAGCTGAGCGAGATACCGGAAGGGCACCGCCATTGCCCGGTGGTCTTCTCCGCCCATGGCGTGCCGAAGTCGGTTCCGGCTGACGCACGGGAACGCAACCTCTTCTATCTGGATGCGACCTGTCCGCTCGTCTCCAAGGTTCACAAGCAGGCGATGCGTCACCAGCGACTTGGCCGTCATGTCATCCTGATCGGCCACGCGGGCCATCCAGAAGTCATTGGCACCATGGGCCAGCTTGAAGAAGGCGCAGTCTCCCTGGTGGAAACCGTCGAGGATGCTCTGCGCTTCGTTCCGCCAACGGATGCACCGCTCGGTTTTGTGACGCAAACGACCCTTTCCGTGGATGACACTGCTGGCATCATAGAGGCGCTTCAGCAGCGTTTCCCGGATATCCAGGCACCAGCTGCCGAGTCGATCTGCTACGCCACCACAAACCGCCAGGATGCAGTCAAGGCTGCTGCTCCAGGTTCCGACCTGTTCCTGATCGTTGGGGCACCGAATTCATCGAATTCGCGCCGGCTGGTCGAGGTCGCTGAGAAGGCAGGGGCCAAGCGAGGCCTGCTGGTTCAGCGAGCCGCCGAGATACCATGGGACGAGTTGGGGGAGCTGTCGGTCCTTGGCCTGTCGGCTGGTGCTTCCGCCCCCGAAATCATCGTGGACGAAATCATCGAGGCGTTTCGCGAGCGCTATGACGTGACGGTGGATTTGGCTATCACTGCGATCGAGGAAGAAAACTTCCCCGTGAACCGTGAGCTGCGCGATGTTCCGCTCACGAGCGCGGACATGGCTTTTGTGAACGGGGCGCTTTGATTCGATGGCCGTCTATACCGACATTTCCGAAGACGAGCTCGTTGTCTTTCTGGCGGAGTATCCAGTCGGAACCCTGCTCTCCTACAAGGGCATTGCAGAGGGTACGGAAAACTCCAACTATCTGCTGCACACCTCGGAGAGCGCCTTTATCCTGACGCTCTATGAGCGGCGGGTTGAGCAGAGCGATCTGCCGTTCTTCCTGGGTTTGATGGAGCATCTCTCTCAGAAGGGCATTTCGTGCCCGCTGCCAGTGAAGCGAAGTGACGGCCAGCTGATCGGCCACATCGCAGGCCGCCCGGCGGCCCTGATCACCTTCCTTGAAGGCATGTGGATGCGCAACCCGACGGTGCAGCACTGCCGTCAGGTGGGCGAGGCGCTCGCGCAGATGCATGTCGCGGCAGAAGACTTCCCACTCCAGCGTCAGAACTCGCTCTCTCCGGAAGGGTGGGCGAGGCTTTGGGACGGTTGCCGTGACCGTGCTGACGAGGTCATGCCGGGGCTGGCGAAGGAAGCTGGCAAGGATTTTGACGAGATCGTCAGCCACTGGCCGACTGATCTGCCGTCCGGCGTGATCCATGCGGATCTGTTTCCGGACAATGTGTTTTTTCTGAACGGCAAGCTCTCGGGTCTGATCGACTTCTATTTCGCCTGCAACGATCTGCTGGCCTATGACGTCGCCACCTGCCTCAACGCCTGGTGTTTCGAAAAGGACGCGTCGTTCAATCTGACAAAGGGCGCGGCTTTGCTTGCGGGCTATCAGAGCGTGCGGCCATTGACGGACGCCGAGCTGGAGGCGCTGCCGCTACTGTGCCGCGGTTCCGCGATCCGGTTCATGCTGACGCGTCTCTATGACTGGCTGACCATCCCGGACGGCCCGCTGATCAAAAAGCGCGACCCGCTGGAATACCTGCGGCGCATGCGGTTTCACCGCCAGATCCGTTCCGCCAGCGAATATGGTGTGGGGCTGGCGTGAAGAAAATCGAGATCTATACGGACGGCGCCTGTTCCGGTAACCCCGGCCCCGGCGGCTGGGGTGCCATCCTGCGCTACAATGGCGTGGAGAAGGAACTGAAGGGCGGCGAGGCCGATACCACAAACAACCGCATGGAGCTGAAGGCCGCCACTGAGGCGCTGAATGCGCTCAAGGAGCCGTGCGAGGTCGACCTCTACACGGACAGCAATTACGTGCGTGAGGGCATCTCCGGCTGGATCCATGGCTGGAAGCGCAATGGCTGGAAGACTGCCGCCAACAAGCCGGTCAAGAATGCCGAACTCTGGCAGGCTCTGGACGAGGCAACCAAGCGCCATAAGATCAACTGGCACTGGGTGAAGGGCCATGCGGGCCATCCGGAAAATGAGCGCGCCGATGCGCTCGCACGTGCCGGAATGGCTCCCTTCAAGCGTTGAAAGGCGGCGTTCGGAACTCCTGAAACCAAAAAAGCGGCCGCGATGACGGGCCGCTTTTCTGTTTGGAACGACTGGACGGCTTATGCCAGCTGCGAAAGCAGGCGGGCAGCGCCGCTGGTCTCGGCTGAACCGGGAGCCTCTTCAACGTTAAGCTGCTTCACAACACCGTCTTCTACCAGCATGGAAAAGCGGGCTGCGCGCAGGCCAAGGCCGCCGGCCGACAGGTCGAGCGTAAGACCGAGGGCACGGGCGAAATCGGCATTGCCGTCTGCGAGGAACTCGAGCTTTTCTTCAGCGCCGGTGAAACGTGCCCAGGCGCGCATGACGTGAACGTCGTTCACTGCGAGGACAGCTACGGAATCGATGCCACGGGTCTTGAACGCATCGTAGTTTTCAACGAACCCCGGCAGATGATTGTTGGTGCAGGTAGGCGTGAAAGCGCCGGGTACCGCGAAGAGCACAACCTTGCGGCCGGCAAAGAAGGCGGCGGTGCTGATGTCTTCTGCGCCGTCTCCGGCAACCTTCTTGATCTTCACGTCAGGAATACGATCGCCAATGGCAATGGTCATGTACGACTCTCCTCTGGGGGGTAATTCTCGGATGGTTTCCCTAAACCCAAGAGCACAGGTAGAGCCTTCCTGGCCAAAGAGAAAGGGCTTCCCGCAATTATCCCACAAACACGCGACGATCGGCGCTAGGGCGTCGGGAACGGAACATTTCCACCCACCGCCGCTCCGCCCTGGACCAGCGTAAAGTGAAGCGGGACGTCTGGGGGAGGTGCTCGCAACACCCGCGCCGAAAATGTGGCTGTGTCGCCGTTTTGTTCCTTCAGGTCAGGCAGGATCAGCAAACCGCCCTCAGCGGAAATAAAGAGCTCCGGCCGAATATTCCCGGATGGGACCTGGGCTGTCAGGAGCAATTCGTCCCCTTTCAGTTCTGCTGCTGACAGACGAAAATCGGGACGTGGCTCGGCAGGCAGTTCAGCGAAGGCGGCTTGCACGGTGATGGCGTCGCGCTGGTCCTCGGCACCGGCGGCTGCATCGAAGACGAATGACGCCTGAACCGGAATACAGATGGTCTGGCAGAGACCCAGCATCACGTCAGCCTCGATCAGGGGCGCCGTGTTCGGAGCAGGCGTGTGGAAGACCACGGGAAAGGTGATGCTCCTGCCATAGCCTGCCCAGTCTCCATAGGGGTCAGGAAAGCGCTGCGGTGCCGGATAGAGGATCTCCAGGCCCTTAAGCTCACTTCCGTTCAGTTCGATCTGAGGAGGAATGCCCGTTGCGCCGGGATCGCGCCAGTAGGTCTTCCACCCGGGCTCCAGCTGGATCTGAAGCGCACCCCTGAGCCTGCCGTTCTCATCGGAAAGGCCAGACGTCACCAGCTTCACCGTGCCGCCCAGCGTCTTGTAGACCTCACTGGAGGCCGCATGAAGGGGAGCGGCGGCGAGGGTGGCGGCAAAGAAAAGTGCGAATCGTGGGATCATCGGACGTGTTTCGTCATTTCTCTGAAAGCAGACCTCATAGCATGAGGTAAACTCTTCTGGCGCAGCTTACCACCATTGGCAAAGAGACTTTCAAGCCTTTCGGAAAAGCGGTAGTTTGGATGATGAAGAAAGTTTCAGGCACTCCCATGGCCGCATCGCAGTCACTACAGAACCATTTCCTCCTCGCCATGCCCGGAATGGAAGACCAGCGGTTTGCCCGCACGGTCGTCTATCTCTGTGCGCATACCGAAGAAGGCAGCATGGGGCTTGTCGTGAACCGCACACAGCAGCTGGTTTTTTCAGATATTCTGGTCGATCTCGGGATCGTTACCCGCGAGGATGTCATCAAGCTGCCGGAAAAGGCAAAGCACCTCAAGGTGCTGAATGGCGGCCCCGTGGAGCAGAGCCGTGGTTTCGTGCTGCACAGCGGTGACTATGTCGTGGAAACATCCCTTCCGGTGTCGGAGGACGTCTGCCTGACGGCCACATTCGATATTCTAAGGGATATCTCCTCCGGCCGCGGACCGTCCAAAGCGGTCATGGCGCTCGGCTATGCAGGATGGGGTGCTGGCCAGCTGGAGGCCGAGATTGCCGACAATGGATGGCTTGCCTGTCCAGCGAGCACGGACCTGCTTTTCGCCGAGAAGGTTGACACGCTCTACGACCGGATCATGGCCTCTATGGGCATTGATCTCTCCCGTCTCAGCAGCGCCGCCGGGCACGCGTAGTTCAGCCGCATCCTCCGGTTTGACAGACCTTCCATGCCGGAAGGTCAGGACACCGACTTCAGCGGGTACTGTTCCACCAGCAGACGCAGGCTGGTTTCTGCATCGGCGGGGGTGCCGAAGTGAAAGCTCTGGGCGTATTCGCAGCCGGTGCGGCGGAGTTCCTCGACTTCCGCATCTCCGTTGACACCCTCGGCAACGACCGAGAGGCCAAGGTCGTGCGCCATGGAGATCATCGACTTCAGGAGGACGGCACCCTTGCTGGTGTTGTCGCTCAGGAAGCTCTTGTCGATCTTGATCGTGTCGAAGGGGAAGCGCGTCAGGTAGGAGAGCGACGAATAGCCGGTGCCGAAGTCGTCCAGCGAAAGGCCGATGCCAAGCTGGCGCAGCTTGTTCAGCACATGGGCAGACTGTTCCGGGTTATCCATAATGAGTGATTCGGTGAGCTCCAGGCGGAAGCAGCGCGGCTTGATGCCAGACCGCGTGATCGCCGAGCGAACGTCGCCGACGAGATCGCGGCGGATCAGCTGACGGCTCGAAACGTTGACCGAGACGAAGAGCGGAATATCACCCAGGTGCTTCTGCCAGGCGTAAAGGTCTTCGGCAGCCTGCTGCATGGCAAACTGGCCAAGCAAGACGATGAGGCCGGAGCTTTCCGCGATCGGGATGAAGTCGGCGGGCTGGATGAGTCCGCGGCGCGGGTGCTCCCAGCGCAGGAGCGCCTCGAAGCCTGCAATGGTTCCGTCTTCAAGCCGGACGATGGGCTGATAGGCGAGACGCAGTTCCTTGCGTTCGACAGCACGGCGCAGGTCGGATTCGATCTGCAGACGATCGGTGCCGCTGGTACGGAAGGCCGGGCGGAAGGGTTCGATGCGGTCGCCGCCGAAGCGCTTCGACTGGTGCATGGCGAGCTCGGCGTCCTTCAGCATGTCTTCTGCCGAGCTCATGCCTGCCGTCCAGGAGACGAGGCCGATGGAGGGCGTCAGAATGATCTCCTTGCGGGCAAAAGTGATCGGCGCGCGGATCGCCTTGCGAACCGCGTCAGCCACCGCAGCAACGCGCGAAGGCGCGGTTTCCGACAGGAGGATCATGGCGAACTGGTCGCCAGAGAGCCTCGAAAGCGTATCGCCCGGCTTCAGCAGGCGGTGCAGGCGGCGGGCGATCGTGAGCAGGATCGTGTCGCCAGCGGAGATGCCGAGCTCGTCATTGACCAGTTTGAAGCGGTCGATGTCTATCATCAGGACGGTCGGGCGGATCTTGCTCTGGTTGCCAGCCATGGCCAGCGTGGTTTCCAGCAGCGTGATGAACAGTTCGCGGTTCGGCAGGCCGGTCAGATTGTCATGCACGGCGTCGTGCAGCAGCCGTTCTTCAGCTTTCTTCTGCTCGGTTACGTCGATCATCGTGCCGACGCAGCGGATGACTTCGCCATCGGCACCAACGACAGGACGAGCGCGCAGCGACAGCCAGTGGTAGTGGCCGTCCGAGCTACGGAGACGGAAGCTCTGGGAAATCTTGCCGCGACGATGTTCGAGGATCGTGTCTAGCGTTGAGCGGAAGGTATCGCGGTCATCGGCGTGGAGCAGGGGGAGCCAGCTGCGGGCAGGGCCATTGAGGCTGCCGGCCGGCATGCCGAGCTGCTTGCTTACGTCCGGCTTGGTGATGACGCGGTCACGCGTCACGTCCCAGTCCCACACGACGTCGCCGGAACCGGCGACGGCGAGCGCCTGGCGTTCCATGTCACTGAACAGTCCCTGGAACAACGAACTGCCGGTGAAGGCGTGCTGCATTACCGTGAAGCCGATGAGCAGGATGATCAGGATAAGACCGCCACCGATGGCAGGCTGGACGATGTCATTGTCCAGCTGGCCCGTAACGGCCAGCCAGGATCCGAACACCCAGACAAGCACCATCAGCCAGCTTGGAACGAGCATGATGGCCCGGTCGTAGCCGTGCAGGCCGAGATAGATGATTAGGCCGAGGCCGACGAGCGCCGTCAGACCGAAGGAGAGGCGGGCGATGCCGGCGGCAATTGGCGGATCGAACCAGGCAATGCCCGCGATGAAGGCGAGGCCGATGATCCAGGCGAGAAGGCCGTAGCTGAACTGCTCATGCCAGCGGTTGAGGTTCAGGTAGGCGAAGAGGAAGACGACGAGCGATGCCGCCAGTGCGACTTCCGTTCCCGCACGCCAGAGCTGTTCGTTGGCCGGGTCGATGTTCACAAGGCGGTCGAGGAAGTCGAAGTCGACGGAGATATAGGCAAGGACAGCCCAGGCGAGCGCTGCCGTGGCCGGGAACATGGACGTCCCACGGATCACGAAGAGAATGGTGAGGAACAGCGCCAGCAGACCAGCGATACCGATCACGATGCCGCGGAACAGGGTGTAGGAGTTCACCGTATCCTTGTAGGCGGATGGTTCCCACACATAGACCTGCGGCAGGTTGTGGGAGGACAGTTCCGCCACGAAGGTGACGACCGAGTTCGGATTGAGCGTAACGAGAAACTCGTCCGCATTGCCGGAGGAAACCCTGTCGAGCGCGAAGCCTTCACTTGGCGTGATGGAAGCGATGCGCTGCGAGCCAAGGTCTGGCCAGATGAGCCCGGAGCCCACGAGGCGGAAATGCGGGGCCACGATCAGCCGGTCGATCTGCGCGTCAGTTGTGTTGGCGAGGGCGAAGACGGCCCAGTCACCGGTGAAGTTGCGGTCCTTTGCTTCCACCTCGATGCGGCGGACGATGTTGTCCGCGCCGGGGGCGGTGGAGACCTGGAAGGTTTCACCCTGGCCACGATAGATCTCGACGGCCTTGGAGAGGTCGAGTGCCACGTCTTCGCGCGTGATCTTGATCGGCTCGAGCGCCCATGCATGTCCAAGGGACATCAGGACGAAGAAGAACAAGGCCAGCAGGCTGCAAAGACGTTTCAGGACTGTGAACCAAGGCAACAAGAAATCAGCCTCGCCTATTTGTGAACCGGGTTTTCTCCCACGATCCGGGCATACAGATAGTGGTCTTGCCACGACCCATTGATGCACAGGTAGGAACGCATGAGCCCTTCGCGCTGAAATCCGGCTTTTTCAAGTAAGCGGACGGAGCGCTTGTTGCTGGGAATACAAGCCGCTTCGAGCCGGTGCAACCGGAGTGTTTGAAAAGCATATGGGATAATGGACTGAAGGGCGTCATACATGGCGCCCTGACCAGCATAGCGCTCGCCCATCCAGTAGCCGATGGTCGCGGACTGCGCCGCTCCTCTCCGGATATTGCTGAGCGAAATGCCACCAACGAGACGGGAGTGCTCCTTGCTGAAGAGGAAGAACGACACCGCCTGACCCAGCTGGTAGGCGCTCTGATATTGTTGGAGCCGCCGCCGATAGGATTTTCGCGAAAGCTCATCCGGCGACCAAACCGGCTCCCATTTCTCCAGAAACGCTCTACTTTCCTGACGCAACGCTGCCCATTCGGCGTAATCCCCGGAACTGGGCGTGCGCAGAACGACCTTGGTACCTTCCAGCACCGGATCTTCGCGGCGAAAGAAAGAACCGGCGAACATCTCAGATCACGATTCCCTGCCGGTACGCCGCCAACATGATCACCCTTTCATCGCTCGTGGTTTCAGCAAGGTCATCGTGGTCATGCTCTTGCGTCAGACCGCAACGCTCTGGGGCTGACGCCAGGACAGGTTTTCCCGAATGGCAGAGATGGGCATGAGTTTACCAACCGGGCCAATCGCGGTGACGGTCGGCTTCGAGGAGAACAGGCGTCCGGAGAGATCGGTAAGGCGGTCTACGGTCAGGCTGCTAAGGCGCTCCATCAGTTCTTCCGTGCCAATCGGACGGCCGTAAAGGAGCAGCTGACGGGCAACCTGGGACGCGCGGCTGGACGGACTTTCGCGAGACATCATCAGCGAAGCGCGGAACTGCGCACGGGCGCGGTCCAGTTCCTGCTGGTCGATGTGCTCGGCTGCACGCCCCAGCTCCTGCAGGATGACGGGGAGCAACTCTTCGGTACCCGTGTCGCCTGTTGCAGCATGGACGCCGAAGATGCCGGTGTCGGAGAAGCCCCAGTGGAAGGCGTAGATCGAGTAGCAGAGACCGCGCTTCTCGCGCACTTCCTGGAAGAGGCGGGAAGACATGCCGCCGCCGAGGATCATGGAAAGAACCTGGGAGGCATAGAAATCGCGGGCATGGTAGGCGCGGCCCTCGAAGCCGAGGATGATCTGTGCGTCACGCAGATCACGCATCTCGCGGTAATCGCCGCCAACATAGTGGGCGACCTGCGGTTTTATCTGGTCGGCATGGGGACGGAAGGAGCCGAGACGCTTTTCCACTTCGCGGACGAATTCGTCGTGATCCACGCCACCGGCGGCAACGACGACCATGCGGTCGGCGCCATACTGGCGCTCAAGGAAATCGTGGAGCTGCTTCGAGGTAAAAGCCTGGACTGTCTCCGGCGTACCGAGGATGGAGCGGCCAAGAGACTGATGGCGATAGGCGGTCTCGGTAAAACGGTCGAAAACCGCGTCGTCCGGGGTGTCGTGGGCTGCACCGATCTCCTGCAGGATCACGTGCTGCTCGCGTTCGAGCTCTTCCGGATCGAACTTCGACTCGGTCAGGATGTCCGCGAGGATGTCTACCGCAAGCGGCAGGTCGTCCTTGAGGACTCGCGCGTAGAAAGCCGTGGTTTCAACGCTCGTGGCAGCATTGATCTCGCCACCGACATCTTCAATCTCGGTGGCAATGTCCAGGGCGCTGCGACGGTGCGTACCCTTGAATGCCATGTGTTCGAGAAGATGAGCAATGCCGTGCTCTTCTTCCGTCTCGTGACGGGAGCCGGACTTGACCCAGACTCCCAGCGCCACGGATTCAAGGTGCGGCAGCGTTTCGGTCGCAACCGTCAAGCCGTTGCTGAGACGGCTTACTTGTACGCTCATATAGTCACTCCCCAGACTCCGCCCTTGAATGACGGATGATGTGATCTTCCACCATTTTCAGGTCTGATGGAAGGACCGTAAAGCGCTCTTCCGCCGTCATGATGCCCGCAAGCCAGGTGGGCAGGGCAGGATTGATGCCGCTTGCATCTTCTACAGCCTGCGGGAACTTGGCAGGGTGGGCGGTAGAAAGAACAACCATGGTTTCGCCCGGTTGGGCAAGTTCACGGGCCACCTTCAGGGCAGTCGCCGTGTGCGGATCGGCAAGATATCCGCTGGCGTCGAGCGTTTCGCGGATGGTGCGGGCTGTCTCCTCTTCGTCGGCGCGTCCTGCGGCAAACTCTTCCCGGATGCGCTCCAGCGCGGCTTCCGGAATGGTGAAGCTGCCGGACTGCTTCAGGCTTTCCATGCAGTTGCGGACTTCCGACGCGTTGCGGCCAGTGGCTTCGAAGAGAAGGCGTTCGAAGTTCGAAGATACCTGAATATCCATGGATGGCGACATTGTGGCGACAACGCCGCGGGTTTCGTACCGACCTGTGGCGAGAGTGCGCGCGAGGATGTCGTTGGAATTGGTCGCGATGATCAGACGGTCGATCGGCAGGCCCATGCGCTTTGCCACGTAACCTGCGAAAATGTCGCCGAAATTACCGGTCGGTACGGTGAAGGACACCGAACGGTCCGGTGCTCCGAGGGAGACTGCTGCGGTGAAATAGTAGACAGTCTGGGCCATGATGCGGGCCCAGTTGATAGAGTTGACGCCCGACAGGCCGATCCCGTCGCGGAAGTCATGGTCGTTGAACATGGCCTTCACCAGCGCCTGGCAGTCATCGAAGTTGCCTTCGACGGCGATGGCGTGGACGTTGTCAGCCTTCGACGTGGTCATCTGGCGCTGCTGGACCGGCGAGACACGGTTGTGCGGGAAAAGGATGAAGACGTCAGCGCGCTTTGCACCGGCAAAAGCGTCGATGGCCGCGCCGCCGGTGTCGCCGGAGGTGGCGCCTGCGATCGTTACGCGTTCACCGCGCTTCTCCAGAACATGATCCATGATCCGGGCAAGGAACTGCATGGCCACGTCCTTGAAGGCGAGCGTGGGGCCATGGAAGAGCTCAAGAACGAATTCGGACGGGCCGGTCTGGACGAGCGGACATGTCGCCTGATGACGGAATGTGCCGTAGCTGGCATCGATGATCGACTTCAAGTCGGCGTCGGAAATGTCCTCATCGATGAAGGGGCGCATGATGACAAACGCAGCTTCCGCATAGGAAAGACCGCGCAGCGCGCGAATTTCTTCTGGGGAAAACTGCGGCCATTCCGTTGGAACATAGAGACCACCGTCGCGGGCAAGGCCCTGGAGCAGGACGTCCGAAAACCCTAATACCGGCGCTTCTGCGCGCGTACTGACAAACTGCATCCTGCTTAAACTCCGTCTTGAACGCCTGGACCAGCGGGATATCACTGCCGGTCGAATTCTTCATGCGCGGTTGATATAGAACACCAACCCTGTATTAGGAAAGCGTCAGTTATGAGGGGGTTTCATGTCAGTGAAGCTTGGTGCCACAGCATTTGCAATTCTGGCGACGGCCGCGCTTGCGGGATGCCAGCAGGGCGCTTCCGGTTCTGAAGCCGCCCTCCAGTCCGGACAGATCCGCGAAAGCGAACTCAGGGCCTATTGTCCCCGTCCGGCACTGCGTGACGGAACAGCCTATCTTCAGCAGTACGAGCGAGGGGGACAGGACGATCCGAACCGCCTGATCTTCCAGGCCGTGATCTCGGATACGACCCGCACCTGCACCTTCAATGAAGGAAGCGGCGTTGTGAATGTCGTGGCCGCTGGCCGCATCGTTCCGGGCCCCAAGGGACGCGCGGGTCCAGTAACCCTGCCAATCCGCGTGGTGGCTGTCCGTGGCGACCAGGTGCTCTACTCGCAGATCATCCGGCACCAGGTGAACGTCACCGACACGTCCGGCGCAACCCAGTTCTTCCTCAGCGACCCCAATGTCGTGATCCCCGGTGGCATCGACCGCTCCGTGCAGATCATGATCGGTTTCGATGAGGGTCCGGGGCGCTGAGCCTAGCCATAACGCCCTCATGCTGAGCTTGTCGAAGCACGAGGGCTCCAGTCTCCATCGCGTTCTCATCCCCCCGTGGTTCGCCCTTCGGCAAGCTCAGGAAGCTCACCATGAGGGGGATGACCAAGATCTAGAAATCAGCTGACCAGCTGGCGAGCGCTTCGATCGTCGCCTTCAGGTCCGACATGCGGTTGATGGTGGTTTCCGCGCCTGCTTCCATCAGCATGTCCGCATGGCGCGGATGGGTGTGTGATGCGCCGGTGAAGCCGATGACGCGCATTCCTGCGGCGCGGGCACCAGCGATGCCGTGAACCGAATCCTCAATGACGATCGTCTTCTTCGGGTCGGCTTCCATCTTTTCCGCAGCATATAGGAAAACGTCCGGCGCGGGCTTGGGGCGGGCCGTTGGCGTTTCGGCGGAAGAGAAGATCACGTCATCGAAAAGGCCTACGAGTCGTGCGCGTTTGAGCATGGTCTCGATGCGGCTTCGCGTGGAGTTCGAGCAGATACACTTCTTGTAGGGCAGGGTCGCTACAGCGTAGCCAACGCCTTCGATTGCCTTCACTTCGCGGGCAAGGCGCTTGTCGACCAGCGTTTCCGCAGTATCGATGAGCGATGCCTGGAAAAGGATCTGAGCCTCGCGCTCGATCGAAAGAAGAATGTCACGGAAGGTGAGGCCTGAGTAGCGCTCGGAGAGCTCTTCCGCCGAAATTTCGTGCCCGGCCTTCTTCAGAAGCTCGGCTTCGACGCGCGCAGCAACGATTTCGGAATCGACCAGGACGCCGTCGCAGTCGAATAT
>Ga0182741_1002334_pt1 | contig 22392 bp, 20 predicted proteins | sample eDN5th37CBELigOP_FD_128874 | JGI IMG/M metagenome (GOLD analysis project Ga0182741, IMG submission 128874) | Enriched Organic Plus compost microbial communities from Emeryville, California, USA - eDNA 5th pass 37_C BE-Lig OP (version 2) (version 2) ... | reverse complement strand
GATCCATCCACTCGCGAGCCGCTTCTTGTTGTGCCTCACGCATCGCCGTAAGCTGCCTTTTCGGCAGCCATCCGAGGCGATGTATCGAGACACTTTCCATCCGTCCAAGATAAGAACAAACCCGAAACAGTCAAGCTGTGGCCGCACAAAGTGCGGTGGCAATCCTGCCAACCTGCTCTCATCCCGATCCCCTAAACGGGATGGGACTTCCCGCAGGTCACTGTTAAATCGTTTGGTGCTGAAGGATGAACAGTGGGAGCGTGTCGCCGTGTTGTTGCCCGGCGATCCCGGCCGCTCGGGAGCAGTTAACCGGCTACTCCTGAAGGCAGTGCTATGGACGGCCCGCACAGGAGCACCCTGGCGTGAGCTGCCCGCAATGTTCGGGGAACTGGAGTTCACTCTTCGGTCATTTCCGCCACTGGGCTCAGACCACTTGCTTGAGCATGTCTTCTACACTCTCACGGACGACCTTGATTCCGAGTACGCGCTCATGACGGCACCATCATCCGCGTCCACCAGTATTGGACGGGCTCAAAAGGGGACCTGTGCTCAGGTCATTGGGCGCTCGCGTGGAGGCTTGACCACCAAGGTTGTCGCCTTGGTGGACGGGTTGGGCAATCTGGCGCACATTCTGTTTCTGCCGGGACAGCGCTATGACAGTGTCGAAGCACAGCCCATGTTGGAGAGTATCGAGATTGGCGCTCTGATCACTGACAAGGGCTTCGACACTGATGTGCTGGGCCACCGTTGTTATCCCGCCCAATCCCCAAGCCGCCCATCCCTCAAGTCCGGCTGGCCGGACTTGAGGGATGGCATAGATTTCTAAGTCCTGCCGCCGTACAGCGCTGACTTAACGGAAAACTTCGGAGGAAACTCCGGGTCTTTTTGCTACGTGGCCCGCTTTGGCTCAGATCCGGTCAGATTTCGCCCAACAGTCGGCCCGATGCGCGGAAAACCGATCTACGGCATCCTGGCTGTTGCGCGTAATTAAGTTTCCATTCGTGCTGCGCTGCCAAATCACGCGGTTTTGAGGTCGACCGCGGATTCTTTGCCCGAGCGGCGATCCGCTTCCACCTCATAAGAGATCTTCTGACCTTCCACGAGACCACGCAACCCGGAGCGCTCGACAGCGCTCACATGCACGAACACGTCCTTGCCACCGTCGTCGGGCTGAATGAAGCCATAGCCCTTTTGGTCGTTGAACCACTTTACAGTGCCAGTAGCCATGAGGTTTCCTTCCTCTGTATATCGCCTGTGGATGAGGGGCAGACCCGATCACCCGCTTAATCGTCTTGGTCGAGAGAAGGAACAGGCGCCTGGAAGCACCAGAGCGGATAGCATCTTCGTCCAGCCAATACCGACCCGCACAAGCGTAGTTGCCGGCGTCTGAGCTGACAACCCCAGAGCAGTCGCTTGGAGGGTGCCTGTTTTCACCATGCATCAATCCCCTAAGGTGCCTGAAATAGACTTCCGCAGCTAAGAACACTGCGAGTTCTCTCTCTGGTCCCCGTCGAGCGCCTCAGATGGACAAGCCGGCGCGCCTCGCCGCGAGCGACAGTAATACCGCAGCTCGAAAATACCGCAGCTCGAACTGAGACATGACACGCGACATCGCAATGGTTCTAAAAGGGTATACCTCGACCCAAGTCACTGATATGACGCCAGAACAATGCTGGACGATCCAGTCCGCTCAAGCAGTAGGGCGGCAACAATTCCGGCAATCAGGGCGAATGCGGCCACGGACAGCCCAAGCCGTCCCCAGGACGCCATCAGTTCGTTGCGTCTCAGAAGGTTACGCTCAGATAATTCGCCATAGCGTGATGGTGGCAGTGAAGTTGCTGCCCCGCCCTGCCCTGCCTTGTCTGGGTACTGCCGTAGGTGCAGCACCGCGCCTTTCGTTATCCATCTTCGTCCGAATGGCACGGATTTGCAGGTGCTGCGGGCAGTGCTCGGCCATGCCAGCATCGAGACGACCCAGATTTACACCTATTCCGTTACTTCTCGCGTGCATCAGATGGTGTATGTCCTTCGACCTCTTACGGATGAGGCCCGCAGCATCGCCGAGCGGAGCAATCGCAATCTTCTGTGTCCCAATCCTTAGATGGCTTCTTTGAGATCTTTAGCCGGTCGGAACGCGATCTTCTTCGAGGCCTTGATCTTCACCGGTTCGCCGGTCTGCGGATTGCGACCCATGCGCGCGGCGCGCTTGCGGACCTGAAGGATGCCGAGTCCGGTCAGACGGATCTTCTCGCCCTTCTTCAGGCTCTTAGTGATCAGCTCCACCACTTGAACCAACATCTCGTTGGCCTGGCGCTTGGGCAGATCGTGCGTCACGGCAAGGTTGTCGGCAATCTGGCGCAACGTCAGAATCGGGCTCGCTGCGGTGGCGGATGCCTTCGCGGGCTTCTTTGCGACTTTGGCGGTCGTTTTCACAGCGGCCTTCGATGCAGCCGATTTTGATGCTTTAACCTTGGTCGCGACGGTCTTAGACGGAGCAGCTTTGGACGTCGCGACCCTGGCAGGGGCCTTGGTGCTCTTGGAAGAGGCTTTGCCCGCGGTCTTGGACGTGGTTGTCTTCCGGGCCGGTGCCTTGCGGGTCGTCTTGGTTGTAGCTTTCGCCACGGTGAACTCCTTCATTGAGCCGTGAACTGATGGCCAGCATGATAACCATAGTGCGTTACGCCAGCGTCTCAAACAGTACAACATCATTTCCAGGATAGAGAGTGGAGACTCCCCATAGACTGGAGTTGAAGGCTAATTTTGGTGGGGAAATCGCCGGAAACCCTCTTCCTTCAAGGGGAGGATGGTCAGGCACTGCGGCGTCGCCGCATTCGCTCAACTCCTGGCAGAGCACATCGGGCGCCGGCACCGCGACCCTGGATGTGAGCTAGTCCACGCTGCGCAACTTGCCTGACGACAGAACCGATCACGCGGGAACTGCTTTGGAAAGGTGAAGGAGGCCAATCCACCGTAAGCCTGTTCCGGGTGCTATGCCCTCAGCGGCCTGCACGGTCGGGAAGGTCTTGCGGTCAGGCAATGGGGGGCCGACTGTGGTGCGGTTCACGACCGTAATCAGAACGCCGCTCTGACCATTGCCCGTCTCGGGCGCGAGACGCTGGGTCTGAAGGGACCAAAACGCCTCGTCCTTGAGGGCGCAGAGGTACCACAGGCAGTGGGTCGCCAACAGAGATCGAGATCCCCCATGAAACTAGAAAAGTCAGCATTGGCCGTCAGGCTCGCGAAACTGCCGAGTCTCACTCTCCGAAATCGTCCAGTTCGCACGCGAATGACTGAGGAAACGCGAGCAGCGGTTTCCGCTCTTGTCCCAGCTTGGCGTGCGCTTGAAAACGGCTTCGCTAGGCACATCTGTTCAGGTATGACCAAGCTCAATATCGACGCACCAGCTCACCCTACCGAAATCCCTACCATCGATGCGGCCATCCAGGCCCATCTTGGACGCCAGTTGCGAGCCCTTTTTGGTGATCCGGTGGGAGAGAGGTTGCCTCAAAGCCTTGCCCGGTTAGCCGATCGCGTGGCCCAGGTCATCCGAGCCCACACGGAACCGGTGGATCAGGCGTTCATTGACGGAATTATGGCCAGCCTGTCCCGCTTACGGGCCTATGCGATCTCGTTGACGCGTAACGTCGACCAAGCAGAGGATCTTGTCCAAGAGACGATTCTCAAGGCTATCAGCAAGCACGAGCGGTTCGAGAGTGGCACAAATCTTCAGGCATGGCTTTTCACAATTCTTCGCAACCTGTTCTTCTCCACGCGTCGCAGATCTCAGCGCGAGGTTGAGGATCCCGATGGCGCTCACGCTGCGGCTTTGACTACAATTCCAGACCAGGAAGACCGGATCGTAGTGCAAAATCTGGGGGAAGCCCTTGCCCAACTACCTCAGGAGCAGCGCGAGGCCATTCTCCTCGTCGGTGCAGAGGGGCTGTCTTATGACGAAACGGCGGAAGCACTTGGCGTAAAGGTTGGCACGATCAAGAGCCGGGTCAACCGGGCTCGGAACCGCTTGGCTGATCTGATGGGGCTGACGAGTGAGGACGGTGTCGCTGTCGAGCGTGGCGCTCGGCCCTGATATATGCCGATCCGCTCCGGGTCGCTCAACTGGTTTCGGTTAATCGTCGCCATGTTGGCATTCTTGATGCCAACGCTAGGCCGGACACAGAACTCAGCCACTGAAGCCTAGCAGGAGGTTGACGTCCAGCCGACGCCCGCCAGTTAATGGGGCGTCACCAGTGCATTAAGGGTAGCCTGTACTGGTGGTACCGTCGGTATGCCTGAGGTCTTCGGAGAGAGTGGCGTGGTCCAAAAACTTACCACCGGCGAACGCCAGAACGCTCTGGTGATCCTCCTTTGCATCTTCATCGCCGGCGTGGCCATGGCGGCAGCTGGCGGCTCTGACCCGCTCGGCGTGCACGGCGTAATCGTTCTCCTCTTCGGCGGCGGCCTCGCCGCCCTCGTCATGCGGTCGTATTACGAGCCTCAGCCAGCCCCCGACCGCGCCTCGCACTACTACGACGACCCGACCAAGGCCGGCATCGCCCTGACGCTGGCCTGGGCGATTTTCGGCATGTTCATGGGCGTGTGGACAGCCGCCCAGCTGGCGTGGCCCGACCTCGCCTTCGACGCCGGCTGGTCAACCTTCGGGCGCCTGCGGCCAACGCACACCACCGGCGTGATCTTCGGTTTCGGCGGCAACGCTCTCATCGCCACCTCCTTCCACGTGGTACAGCGCACCTCCCGCGCTCGCCTGGCGGGCCAAGTCAGCCCCTGGTTCGTGCTGCTCGGCTTCAACCTGTTCTGCATCCTCGCCGTTACCGGCTACTTCATGGGCGTGACCCAGTCGAAGGAGTACGCGGAAGCCGAATGGTACGCCGACCTGTGGCTGGTGGTCGTCTGGGTCACCTACTTTGTGCTCTTCCTGCGCACCATCGCCCGACGCAAAGAGCCGCACATCTATGTGGCTAACTGGTACTTTCTGGCGTTCATCGTTGTGGTGGCGATCCTCCACATCGTTAACAACCTGGCCATACCGGTCTCGTTCGGGCAGGCAAAGAGCTACACGATCTGGGCGGGCGTGCAGGATTCCATGGTGCAGTGGTGGTACGGCCACAACGCGGTCGCCTTCTTCCTCACGGCGGGCTTCCTAGCGATGCTCTATTACTACCTGCCGGTGCGGGCACAGCGCCCTATCTTCTCCTATAGGCTCTCGATCCTCAGCTTTTGGGGCATCACATTCTTCTACATGTGGGCCGGCTCCCACCACCTGCACTACACGGCCTTGCCGCACTGGGTGCAAAACCTCGGGATGACATTCTCGGTGATGCTGCTCGTGCCCTCGTGGGCCTCGGCCGGCAACGCGCTGCTCACTCTCAACGGTGCCTGGCAGAAGGTTCGCGATGACGCGACCCTGCGCTTCATTTTCGTGGCGGTGGTCTTCTATGGGCTGTCGACCTTCGAGGGCTCGTTCCTGGCGATCCGGCCGGTAAACGCGCTCTCGCACTATACCGACTGGACCGTCGGCCACGTCCACGCTGGCGCGCTCGGCTGGGTCGCGTTCATCACCTTCGGGTCGATCTACACTCTGGTTCCTTCGCTCTGGAAACGTGAGCGCATGTATTCGCCGGTACTTGTCGAGGTCCACTTTTGGCTCGCCGTCGCCGGCACCCTCATCTACGTTTTTGCCATGTGGAACTCGGGCATCCTCCAGGGGCTGATGTGGCGTACCTACACGCAGGACGGCACGCTCGCCTATTCCTTCCTCGATTCGCTCGTCGCCATGTACCCGTACTACATTGCGCGCGCCTTTGGCGGCCTGCTCTTCCTGCTCGGCGCTATCGTCGCTGCCTTCAACATTTGGATGACGGTGCGCGCCGTGCCCGCCACCGTGGACAGGCGGGCGGACGTGCCGGACACGGGGCTTGCCCCTGGCGCCGCGGCGACCCCGGCGGAGTGACCCCATGGCAGAACTGTTTCACCGGAAGTTAGAGCGCACTGCCATTGGCTTCGTTGTCGCGATCATCGCCGCCGCCAGCGTCGGCGGCATCGTCGAGATCGCGCCGCTTTTCACCATCCACGAGACAGTCGAGGACGCGCCGGACATGCGCCTCTACACCCCGCTAGAGCTCGCCGGCCGCAACATCTATGTCCGTGAAGGCTGTTACGCCTGCCACAGCCAGATGATCCGCACCCTGCGTGACGAGGTCGAGCGCTACGGCCCTTACTCGCTGGCGGTTGAGTCCAAGTACGACCATCCGATGCTGTGGGGCTCGAAGCGGACCGGCCCGGACCTCGCCCGTGTCGGCGGCAAGTACTCCGACTTCTGGCACGTTGCGCACCTCACCAATCCGCGCAGCGTGGTGCCGGAGTCCAACATGCCGGCCTACAGCTGGCTCGCCCGCACTGCCCTGGAGACGAAGGACCTCGGGCTTCATCTTCGGGCGCAGCGGTCGCTCGGCGTGCCGTATACCGACGCTATGATCGCCAATGCCGCCGGCGACGCCTTCGGGCAGGCGGCGCCCGATAGTCCTTTCGCGGCGGGCGTCACCGAACGCTATGGCGACAAGACTCAGGTCAGCGCCTTCGATGGGGTGGCAACCCGGCTCACTGAGATGGATGCGCTCGTCGCCTATCTTCAGGTGCTCGGGCGGCTGACCGATGCGGCCTATTCCAACACAGCCGCGCCGCAACAGGCACCTAATCCCACCAATTGACGAGGGCAAAGGAGGGCGGCTGATGGACATCGACCACGACACTCTCGTCGGCTTCTCCAAGAGCTGGGGGCTGTTCTACCTGATCGCGTTCAGCATTTGCGTGGTGATCTATGCGTTCTGGCCGTCGAACCGGAAGAAGTTCGACGACGCTAAGCGGAACATCCTGGGTAAGGACGACAGGCCATGGCAGTAGAGGAACGCGATCCCGTCAGCGGCCGCGAGACAACGGGACACGAATGGAACGGCATCAAGGAGCTAGACACGCCGGTGCCGCGCGGCGTGCTGATGTTCATCATCGTTACCCATGTGTGGGCGCTGCTCTGGTGGATCTTGATGCCGACCTGGCCGATGATCACGACCTACACCAAGGGAATCCTCGGCACTAACCAGCGTGAGATCGTGGAGCAGGACATCACCGCCGCCCAAGCTCAGCGGGCGTCATGGATGAAGGCCATCGAGACGTCGAGCTATGAGGAGATCCTGGCCAACGAGGACCTGATGAAGGTCGTCCGGACGACCGGCCACCAGCTCTTCGGCGACAATTGCGCCGCCTGCCATGGCGCCGATGGACGGGGCCGCGCCAACTATCCCGACCTGACCGACGAGGATTGGATCTGGGGCGGAGGACCGGAGAAGATCGCCGAGACCATGCGGATCGGCGTCAACTCCACCCATCAGAACTCCCGCGTCGCACAGATGCCGGCATTCGGGCGCGACTCCATCCTGGACCGCACCCAGGTTGCGAACGTCGCGACCTATGTCCAGTCCCTATCCAACCCGGCGGTCTCCACGGCGCAGAACATCGAGCAGATGAAGGCCGGACGGGAGATCTTCCTCACAACCTGTGCGGCCTGCCATGGAGAGGACGGCAAGGGCAACCGCGAGGTTGGCGCCCCCAACCTAACCGATCAGTTCTGGCTTTACGGCGGCGACCTGCAGACTCTGATCAACACAATCCATGGCGGGCGGCAGGGCCACATGCCGACGTGGGACGAGCGCCTGACCCCGGCGGAAATCAAGATCCTGGCCTTGTACGTCGCTTCCTTGGGAGAGAAGCGGCCATGACAGCTGGTCCCGAGGCAAAGCAGGCTAGGTGGCCTCTGCTGGCGTGGGTTCTGGTGGTGGCCGTGCTGCTCGTCGTGGTGGGCGCTAACGCCCATCTCGCCTACGTCGCGGTAGCCTCCCAGCCAGACTGCGTTGCCCACCTGAAGGAGGTAGGCTCCCAGGCGGGCGAATACCGGGCGGCGAAGCCCGCCTGTTGAGAAGATTCGTGTGATGCATGGTTTCGGAGGAGACAGATGAGCGAAGCGGACAGATCGTATGGCTTGCTGAGCGAGACCTCCGGGATCGAGGAAACCCGCAACCCAGCTCGGCAGCGCCACCTGCCGGCTAAGGCGGCGCTCGACTGGCTGCGGGCGGGCTGGCGCGACCTTCTGGTCCAGCCGGGCCTCAGCCTAGCCTATGGCATCGCAGTCTGTCTCATCACGCTTCTCCTCGCTTGGGCGCTGATCGCCTCGGGGCGCGATTACATCCTGTTCCCCGCCATCGCCGGCTACATGATCGTCGCGCCGATTCTGGCCATCGGCCTCTACGAGAAGAGCCGTGCCCTGGAGGCCGGCGAGCACCCGACGCTGACCACCATGCTGCTCGTGCAGCCGCGAGCCGGGGCGCAAATCTTCTTCACCGGGCTGCTGCTCTGCCTGCTGATGATACTCTGGAATCGGGCTGCGGTCCTGATCTATGCCCTGTTCTTCGGCGTCCGACCATTCCCGGGGCTCGACGGGATCGTCGGCATCCTTCTCACGACGCCGGTCGGCTGGGCAATGCTCATCGTCGGCACGCTCATTGGCGGGCTGTTCGCGGCCTTTGGGTTCGCGATCAGCGTGTTCTCGATTCCGATGCTGCTCGACCAGCGAACAGACGCCCTGACGGCGATGGGTACAAGCACGGCCATGGTTTGGAACAACCTCACCCCGATGATTGCCTGGGGCGCCGTCGTGCTAGCGCTTTTCACGGCCAGTGCTGTGACGGGCTTCCTCGGCCTCATTGTAATCTTTCCGCTGCTGGGTCATGCCACGTGGCGCGCCTATCGGGCCATGCGCTGATGTGCGGGCGGGGCGACATGCCCGGGGGAAGATGGCGATGACCTGTTGCGCGCCCGTCGACGTGCAGGCAGCATTCGGGGAACCGATGCTGTCTGACACCCTGCGGGATGAGATCCGGCTGGCCAGCCGCGACCTCGGCGACGGAACGCGCCAGACGGACCTATCGGTGCCCGGGGTGAAGTGCGCTGCCTGCATCGCGTCGGTGGAACGGACGCTGGCGCGGTTGCCCGGCGTTGAGGCCGCCCGGGTCAACCTGTCGACGAAGCGCGTCGCGGTCCGCTGGAACACCGCCGACGGCGGGCCGCCTGACCTGATCGGCGCCCTGCGCGGGATTGGCTACGAGGCCAATCTGTTTGCACTGAAGCAGGATGCTAAGGATCCGGAGCTTGCCCGCCTCGTCAAGGCTCTCGCACTCGCGGGCTTCTGCGCGATGAATATCATGATGCTGTCGGTGTCGGTCTGGGTGGGGGCCGATGCCAGCTCCCGGCAGGCCTTCCACCTGATCTCCGCCCTGCTCGCCCTTCCGGCCCTCCTCTATTCTGGTCGCATCTTCTACGCTTCGGCCTGGTCGGTGCTGCGCCATGGCCGCACCAACATGGATGTGCCGATTTCCATCGGCGTGTCGCTCGCCTTCGCCCTTAGCCTCTACGACACGCTCCACAACGGGCCGCATGCATACTTCGACGCCGCGACGTCGCTGCTGTTCTTTCTGCTCATCGGCCGCACGCTTGACCACGTGATGCGCGAGCGGGCGCGTTCCGCCGTTGCGGGCTTGGCGCGGCTAGCTCCCGCGGGCGCCACAATCATCCGGGACGGGCGGCCGCTCTACGTTCCTGTGTCGGAGATAGAACCCGACGTGATGGTTCTTATCGCCGCTGGTGACCGGATCCCGGTCGACGGCGTGGTCGACCAGGGTGTGTCTGAGCTCGACTGCTCGCTCGTCTCAGGGGAGTCCGCGCCCCGGAAGGCTGCGGCGGGAGATGCGGTCCAAGCAGGAGTGATGAACCTCACCGGGCCGCTAACGGTCCGGGCCACCGCGCGAGCCGAAGACTCGTTCCTGGCGGAGATGGTCCGGATGATGGAGGCCGCCGAGGGCGGGCGGGCCCGCTACCGGCGGCTGGCCGACCGTGCCGCTACATTCTACTCGCCCGTCGTCCACACGCTGGCCCTGCTGTCCTTCATGGGCTGGCTGCTCGCCACCAGGGACTGGCATTCATCAGTTACCATCGCCATTGCCGTGCTGATTATCACCTGCCCATGCGCCCTGGGCCTGGCAGTTCCTATCGTGCAGGTCATCGCAGCGCGCCGTCTGTTCGAGAGTGGCATCATGGTCAAGGACGGCTCCGCCTTAGAGCGATTGGCTGAGATCGATGGTGTAGCCTTCGACAAGACCGGCACCCTAACATTGGGCGGACTCACGCTGGTCAATGCGGACGAGGTAGCGCCGGCGGCAATGCGGGTCGCCCTTGGGATGACCATAGGCTCGCGCCATCCTGCTGCACAGGCGATTGCCGAGTCAGCGGCGCAACGGGTGGACAACGTTCCCGCATTTGGCCGCATTGAGGAAATTGCTGGCCTGGGGCTCGAAGCCAGGCTGGGCGGTGACACCTACCGGCTCGGCAGGCCGGACTGGGCAACAGGGCGATGGGCCCGAAACGACGTCTCCGCAGGCACCTCGATCTCGGTCTTGGCGCGAGAGGGCGAACCGTTGGCAACCTTCGTGCTTGAGGATCGCGTCCGCCGGGAGGCGCGGGAGACAGCGAACGGATTGGTACGTAAGGGACTGGCGGTGGAAATCCTATCTGGCGACCGGGTGCCAGTGGTCGAGGATCTGGCATTGAGGCTTGGGATCCGTGACTTCGGGGCCGGACTGCTACCGGCGGACAAGGTGGCTCGGGTCGCGGCGCACGGGGCCGCTGGCCGGAAGGTCCTGATGGTCGGGGATGGCCTGAATGACGCGCCCGCCCTGTCGGCTGCGTACGTGTCCATGGCCCCTGCCACCGCGGCCGATATCGGCCGCATTGCCGCTGATTTCGTGTTCCTGAACGAAAGCCTGTCCGCCGTCAGCGACGCGCTCGGGATCTCACGCCGGTCCCGCCGGTTGATCTTTCAGAACTTCGGCCTTGCAGTTGGTTACAATGCCCTGGCGGTGCCGGTCGCCATGCTGGGCTACGTGACGCCCCTCGTCGCGGCGGTTGCAATGTCATTGTCGTCGATCGTTGTCGTCGCCAATGCCATGAGGCTGTCAGCAGCTCGCAAGCCTATATGAGGCCCAAGCCGCGGAGGAGGACGAGATGAGTTCCATGTGGTGGTTGATCCTCATCGCCCTGGGTATGGGAATTGCCGGCTTGGCCGCTTTCTTGTGGTCCTTTCGCAATGGGCAATACGACGATATGGATGGAGCAGCGGAACGGATCCTTCTCGAAGATGATCCGGATGGAAAAGGTTAGACCTGTAAGAAAAGGTAGTGCTCCACATCTCGCTGGGCCGCATCCAATGCCACTGTGGTTCAGAGAAGAACAATAGGCTAAGCCCAGTTATTGCGGTATTGCTCCCGAGAATTTACATCGTGGACACAGCGCACGGCCAACTTCAGTCTCCATTTCAGGTGTTGAGTTGAAAAATTGCTCGTGGTTTGCCGGAGGCCATTCAATGCCATCGGCCAGAGGCAAAAGCGGGCGTGAAGGTCTCTTTGTCAGGCGATAGCCATTATGATAGCCACCAGAGCCATACCGAGTGCCGCGAGACTTGGCACCAGTACGGCGGCGCCGGAAGCGAGGGCCAGCACAGCCACCCAGTCAAACGGCCTGTCAACGAAACGCGTCACGATATCCTCCTTTCCTCATCCAACGAATCCTAAACCGCCTTCGTTCCAGCGGCTAGACCGCACAGCTCGCCAGCAGGATGTTACGGAGCCTGATCGGTGCCCGCCTAATTGGTCGAAATGCCTCGCTCGACCATCATCTCGAGATTTCGGAGGCTGAGATCGTAAGCCAAATCCATCGGTACGCAGAGCAGGATGGCTGAACGATCACAATGTCTGCCCTTAAAACATTATATATCTCTGGAACTTATCGGAACTCTAGACCGAACTGAATTACTAACGAGTTTGTGACGGTTCCGGTGGCGGTGGTAAGCCCAAGCCAAATTGGCACCGAGTTGACAGCCAATCGGCCAACCGGGCCACTACTATCCTTTGACGCTGACCAGGAATGAGTTGCGGGCCACCTATCTGCTCCTGCTGCAAGGCATCACCAGGACGCCCTAGTGGTAAGCAGGGGGAGCTATGGCGGAAAGTGGGTGATGCCCGTTTGTGGCTTGCCCCCTGAAAAGTGGTCCTCCCCATGGAGTAGTTTGACGGGTCAGGACCATCAGGATCATTTGGACCACATGCTGACCCTGCTGCGAATTCAGGACGCCGGCAACGCACTTAATACCTGCCGACGCGTAGTTCTTCATCTGATCGGTGTTTTCTGACGAGAGCCAAGGGTGTCAGAGTTGGCTCAGCTTGGGATCTAATGCATCACGCAGGCCATCGCCGAGAAGGTTGAAGGCGAGAACTGTGACGAAGATGGCCAATCCTGGAAAGAAGGTCAGATGATCGGCAACGCCGATGAAGCTTCTCCCGGCGGAAAGCATGGCTCCCCATTCGGGAGTTGGCGGTTGTGCACCAAGGCCGATGAAACTCAGGCTTGCAGCCGTTAAAATAGAGGTGCCAAAGCGCATGGAGAAGTAAACGATCACGCTTGGCAAGGCCCCGGGCAGGATATGGCGAGCCATGAGGATAATGTTGCGCACGCCGATCGCTCGCGCGGCATCCACATAGACGGCCCGCTTGAGTGCCAAGGTCGAGCCCCGCACCAGTCTAGCGAAGACCGGAATACTGAAGACGGCAACCGCCCAGATCACGTTCTCAACTCCCGGTCCGAGGATCGCCACGATGCCGATCGCGAGAAGGATACCCGGGAAGGCGAGGAGGACATCGCAGATCCGCATGATGACACGGTCGATCCAGCCCTCATAAAAGCCGCTGAGCAGCCCCATCACAATTCCAACGATGCCACCAACCGTGACGGCCAGAAAACCGACCATCAGCGAGATACCTGCCCCATGAATGATGCGACTGAGAATATCGCGACCGTAATCATCCGTTCCGGCCCAATGCAACCAGGAGGGCCCCTCGAGAACATGGTCGTAATCCGGGGCCGCGGGATCATAGGGCGCAATCCAGGGCGCCAAAAGCGCAACGGCAATGAGCAGAAGCAGCAAGACGCCCGAGGTGACGGCCAGCTTCTGCCGCCGGAACTTGCGCCAGAACTCAGACCAGGGCGTGCGGATCCGCTCGGCCGCAGGTTTGGGGGTAGAGGGCAAGACGGCGCTGCTCATCGATAGCGGATCTCCGGATTCACCAGCGCGTAAAGTACGTCGACGATGAGATTGATGAGGATGAATTCGAGAGAGAACAACAGGATCTCGGCCTGGATGACTGGATAGTCACGATACGATACCGAATCCACAAGAAGACGGCCGAGACCGGGCCAGGCGAAAACGGTCTCCACCACGATCGAGCCGCCAAGCAGGAAGCCGAACTGGAGTCCGACCATGGTGATGATGGGGATCAGGGCATTGCGCAGCACGTGCTTCCACACGACAAGATGCTCGAAGGCCCCTTTGGCCCGCGCCGTCCGGATGTAGTCCTCCCGTGCGATCTCAATGAAGGAGGATCGCGTAAAGCGGGCCATCACGGCGGCAACACCTACGCCCAAAGTGATGGATGGGAGCACGAAATGCGCGAGCGTTCCGTAGCCACTGGTCGGAAACCAACCGAGCCGCACGGAGAACCAGTCGATCAGGAGAAGGCCGAGCCAGAAGGACGGCAGGGAAATTCCTGAAACAGCGACCAGCATGCCGCCGTGATCCTGCCAGCGTCCCCGCCTGACTGCGGACGACACGCCGACGATAAGGCCGAATAGCGTGGCCCACGCCATACTGATCAACGTGAGCCATAAGGTCGGGAAGAAGCGCTCGCCAATCTCCTCAGAGACCGCGCGCCGCGTCTTCAGCGAAATGCCGAAGTCCCCGTGCAGGATGTTCCACACATAGGTGACGTACTGTTCCCACAGAGGCCGGTCGAGCCCGAGTGCCGCCCGGACGGCGGCGATGTCTTTGTCGCTCGCGTCCTGGCCCGCCACGAGACGGGCTGGATCGCCCGGCAGAAGATGCACGAAAGCAAAGACGAGGACTGAGATAAGCAAAAGGACCGGCAAAATGCCGAGCAATCGGTGGATAAGATATCTGAACATGGCGCTTCGCGGATGGCGCCCCGGAGCCAGGAGGGACTCCGGGGCTATCCTTCATCAGTTGAGGTCCGCTTCTTCAAGCAGTATGCCACGGTCGGGAAGATAATAGGCGCCGGACAGGGACTTCGACTTGGCGGCCAGAAGGCGCTCCACTCCAAGATAGATCCACGGAACGTTCTTCCACGCGGCCTCCTGGGCCTTCTTATAGGCTTCGCCCCGTTTCGCGTTGTCGGCCGTCGCGATACCAGCCTTGATCCCCGCATCGGCTTCGGGATTGCTGAAATAGGCGACGTTGAACATCTTTGGCGGGAAGCTCTCACCAAACAGGAGCGGACGAAGCTGCCAGTCGGTGTCACCGGTCGAGGCGGACCAGCCGCCGTAATAGAGTTGAACGGTCGTATCTTCCGGCTTCGACACGCCCCAGATCTTCTGCGCCGCGACACCGGCCTCAAGCGGCGTGACCTTCAGCTTCACATTTACCTGCGCCAATTGTTGTTGCAGGAACTGCATCGCTCGGATCGAGGTCGTGCTGTTGCCAGCAAATATCTCCGTCTCAAAGCCGTCTGGATAGCCGGCTTCCTTCAGGAGTTCCTTCGCCTTCGCGACATCGTAAGGCCACTCGCCTTGCTTTACATAGAACGGCAAGCCTGGAGGAACCACTGAGTCCATAGGATCCATGTTTCCGTTATAGACGATCTTGGCGTAGGCTCGCTTGTCAACGGCATAGTTCAGCGCCTGACGTACCCGGAGGTCGTTAAACGGCTTCTTCAGATTGTTCATCGCCACGTACCAAGTGACGATGGAAGGCTTGCTGATGATGTCGAGCTTCGGGCTCTTCTCGGCGACGGACATCATCTCCGGTGGCAGCGGATAGATGAACTGGGCCTCACCCGCCTGCAACATGGCAAGCCGCGAGCCGTTTTCCGGAACGCTCCGGAGGGTTACGCTGTCGACCTTCGGCAACCCCTGCTTCCAGTAGTTCTCATTCTTGGCAACCTTCAGGGTATCAGCCTGCCAGCTTACGAACTTGTAAGGGCCCGTTCCAACTGGATTACGGTTCACCTCTTTGCCATACTTTTCGAGTGCGGCCGGGCTGTGGATCATTGCGCCCGGATGCGCGAGATTGTTGATCAGCGCGCCGAAGGGCTCCTTCAGCGTGAGCTTGATTGTTGAGTCGTCAACCACCGTGAACTGAGAAACCATGTTCACAAGGCTCGCACGGCTCAAACGGTTCTCCGGATTGGCGAGGCGTTCGAAGTTGATCTTTACGGCTTGTGCGTTGAACGGCGTGCTGTCGTGGAACTTCACGTCCTTGCGCAGGTGAATGGTGAATTCAGTCGCGTCGGCATTAGCCTCATAGCTCTCGGCGAGCACGGGAACGAGCTTCATGTCCTTGTCGAAGCCAAAGAGGCCCTGAAGGATCAGACGCGATGCGGATTGCGACAGCGTGTCATTGACGTTGTGTGGATCAAGCCCGGTCAGATTGTCCGGCACGCCGACTACAAGGTCCTTGGCCGCCAGTGCCGGCGTCGACACCGACAGCAGCAATGCACCCGCTACGACGAAATTCCTGAAGTTGAACATAGCTTCTCCTCTGGTTTTTCACTCTTAATACGTACCGACCGTATGCCTGGCAACGAAATGGGTCGGTGAAACGGCGGCAAGGCTAGCGACGATTGGCTCATCGCCAACGCGCCGGGTCGGGCTTGGAACCTCTCCCGTAATCAGATCGCGATCTCCACGGCGCAGTTTAGGATCGGCAATCGGAACAGCCGCCAGCAATCGCCGGGTATAGGGATGTTGCGGATTCTCGAAGATATCCTGGCGCGATCCGATCTCCACGATTTGCCCGAGATACATGACGGCGACCCGATGGCTGATGCGCTCAACTACTGCCATATCGTGCGAAATGAAAAGAAAGGCGACGCCCAGTCGCTCCTGTAGATCCATCAGCAGATTAATGACCTGAGCCCGAATGGAGACGTCGAGGGCCGCAACGGATTCGTCTGCGATCACGAGCCTTGGGCCTGAAGCGAGAGCCCGTGCGATCGAGATGCGCTGACGTTGGCCTCCCGAGAACTCGTGTGGATAGCGCTCGGCGTGCTCTGGTTGTAGCCCAACGAGGCGCAAGAGCTCGGCAACCCGCTCCCTTACGGCGGGCCCGGACGCTAATCCATGAGTGACGAGCGGTTCGGCAATGCTGAAACCCACCGTCAGACGCGGGTTGAGCGAGGCGTATGGGTCTTGGAAAATATATTGGATCTTGCGACGGAGATCGCGGCGCTGAGCGGCAGACAGTGCTGCAATATCGTGACCCTCGAACCGGATCGTGCCGCTAGTGGGCTCGATGAGTTGCATAAGCGTGCGACCCGTCGTGGACTTGCCACAGCCTGATTCTCCGACAAGGGACAGCGTCTCGCCAGGCATGATGTCGAAACTGACTCTTTCAACGGCATGAACCCGCGCAACAACTCGGCTGAATATGCCCTTGTGAATATCGAACCTCGTCGTGAGATCACGTACGCTCAGAAGCGGCTCTGCTGCCAGCTTTACCGTATCCTGTGGCGCCTCCGAAACTGTGATTCCCTGGCTGGAATCGACAAGCGGGAAGCGGGCGGGCAAGTTGCGCCCTTTCATCGCACCAAGTCGGGGAACAGCACTTAGAAGGGATTTCGTGTATGGATGCCGCGGAGAGGCAAAGATCTCCTCGGTCGTCCCTTCCTCGACCTTGCGCCCCTTATACATCACGACCACGCGGTCGGCGATTTCGGCCACAACCCCCATATCGTGGGTGATGAACATCATCGCCATGCCCATCTCTTCCTGCAACTGCTGCATCAGTCGGAGGATTTGGGCTTGGATCGTCACGTCCAGGGCAGTGGTTGGCTCATCGGCGATGAGAAGACCAGGCCGGCATGAGAGCGCCATCGCGATCATCACGCGCTGGCGCATGCCGCCCGATAGCTGATGCGGATGGGCGTCAAGGAGTCGCCTTGCCTCAGGAATCCGCACCTTCTCCAGAAGCCTGAGCGTCTCTGCGCGCGCGGCGGCACGGTCCATATCCTGATGGAGTAGGATTGCCTCGCTGATCTGGTCGCCGATAGTGAAGACCGGATTGAGCGATGTCATCGGCTCCTGAAAGATCATGGCGATTTCGTCGCCACGCATCGGCCGGAGATCCGAAGACGGACCCTGTACAAGATCACGAACTGAACCGTCGCGAGTACGGTAGAGTATATTGCCCTGGGCGACCCGGCCCCCTCCGTACTCAATCAAGCGCAGGATGCTCAGTGCCGTGACCGACTTGCCCGATCCGGACTCGCCAACTACGGCAAGTGTTTCTCGTGGCTTGATATCGAAGCCGACACCGTCGACGACAGTTACGGCCCCACGCTCCGTTGGGAACTCTACCGACAGATCGCGAACCGACAGCAATGCGTCACTGGCTATCATACTTCCGAATGCCCCAATTCCCAACCAAACCTGCAACCCGAGAGCCTGTCAGATTGTGTTACAACGCTTCCACGCTGTTCCTGTCGCCTTGATGCACTGCCTGCCAACGGTCGGAGACTACACTGCAACGTCAAGTTCGCGAGACTACATGGCGACTCTTTCGAGATGCAAATTCCGAAAATGGCACTCCTTATGCACTAATTGCATCATTGGGAGCAAGGCGGCCGAGATGCTGGTTACAGGAATAGCAGGTGCAGTAAGCACTTGCTCTTCCAAAACCTAAGAGTCATGGGACTTCGGGGCGGACCGAAAGACGTCGGGGGCTGGCTGGACACGCCCCACCTCGATTCCGTTCCAGTTTCTCAGGACAGGCCTGGCCAGTGCCTCAACCTCGATACGTTCCCCATCGCTCAACGGTAGGAGGCGCAAGATAAGGGACGCCATGACGGCAGCAGACGCCCGCGGTGTGCCATCGTCGATCTTCAGCGCAATACCGTAACCGAGTTCCGGCAAGGCCGCACAATAAACACCCTCCGCGCCTGATTTCACGAAGACGCGCTCTCGAAGACATTCCATTAGCTTCGTATCAAAGCGGTCGGTTCCGGCAACCATGAAGGGGTGCTGTGCAACCGCACGACGGATCCGGCGTGCAGCGGCCCTGCGTTCTCTGGGTAGTCCATTTCCAGTTCCGAACCGTGCGAAGCCAAGGGCTAGAGCCCTGAGCGGGATGGCATAGGTTGGGATCGAGCACCCGTCGGTGCCCCTCTCCGCCTCCCCATGAGGAGCACCGGTCAGGTTCTCCAAGGCACCTCTGACCATCTTCTGAACTATGTGACCTACCGTTACATAACCCTTCGGGTCTTCGCTCAATCCGCACGACAGGCAGATGAACCCCGAGTGCTTGCCGGAGCAGTTGTTGTGAAGGGCACTTGGTCGCCCCCCAGTCACCGCCAGAGTTCGACTGGCCGCTTCGCCGCTGGGCCAGTGCGCTCCACATTCAAGGTAGGATGCATCGCGCTTCGCTTTAGCCAGAATCGACGCGGCCGTCGCTGTGTGCCTCTCCTCGCCAGAATGAGACGCACAGGTTAGTGCGATCTCCTCGTCAGTCAGTTCAAAGCGATCTGCAATCCCACTCTCTACGAGGGGCAGAGCTTGGATCGCCTTGACGGCGGAGCGCGGATATACCGAGCGCTCGACATCGCCTAGAGCCAGGACCGGTGCACCGTCGGCATCGAAGATCGCGATGCTACCGCGATGGCGGGATTCGATCAGACTCCCGCGCATTACTTCAATGAGAATTGGATTGATCACCGGAAGCCCCCGCCCTGTCTATTGTCAGAAATGGAATTTGCTCGAAGCTTAATCATGCGACAAACGGTAATCTACAGCTGGATTGGCGAAACTTCTTCGACCTGAGAATAAGGTTAGGCAGAGCCAAACGATAGCAATATTGGCCCTTCCGAAGGCAATGTCGGGTTTGGGTCGCCCTGGGAAATTACGATCACCTCGGGAGTGCGTGATGTCCCCAATGCCAGTAGAGATTCGACCAGCTTCGCAAATGTGCCGAAGGGCACGGTTCTCGACGCTTGGCCAATCAGCCCCATACTCACAGTCGGTCGCTACCCACTGGATGGGATCTGTGGTTTCATTGCTAGCAACCCGATCATCTAGCCTCTTACGACAACTGCGATAGCCATCGCGGCCGTAAGCAAAGCGGTGCTGCGGAAGAGGTTCTCGCATTCATATTTTCTAAACATGGGCGTGCTGAGAAGAGGCGAGCCGAACTGTCCGATGAAAGCAGAAGCGGTTAGGATGCCGCCGGCCGGCGCGATTTGCCGGGGTGGAGCAAGTGTCAACGTAGGGGTCACAAGGCTCGGCTGGATGATGCCTCCGTGCCTTCAAGGACGAGGCGTTTTGGTCCCTTCTGACCCAGCGTCTCGCGCCCGAGACGGGCAATGGTCAGGGCGGCGTTCTGATTTCGGTCGTGAACCGCACCACAGTCGGCCCCCCATTGCCTGACCGCAAGACCTTCCCGACCGTGCAGGCCGCTGAGGGCATAGCACCCGGAACAGGCTTACGGCGGGTCGGCCCCGTTCCCCTCTGTAAAAGCAACGCCAGCGTGATCGCATTTGTCGTCAAGCAAGTTGCGCAGCGTGGACTAGCTCACATCCGGGGACGCCGTGCCGGCGCCCGATGCGCTCTGCCAGGGGGATAAGAGAATGCGGCGACCACCGCAGTGCCTGTCCATTCTCCTCCTGAAGGTAAGGATTTCCAGCACTTTTGCTGCTAATTGACTCGGTCCTTCGATAGTGGAAGCTGAGGTCGGAGACCCGGGTGGGGCGGCCGCAATGCTCACTCTAGGCTATTCGAAAGGGCCTTTCGGCCTCAGGCTGTCTTCACATCCGAAAGGAAAGCCTCCACTTCTCGACTGAGGCTCTCAGAGTGGCGTGCGAGTTCTTGTGCTGCCGACAGCACTTGAGAGGACGCGGCCCCAGTCTCGCCCGCGCCTTGCCGTACTTCAGCAATGTTGCCTGTTACGAGTTCGGTTCCCTGAGCTGCCTCTTGCACATTCCGCGAGATTTCAGCCGTAGCTGCTCCCTGCTCCTCCATCGCAGCTGCGATCATGGTCGAAATATGAGACATCTGGCTAATGGTACGTCCGATGCCCTGGATTGCATCAACGGACTCACCTGTTGCTTGCTGTATCGCAGCAATCTGAGCGGAGATCTCGTTGGTTGCATTGGAAGTCTGAGTTGCCAGCTCTTTTACCTCGGACGCCACGACTGCAAACCCCTTACCAGCCTCACCGGCGCGAGCCGCTTCAATGGTAGCGTTGAGCGCTAGGAGATTGGTCTGTGATGCAATGTTGCTGATCAGCTGAAGAACTGTCCCGATCTTTTCTGCAGTCGCGGCGAGCGCCTGTACTGTGATATCTGTGCGCCTAGCCTCCTCCACTGCATCGTTGGCTATGCGCGAGGACTCACCAACTTGAGAGGCAATCTCGCGGATCGAAATCGAAAGCTCCTCAGTGGCGGCTGCGACGGTCTGAACGTTCGCTGAGGTCTGTTGAGCCGCGGACGACACACCTACAGATTGGCGAGTGGTTTGATCCGCAATATCGGCCATGGACTGCGCAGTTGCTTCCATTTCCGCAGCTGCAGAAGACAAGCCTTGTGTTAGAGCTGAGACATTCTGTTCAAACTGCTTCGTCAACTGATCAAGGGCCTGAGCGCGCCGCATCTTAGCATCAGCTTCCAAGGCTGCAGCCTCCTCCGCCCGTCGTTTGTCCATGAGTGTATCCTTAAATACCTGAATAGCACGTACCATCGCTAGGAGTTCATCGATACGAGACGCTGTCTGAACCTTGATATCTGTTCGGCCAGCTGTGAGCTCGGTCATAGCATCGGTTGCCATCCGTAGTGGCTGACCGATGTCACGCTGCAACCACCACGCAATAGCGACGCCAAGCCCGAGCATTAGAGCGGACACGGTTCCAAATACCTTCATTGCGGAGGACCAGATTGCATCAAGGTCGGTCCGATCGACAGCTACGGCGATGACACCAATCGTGTTCCCCGCAAAATCGTTCAGAGGCTCGATGGCTAATGCCGATGCTACCTCATCGACTATGATACGAGGTACTACCTGACGGTTGTTCAGTGATGCTAGAATCTCTTCGGAAGAGAACGTGAAATTCCTAGGGAATGTCGTGGCATGCTGCGTGAGCCCATCCTTCTGCTTCAGAAAGATTGCAAGGCGTCCGCCGGTTTGTTCAAGATGCTGTTGGGCGAAGTCTTGTCCAAAGGTCATTCCAAATTCGACTGAGCCAACATGTTTGCCATTGTGCGACAGAGGCGCAATTCCGCGGATGCCAACTCCGGCGACGCCTGATTCAAGTCCCATAATGGGCTTGGCAGCTCGGTTGGCTTCTACCACGGTGTTCCTGAAGCCCGAAAGGTCGTCCCCGAATTTTGCCGGAGAGTGAACGCGCAGGAATGAAGTAGCGGGAGGGGTATGAAATTGAAACTGCTCAACACCATCTGCCTTCATGGGCGAGAATGCTGAACCGACGAGCGCCTGCACTTGCGCACGATCACCGGCTGCAAATGCGTCGACTACATTCGGCAGTGAGGCAACAAAGCGGGCTAACGACAAAGCACGAGCGGACTCGTCGCGGATTTTAGCGGTAATCTGGCTTGTTTCAGCCGCCAGGCGTTTGTTAATGCTTTCACTAATGAGTTGGCCTGCAAACCACCAGCTGGCAGCAAAGCATGCTGCCGCTGCAATTGCGAGTCCAGTGCAAATGGTTATCGTAAGACGAGTTTGGAGGCGCATTGTTGAACTCAGGAAAAGTTTGAACACATTTATCTCAGTTTGATGCTTTAACTGTACGACGCTTGTGCGAAACTGGTGTGCGCACTCCAACCTACCTGCATGTTAAGCAGTGTGATTGGCAACTATTCATCTAAACACATTGTTATGTTGTTTAGGCGCAAATTACTTTAGTTTGCTGTCGAATTCTTGACTCGTATTTGTCGGGATGCTGCGTTGGGGATCTCGTGGCTCGGTCTCCGTCGCCCTCAATCACGGACGCATCGAGATGTAGCCTTAATTTTAACTGCACATCTCATTGTCGAGCACGCTTTATCATTTCGCTACCGCTTCACCGAGAAGCTGCTTAGGACTAATGACACTCTCACCCCCTGAAGGGAGTGAGTTTCTTGGTTTTTCAGGCCGCCTTGGGCAGCGTCTTACGACGCACCGGCAATCCGGTGTCCCTTGGTGGTCCTGAAGTTCCGCCTTGTGGAG
>Ga0182741_1002333_pt1 | contig 22408 bp, 13 predicted proteins | sample eDN5th37CBELigOP_FD_128874 | JGI IMG/M metagenome (GOLD analysis project Ga0182741, IMG submission 128874) | Enriched Organic Plus compost microbial communities from Emeryville, California, USA - eDNA 5th pass 37_C BE-Lig OP (version 2) (version 2) ... | reverse complement strand
CGCGACATCATCCAGAGCACCGCGTTCGACGTGATCGCCGCCTGGCGCGACACCACCTTCATCCCCGAGCTCGAGCGCATGCTCGGCGCCCAGCCGCGCGCGTCGCTCACCCTCGCCACCCTCGCCGCCAGCGGCAACGAGCACGCCCTCTCCATCCTCGGTGCCCATCTCAACGACGACCGCCCCTGGGTCCGTGGCTGGATAGTCACGGCCTTCTCGCAGCGCGTCCCCGGCGACATCGCCCTCCCCCACCTCGAGTCCATCTTCGCCTCCCTGAAGTACCAGGACACGCGCGGCCAGATCGGAGAGGTGGTGGCCAAACTCACGGGCGGAGATTAGCGGACGAGCGGGCGAGTAGCAGACGGACCGGGAGGCGGGCAGCGGGAGAGGCGGGAAACGGGACAGGGGAAGCGGAATACGGAAAAGGGGCTACCGCCTCCTCACTCTCTGCTCGTCCCCGTACGGGAACACGTCCGCTATCTCGCCGGCGGCCTGCTGCGCCTGGGCCGCGAGCCAGAAGTCGACGGTGAGTAGGTCGGAGTGGGCGGCGAGGAAGACGTCGCCGAGTGGACCGGAGGGAACCATGAAAGGGGCGAACTCCTCGGGGAATACGTCGTGCTCACCCACGTAGTACCAGGGCTCGGCCGACAGCTCCTCCTCGGGGTTGGAAGCCGGCGGCACGCGGCGGAAGACGCAGTCGGTGAGGAGAACCAGCTCGTCGTAATCGTAGAAGATCACGCGGCCGTGGCGGCTGACGCCGAAGTTCTTCGGGAGCATGTCGCCGGTGAAGATGTTGGCCGCGGCCAGCTCCTTTATCGCCTTGCCGTAGTCGAGGATCGCGGCGCGCGCTTCCTCGAACGAAGCATCGCGCAGGTACAGGTTGAGCGGCGTCACTCTCCTCTCGGTGTAGAGGTGGCGGATCACCACCACATCGCGCTCCACCCGCACGCTCGACCCGGCCACGCGCAGGAGGTGCTCGAGCAGCTCGTCGGGGAAGCAGTCACGAGGGAACTCCAGGTGCTCGAACTCCTGCGCGTCGGCCAGACGTCCCACCCGGTCGCGCAGGAAGACGAGGTGGTATCGCTCCATGACGTCGCGTCGGGTGGTGCGCTTCGGGTAGCCGAAGGAATCCCTGATCACCTTGAAGACCACGTTGAGCGACGGGAGCGTGAAGACGCTCATCACCAGCCCCTCGTCGCCCGGCGTGAGCTCGAAGCGCGCCCCCGGCGCATGCAGATGCTCCACCACGCTCCGGTAGAGCTGCGTCTTTCCGTGCTTGTTGAAGCCGAGCGAGTTGTACAGCTCATCCACGCGCTTGAGCGGCATGATGGACCCCAGAAATTCCACCACCTCGCAGGGGCAGGCGATGTCCGCCTGGAAGTACGACCAGCTGAAGCCGAACACGATGCTCACATCGTCCGAGGCGAGGAGGACGGCGTCCACGTACACGCCCGTCTCACCGTGCATGAGCGCCAGCACCACGGGGAGGATCCGCTCGCCCTGGCGGATGCGCGCCACTATGTACGCGCCCTTGTTCCGGTAGAAGGGTGCTCGGATCACTTCCAGGACGGGAGCGCTCGTTCCGGCCACCTGGCCGGGCAGCGCCGCCGGTGATGCCTCGGGCGGCGCGTGTCCGCGAGCGTCCCGGACCGCGAGCGGGTCTCCGAGCGCCTCGGCGATCCGCTCCGCCACCTCGGCTGCGTCGCCATCCAGATCGCGCCAGCCGGCGCGCAGCTCAAGCCCCTCGAGCAAGCGCCGGATCGTGGCCGCGAGGCTGCCGTGCAGCTCGTGACACTGGAAATCCGAGTCCTCGCCGGGCCATCTCCCCGGATCGGCATCCGGAAATACGTACTCCACCCGCTCGTTCACGCCGACCCTGGAGAAGATCCTGCGTGCGACCGAGTTGTAGAAGCTCTCGCCGATCTCGCAGTCATCGCGCTCGGCGATCAGCGCCGCGTACAGCCACTTCACGCCCTGCCACGTTGGAACGTCGGCAGCGCACTCCTGGAGCGCATCGCGAACGAGGGGGAGAGCCGCATCCACCCGCTCCCGATAGAGGGCCAGCCGCTCGGCGGCGTCGGCGCGGCCGCCATGCCAGTCGCGCTCCTCGAAGCGCCCGCGTGCGCGCCGCGTGATCTCCACGAAGCTCTCGCGGTAGCGGCGGAAAGCATCGCTCATCACGGTCGCCGCGTGCATCGCGCGGGCGTTGCCCTTCAACATGCGTCCGATAAGTTTGGGTGAGCCGACGGCGATCCACCTCGAATACGACTATAGGACGCACTCATGCCTACCTCCGCGATACCCGAATACGAGAACCTCACCCCGCCCTCCAGAGGGGAAGCGATAACCATGGCCAACGGCCGGCTGCGCGTCCCCGACGAGCCGGTCATCCCCTTCATAGAAGGCGACGGCACCGGACCGGACATCTGGCATGCTGCACGGATGGTGCTCGACGCCGCCGTGGAGAAGGCGTACGGCGGGAAGCGGCGCATCGCCTGGTTCGAGGTTCTGGCCGGCGAGAAGGCGAAGCGGGAGGTGGACAACTGGCTCCCCGACGACACCATAACCGCCATCGATCACTACCTCGTGGCGATCAAGGGTCCGCTCACCACGCCGGTGGGAGGTGGGTTCCGCTCGCTGAACGTGGCGCTGCGCCAGCAGCTCGACCTCTACGCCTGCGTCCGCCCCGTGCGCTGGTTCCAGGGCGTCCCCTCGCCGGTGAAGGAGCCCGGACTGGTGGACATGGTGATCTTCCGCGAGAACACCGAAGACATCTACGCCGGCATCGAGTGGCCCGGCGGAAGCGCCGACGCGCAGAAAATCCTCGACTTCCTCGCGCGCGAGTTCCCGCAGGCGTACGGCAAGATCCGCTTCGGATCGCGCGAGAAGGTCGACGAGTGGCAGCGCTCGCTCGTGGCGATCGGAGCGCCCGCCCGCGAGTTGGGCGTGGACGTGGGGATCGGCATCAAACCGGTGAGCCGGCTCGGCACCGAGCGCCTGGTGCACAGCGCCATCTCGTATGCCATCCAGAACGGCCGCAAGTCGGTTACTCTGGTTCACAAGGGCAACATCATGAAGTTCACCGAAGGCGCCTTCCGCGACTGGGGCTACCAGACGGCGCGCGACTTCTTCGGTGCCGTACCGCTGGATGGCGGCCCCTGGCACGTGATACCCGAGGGAAAGCCCGGCGCCGGGATCGTGATCAAGGACGTCATCGCCGACGCCTTCCTGCAGCAGATCCTCCTGCGCCCCGCCGAGTACGATGTGATCGCCACTCTCAATCTCAACGGCGATTACGTATCCGACGCTCTCGCGGCGCAGGTGGGCGGGATCGGCATCGCCCCCGGTGCGAACATCAACTACCTCACCGGCCACGCCATCTTCGAGGCCACGCACGGTACCGCGCCCAAGTACGCGGGCCAGGACAAGGTGAACCCGGGCTCCGTGATCCTCAGCGGCGAGATGATGCTGCGCCACATGGGCTGGCCCGAGGCTGCCGATCTCATCGTCACGTCGCTCGAGAAGACGATCGCCCAGAAGCGCGTGACCTACGACTTCGAGCGCCTCATGCCCGGATCCACCCTCCTCAAGACGAGCGAGTTCGGGAAGGCGATGGTGGAGAACATGTAAAGATCATGTAGGGAGCATGTAGGGAGAAAGCAGGGCGCAGAAAGCGGGGATGACTCATTCCCACGGGCAGCTCCCCGCTTTCTGCGCCCCGCCTTCTACCCTCCCTCCCCTACCCCGCGTTCGGGTTCGCCTGCCGCTCCGCGTCCGGAAGCGGCAGACAGGTGGTGTTGCCGTAGGTGCCGCCGAAGACGTACGGCTGGCCGGGAGCCGGCTTCAGCGCGATGCCGTAACGCTGCACGTCGCCCAGCCGTTGACCCTCGAGCCAGAGGTCGCGTCGTCGCTCCTCTATCAGCAGCGCCTTCACGGCCACCGCGTCTTCCGGGCCCGTGTAGGGAGCCATTCCGTAGGTCGCGCGGATCGCGTTGATCTTGTCGACAGCGTCGCCCGGATGGCCGGCCGCGATGTCGCCCTCGGCGCTGATGAGCTGCGCCTCCTTCCCCGATGCGATCGGGATGGGCTGATCGGCGCTCGTGTACTTGAGCTGCGCGAAGAAGAGAACCTTCGCGCCGGTGGTGTCGCCGGTGCTGTCCACCCGCACGCGGGGATCGTGCATGCGGTAGTACTGCGTGTCCACCGATGCCGACGAGCCGCTCACCGGATTGCTCGCATCGAAGATGCGGTTGTGCTGCCGGTTGGCGCGCGACGCGGACGATGCGTTGTACACGAAGCCGGGCGGCACGAGGTCCGCGTCGGCCTTGGCATCGGCGAGCCGCCCCAGATCGAGCCGTGCTCGCGCTCGTCCCACCAGGATCATGTTCTTCAGATCCTCGTCTCCCGCCTGCGTGGCCAGATCCAGCGCCGCGGTGAGAGTGGAGTCGGCCGATTCCCACATCTGCTGCTGCGTCAGGATCGGGCCATACGTGATGCTCTGATCCGGCTCGATGCGCGAGATGACGCTCTGGCAGAACATCTCTCCGATCAACACCCTCGCGTAGCCGCCGTACGCCGAGGCATTGGCCATGAGGTCGGTGCGATCGGCATCGGATGGCAGCTCTTCTGCGGTCCAGCCGTCGATCAGGCGGTAGATGTTGTCTGCCGATGCGCGCGCCTTGTTGAGCGGCGAGTAGGTGCCGATCCCGGTACAATCATCGGTGGCGTAGATCGCGTCGGACGGTGCCACATCGCGCCGGTCGTAGACCCAGCGCGCGGCGGTCTCGGTACCATCTTCCAGCTCGTCCGTTATCAGGCCGCCCATCACGATGTAGGCGCCGAGCGCGCAGTCGAAGTCCGACTGTGCACCGGCCACCAGCAGCGGCGCGTTCCCCGGCACCTCCAACTGATCCGCCGGGATCTGACTGGGTGGTGGTACGTCGAGCATGTCGTTGCAGGCGGCCAGCACCGCCAGCGATGCGGCCGCTGCCAGGAGATAGAGCCCGCGACGTGAACGCGGCGGCGAGCTTGTACTGTATGATCTCATTGTATATTCCCGAAGCTGGAGTTGGGTCAGAACGTCAGGCTGACGGCAACCATGAAGGACGAGAGCTGCGGCAGCACCGTCTGCTCCCATGGCGCATTGCTCCCACCGCGCGAGCCGCCGAGGAAGTTGGCCTCGGGCTCGAGCCCGGTATAATCCGTCCAGGTGTGCAGGTTGTGCCCTTGCAGCGAAACGCTCGCGTTCTTGGCGCGTATTCTCTGCGCCCATTCATCCGGTAGCTGGTACGACACCGACACATCGCGGAGCTTGACGAAGCTCGCGTCCTTGATGAGCCACCCCGGATACGTGCTCACGTTCTGCGCGCCCCACACGATCGCGGGCGAGTAGCGCTCGGGGAAGATCACCTCCGGACAGCGCCCGCTTATGTCCAGACAGCGCACGCGCGTGTTGCCATCGAGCTTGCGCTGGCCGCGCTGGAAGTCCAGGAGCGCGCCGAGGCGCAGCCTGCCCCAGAGAGTCACCGTGTTCTGGAAGGACCCCTCGTTCTTCGGGATGCCGGTCCCCAGATACACGTCCGGGGCGTTGGCGCACGGCACCGTTCCCCCGTTACCGTCGGCGCATTGCGCATCGACCGCCGTCCCGTCGGAATCGAGCGTCGCGCTCACCACCTTCTTGGCGAACCACGAGCCCACGGGATAGCCGACGTGGTGCTGCACGTACTGGCCGGCGCTCACGAAATCCAGCCCCGGGATGCCGAGGTCGATGATCTTGTTGCTGTTGTGCGCGAAGGCGAACTGCGCATCCCAGCGCACGACATCGTTCTGCACGGGCGTGACGCGGGTGATCAGCTCGAGGCCGTTGTTCCTGATCTCGCCCGCGTTGATGAACTGCGTGCTGGCGAAGCCCACCGACGGCGCGATCTGACGATCGAGTATCGCGTCGGTGGTGGTGCGCCGGTACCAGGTGAACTCCACGGCCAGCCGGTCGTTCAACAGGCTGCCATCGAAGCCGACCTCGAACTCCTTGCCGCGCTCCGGGCCCAGATCGGGATTGCCGAGCGAGTACGGCGTCACCGCGGCGCCGCCGTTCGGGCCCGCCACCGACACGTACGATCGCAGCGCGCTGAACGCGTCGGGCTGAGCACCGGTCTCACCGTACGCCGCGCGGAGACGCAGCGAGTTGACGAAGCCGATGTTCCAGAAAGGCTCGTCGCTCAGCACCCACGAGAGGCTCGCCTTCGGGTAGTAGACCCGATCGAAGTCGCGCCCGAACGCGCTGTTGTCGTCGGAGCGGAGTGCCAGCGTGAGATAGCGACGATCCTTCCAGCCGATCTGCTCCTGCACGTAGAAGCCGAGCGATGCGTTCGCGGTGAGCTCCTGGAAGGGCTCATCCTTCTGCGTGAGCCCGTCGATGGACGTCTGGCCGGGTGCGGCGAACATCGAGCCGCTCACCGTGGTGGCATCGAGCCGGCTCCGGTAGTACTGCATCCCGGCCGACGTCGCGCTCGTGAGCGTGGGCGTCAGGTCGAAGGTCGCCGTGGCGGCGTAGTCGAAAGTGCGGAAGCCGGCGTCGTTGAGGCCCCGCACCAGATACCCCTGCGTGGCGTCGGTGCCGAAGAAGGGGGCCAACGAGTCGATCCGCTCGGCGAACTCCACATCGGTGGTGTTCGTCTGGTCGATGCCGAAGATGAGGCGATGCGAGAGCCAGCTCGTGGGCCGGTGCGTGATCGTGAAGCCGCCGGTGAACTTCCCTACATCCTGCAGGAAGTGGTACTCGGCGTCGTACGCCTCCGGCGTGGACGAGCCGAAGCCGAGCTGCCGCGTAGGGATCGTGGCCGGATCCATGAGGATCGTCGACCACACCGTGCCGCCGTAGCCCGCCTCGGCCGGCAGATTCGTGCGGCCGCTGAGGTAGCGCGCGTTCGCCTGGATCGTGAGCTTGTCGCTCACGTTCAGCGTGAGGTTCGCGCGTCCGTTGGTCTTGCTCAGGTCGTTCGGGTACTCGGCACCCTGACTCTGCTCGCGCGTACCCGACATGTAATACTGGAAGATTCCCGTGCCGCCGCTCACGCCCGCCTGATAGAGCTGGTAGCGGCCATCGCGGAAGAAGTCCTTCCCGTAAGACGAGCGCAGCTGGTCGTAGTCGATCGACTGGATCGACCCATCCACGACGTTGTAGTTCGTCGGGAAGCGGCCGGCGGGGTCCATCAGGAAGTTCGTCCCCTGCTTGGTCGTGAAGGTGAACTCCGGGCTTCCCGAAGAGCCGTGCTTCGTGATGATGTTGATCACGCCGTTCGCCGCTTCGGTGCCGTACAGCGTGGCCGCCGCCGGGCCCTTCAGGATGTCGATGTGATCGATGTCTCCGGGATCGATGTCGTTCCAGCGGGAGATCGAGGCGGAGCCGAACGCCTGGTTCACTGGGCCGGTGGACTGCGAGTTGTCCATGCGCACGCCGTCCACGTAGATCAGCGGCGTCTGCGCCAGGCCAAGGCTCGACGTACCACGCACGCGGATCCGTGAGCCGGTGCCCACCTGCCCGGAACCGGGCATGATGTCCACGTTCGGTGCACGCCCCTGCAGCAGATCCTGGAAGTTCGCGACTGGCGCGTACTTCGTGACCGTGGCCGCGTCGATCTGCGTGACCGCGTTGCCGATCTCGCGCTTCTCCTGCCCGCCCGCGGTGCCCGTGACCACTACCTGGTCGAGGCTCATCGCCTGCGGCTGGAGCGCGAAAGCGATGCTCGTGTCGCCCGCGGTGGCGGTGCGGCTCTGGCTCGCGTAGCCGATGCGGCGCGCCATGAGCGTGAGCTGGCCCGCCGGTACATCGTTGATCCGGAAGCGCCCGTCGGAAGTGGTGACCGTTCCGAGCGTGGTCTTCTCGATGGTCACCTGCACTCCGGCGATCGGCTGCTGTGTCGAGGCGTCGGTGACCCTGCCGGCCACCTCGCCCTGCGCCAGCGCCGGTCCCGCCAGCGCCGCGCTCGTCACCAGCAACAGCGCCAATCCGATGAGCAGCCTCGACGGCCGCCCTCGTTCGCGAACGAGCCTCTCGAACTCCCTGCTCGGGGAGAACGTGACAGGTCTCATTGTCGTACCTCCGCTTTCGTTGAGCGGCGGCCGGCCGTTCGGCCCACACGATCGCGCCATCACGCGGTCGTGCATTCACTGGTCGAGCGGTCGCGGCGACCGCGCTCGTGAGGATGGATTACCGCCTACGGCGCTCGTGTCATCCGCGACCCCGCGACGCATCCTGGGGCGCTGCACTCCGCGTGATGGATGAAGACGAGGCGCTGCGTCTACGCCAGTGAAGCGTCGCTAAACTAAGGCGTGTCTCGCGCGTCGCAATGGGTGTGCACACCAGCGAATGCGCAGTGAAGAGCTCGTTGCACACGTCATACGCAACGGCGCCAACGAGATAGTACGATGTGAAAAGATGCGAGCTCTGCAGCTCGCCATGCGCGAACGAAAAGCCCGCGAGTGGTGATGTTCACCACTCGCGGGCTTTTCACGATCTCGCCGCCGTGCACCCTCGCCGCACCTTCGCCAGCTTACGGCTCCAGCAGATGCGACGTTCCGTTCTTCACATCGCGCGCACCGTGCGCCACGCCGGTACCCACCGCCACACCGAAGAGAAGCGCGGTGCCGCTCCCCACCAACGGCAGGAACCAGGCTACGGGCGTCGCGATGAGTGCCGCGCCGAGTCCCGCCAGGAGCGGCGCCGTCCAGCGCTGCGCAGCGTCCACGTAGCGCAGCCGAGTCCGCACGAAGCGGCGGCTGTTCATGTAGCCCAGGATGACCGCCGCGACGGTGATCGAGAGTCCGATGAGACCGAGCATGATTACCTCCTTGTGTCTCCACTACGGGCGGCCGCCCGGAGCGGTTTCAATTGCCGCGAGGCACCGCCGTGCGTCTTCTTCCAGGATGACTCGCGCTCTCACACCCTTCCCCTCGCCCTCTCTCGCCGTCCGCTGGCTGGCGGTCGCGGCGCTCGCGTTCGCACTTGCCCTCTCGCTCGGACGGGCCGCGGCCGGCGCCAGCGCTGCCGTGGAGCTCCCCGGAAGCGCCCACGTCGTTCCCGTCACCGGCGGCGCCGCGCTTCCCCGGCCGGCGCACGCCACCGAGCGCGAGCTGCTGGCCGCCTTCGGCGACTCCCTCCGCGGAGCGAGCGGGAAGCTGCGCGCGCGCATCGTCCCCGGCTCCGAATGGACGGAGCTGGCACGGACGCTCGGCCACTCCGGCACCGGAGGCGATGGCATGATCGAGCTGCACGACGCGAGCCACAGAGCGTCCTTCACCTTCATCGCGCTGCGCGACTTCGGCGTGAAGACGGGCGCCTACGTTGGTGGCTACAGGATGGGCTACTGGCCGGCCGAGCTGCGCAGCATACGCTCGGGCGCCTACATCAACCCGCCGGGCTTCGTGGAGGTGACGCCGTCCAACGCCGCCACGCATCTCTCCGAGCACTTCCGGCTTGGCGACTTCCTGACGCACGATCAGGAAGCTGTGTGGCCCAAGTATCTGGTGCTGCGCGAAGCGCTCCTGGACAAGCTCGAGCTCGTGCTCGATGATCTCGAGCGGCACGGCCACGCCACGAGCAGGGTGATAGTGCTCTCCGGTTTCAGAACGCCCGCCCACAACCTGGCGCTCGGCGACGCGAGCGGGCGGGCACGCGAGAGCCGGCACCAGTACGGCGATGCCGCCGACATCATCATCGACGCCGACGGCGATGGCCGGATGGACGACCTGGACATGGACGGCCGCAGCGGCGTGGGCGACGTGCGCGTGGTGGAGCGCGCCGTGGAGCGCGTCGAGCGCGCGCACCCCGAGCTGGTCGGCGGGCTCGGGCTCTATCAGGCGATGGGACCGAGCGGTCCGTTCGCGCACATCGACGTTCGCGGCGAAGCGGCGCGCTGGATGCGCTCACCCCCGCGCGCAGGCAGCGCGCAGGCAACCGGCCATGCGGCACCGGTCGCCGGCTGCCAGGCCACCGGCACCTCGGCGGTGTTCTGCTCGACCATCCGCCGGCGTAGCGGGCGCCGTTAGGAGACGGGGCGGCGCGGCGCCGCCCCGCCCCTCGAGCTCCGGCGCAGCTACCGCGCCTCCGTGCCCGCGCTCTTCGTGGCCTCGCGCTTCACCACGCGGCCGGGGAGCGCGCCCGTGTACTCGCCCTGGTCTATCGCGAGCTTGCCGTTCACGAAGACGTAGCGCATTCCGGTGGCCAGGAGCCGCGGCTCCTCGTAGGTGGCGCGGTCCTTGACCGTGGCGGGATCGAACACGATCACGTCGGCGTACTTCCCCGCCGCGAGCGTTCCGCGCGAATCCAGCCGCAGGATCTGAGCGGTGAGCGCGGAGCTAACGTGCACCGCCTGCTCGATCGTGAGGAGGTGGCGGTCGTAGACGTACTGGCGAAGCTTGCGCGGGAAGGTGCCGTACTTGCGCGGGTGCCCATCGGAGCCGTCGGAGCAGGTCGCAACCCACGGCTGCACCATGAAGTTGTCGATGTCCGAGTCCTTCATGTTGAACGACGCGACGCCGGCGTCACCGTCCTTCACGATCTCCAGCGCCGCATCGATGGGCGAGAGCTTCCGCTCGCTGGCGATCTGCGCCAGCGTCTTCCCGGTGAGAGTGGTGTCGCGCCGGCTGGTGATGAGAAGCGCATCGGCGCCGCCACGGCGGCGGAGGTTCTCGAGCATGTCGGTCTCGAGCTTGGCGCGGGTGGTCGTGTTCCGTATCCTCGCCAGGAGCGAGTCGCGCCCGCCCGCCTCCGCCCAGCGCGGGAGGAGCGACGCTCCGATGCTGGTGCCCGACGCCGTGTAGGGATACTGGCAGGCGGCCACCTGGACGCCCGCCGCGCGCGCGTTGTTCACCAGCGCGATCACGGTGTCGCTCTCGCCCCAGACATCCACGCCGAGCGCCTTGATGTGCGAGATGTGCACGGGGATCCCCGCCTCGCGGCCGATCCGGATCGACTCCTCCACCGCGCCCACGAGGCCCACGTTGTACGAGCTCTCGTCGCGCATGTGCGTGTCGTAGATCCCGCCGTAGCTCGCGGCGACCTTCGCCAGCTCCACCACCTCCTCGGTGGAGGCGTAGCTCCCGGGCGCGTAGTAGAGCCCCGTGGAGAGCCCGAGGGCGCCGTCGCGCATCCCGCTGGCCACCAGCGAGCGCATGCTGTCGAGCTGCGTGGCGTTGGGCTTCGCGTCGGACATTCCCATCACTCGCACGCGCACCGACCCTTCGCCCACGAAGAGCGCCGCATTGGGCCCGATCCCGTTGCGCGTCCAGCGCGCGAACGTCGCGCCCACGTCGAGCGGGCTCGAGCCATCGTTACCGGTCACCACGGTGGTGACACCCTGCATGAGGTAGTCGAGGTTGGCGTGGCGCTCCGCGCTGGAGAGATCGCCCGAGGTGTGCGTGTGCGGGTCGATGAAGCCCGGGGCCACCACCAGCCCCGCGGCATCGAGGGTGCGCACGGCGGTGACCCCCGACGCGGCCGCGTCGCCCACGAAGGCGATCCGGTCGCCGCGGAGCCCGACGTCGGCCACACGGGACGGGGCGCCGGTGCCGTCCACCACCGTGCCTCCCTTGATGAGGAGATCCACCTGTCCTACGTCGTCCTGGGGTGCGTGGCGCGCGCAGGCGGCCGCGCCGAGGCCGAGGGCGAGCGCCAGGGCCGCGCGGCCGATGGTGGCGGCGAGCGGGCGCGAAGTGCGGGTAGCGGTGATTGGCATCAAGGGAGAGAGGTGCGGGTGATTGGGGAGGGCCGGGCTGTTCCGCTTCGCGGAACCGTGTCCCATATTCCAGACGCTTATCTACGGCGCGCCCCGGCGCCACGCAAGCCCGGGCCGGCCTCGCCAACCATCCAGAGGAGCTCCGCATGTCACCGACCCGGCGTCTCGCTACCATACGTTTTGCGACCGCAGTAGCGTTGGCCCTCGCCGCCTCCGTCCTCGCCGCCGCCCAGGCAGCCGCCCAGGCAGCCGCCCAGGCGACCGCCCAGGCGACCGCCCAGGCGCCCCACCGCGCCATTCTCGAGAAGAAGTTGCTGCGCGATCTCACCGCGATCTCCAACGACTTCGACGGCGTGCTGGGAGTGGAAGTGTTGGATCTCACCGACTCCAGCCGAATCGGCGTCAATCAGGACCTCGTCTTCCCGCAGGGGAGCGCCATAAAGATCCCGATCCTCCTCGAGCTCTTCAGACGGGCCGACCGCAACCCGGCGCTCCTCGCCGCACGCCACCCGATCTCGAAGTCCACCCGCACGGGCGGGAGCGGCGTGCTCCAGTTCTTCTCCGACGCCGGCTCGGAGCTCTCCAACGAGGATCTCGCGGTCCTCATGATCACGCTGAGCGACAACGGCGCGACGAACCTGCTCATCGACGCGCTCGGCATGGACTCGGTGAACCGCACCATGGCCTCGCTCGGCCTCGAGCACACGAAGCTCCAGCGGCGGATGATCACCCCAGAATCATCGGCCCGCGGTGAGGAGAACATCTCCACCCCCGCGGAGGCGGCGATCGTGATGGCGCGCCTCGCGCGCTGCGAGCTCCCGCTATCGAAGAAGGCGTGCGCCCGGGTCCGCGAGATCCTCGAGCTCCCCAAGAACGAGGCCGTGCGCTCGGTGATCCCCGGGGATATAGCCGTCGCATCGAAGCCGGGCGGGATCGTGGGAGTGGCCACGAGCTGGGCGCTCGTGGAGCTGCCCGACCGGCCGTTCGTGATCACCGTGATGACCAACTACGGCGGCGGCGATGGAGACGAGGCGATCCGCGCGGCGGCGAAGGCGGCGTTCGAGTACTTCACGCGGCTGCAACGCTCCACTCCCTACGGCACGCGAGTTCCGCACTCGGTCTACGAGAAAACGTTAGCTCCCAAGCGATAACATGATTGGTCGTAGCGATTTAATACGTATCTGACAAGGCACATAATCAACGATGCTACGGCCCGCGGTACCCCGAAGTCGCGAGCGCTCGCCCGTCGCGCTCGCGACCCCGAGAGAGGCTCTCTCTTAGAGAGTCTTCTCTCTTATGAGAGTCTAGAGAGTCGCGCGCAGACCGGCGTTCGGGTCGCCGCGCGACGACCCCGACGGCTGCGAGATGCGCTCCACCGTGCGCGCGATCTCGCGGTCGCTGACGCCGGCGTCGTCGCTTCGGGCCAGGTCCGCCTGCGCCACGATCCCCTGCAGCCGCCCATCCGAGTCCACCACCGGCACGCGGCGCACCTGCCGCTCGGACATGATGCGCTCGACTTCGCTCACCTCGGTGTCGGGCAACGCGCAGCTCGGGTCGCGCGACATGACCTGATCCACTCTGGTGTCCGCGCCCTTCCCTTCGCCGACCACTCGCACGGCGATGTCGCGGTCGGTAACCACGCCCACCAGCCGCCTCGAACCCTCCCCGTCCACCACCGGAATGAGTCCGCAATCGTGCTCCCTCATGAGCCGGGCAGCATCGCGAACGGTATCATCCGGCGTGACGCATGTGGGGTTCGAGGTCATCATCTTCCGGATCTGCATGGCGCATCCTCCTCGAAGCTCTGGCTCCGGCTCGCATCCGGCCTGGCGCCCGATGCGCCGGAGTAAATGGAGTAGTCCTCCCCGCGTGCAATCCGTGCGCCACGCGGCGTGCCATGCGGCCCTCTCGAACCTTGCCACGCCTCCGCGCCGGCTATTGATTCTGCCTCGAAGCACCCTGCCCCCCACCACCAGCCACCTCGTTCCCGGACGCCAGACAAGATGATGCGCTCGACGGCGGCCCTCGCCGCCCTCCTCGCCGCAACCCTCCCGGTGGCCGCGCCGGCCGCCGCGCAGGAGGCGGACAGCGCCTATGCACGGCTCGTGCGTGAGTACACCACCGACCCGCGCTTCCTCCCCGCATCGCTCGAGTCGCTCCCGCTGAGCGCCTCGGTGCCGAGCCCGCGGAAGCACTTCGGCACCATCATCGGGGCGCCCGGCGTGACGCACCACGCCGATGAGGTCTACGGCTACTTCCGCGCGCTAGCGAAAGCCACGCCGCGAGTGAAGGTCGAGACCGTGGGGAAGAGCGAGGAAGGCCGCGACATCATCCTCGCGATCGTCGCCGACGAGGGCACGATGCGCGATCTCGATCGCTACAAGCGCCTCCTCACGCGGATCGCCGACCCGCGGACGCTCCCCAGCGACTCGCTCGATCGGATGCTGAAGGCGGCCAAGCCCGTGTACTACCTGAACGGCGGCCTCCACTCCCCCGAGATGGGCTCGCCCGAGATGCTGATGGAGCTCGCCTATCGGCTCGCCGTGAGCAACGATAGCTCCATCGCGCGCATCCGCGACAACGTCATCACCATCATCAATCCGGTGAGCGAGCCGGACGGGCGCGACAAGCAGGTGGACTGGTACTACGGCTACACCAAGGGGCGCCCCGACTTCGACGACGGCTTCCCGCGCTCCACGCCCTACTGGGGACGCTACGTGGTGCACGACAACAACCGCGACGGGATCCAGATGTCGCAGGAGCTCACCCGGGCCATCTATCGCATCTACTACGACTGGCATCCGCTCGTCATGCACGACCTCCACGAGTCGGTGCCTCTCCTCTACATCTCCACCGGCACGGGCCCGTACAACGTCACCAACGACCCGATAACGATCAGCGAGTGGCAGCTCCTCGCCAACAACGAGATCACGGCGCTGAGCGCCGCCGGACTCCCCGGCGTGTGGACCTGGGGCTTCTTCGATGGGTGGTGGCCGGGCTACGCCGTGTGGGTCGCCAACAACCACAACTCGATCGGGCGCTTCTACGAGACCTTCGGCAACGCTGGCGCCGACACCTACGTGCGCGATCTCTCCGACGACCGCTACGCGGGCGAGCCGGTCACGAGCCGTCAGTGGTATCGCTCCTGGCCACCCACCCGGAAGGTGCGCTGGTCGATGCGCGACAACATCAACTACCAGGAGGCCGGCGTCCTCACCACCCTCGGCTACACCGCCGACAACGCGGCCACGCTCCTCCGCAACTTCTGGCAGAAGGGTTACAACAGCCGGCAGCGCGGCAGGAGCGAGAAGCCGCACGCGTACGTCATCCCCGGCTTCGAGCGCCAGCGTGATCCGCGCCGCGTCGCCTATCTCGTGAACCAGCTCCAGCGCCAGCGGATCGAGGTGCACCGCCGCACCGCGGGCGACTCGGCCGGCGACTTCGTCATCCTCCTCGACCAGCCGTATCGCGACCTCGCCGTCAACCTGCTGGGCATCCAGAAGTACCCGCCCACGGCGCAGTATCCACCCTACGACGACATAGCCTGGACGCTGGGCTACCTCTACGGCGTGGACGTGAAAGCGGTGGACGACACCGCCGTGTTCCACTGGAGCGGTCTGGAACCGCTGCGCGACAGCATCGCCGCCACGGCCTCGGTGCGCGGAGACGGCGACGTGTACCTCATGCCGTACCATGCGCAGTCCGAGCTGCTCCCCGCGCTCCACTGGCTCCACGCCAGCGCGAAAGAAGCGCGCGCCTGGGCGGCCGAGAGTGCGTTCGTCGCCGGCGCCGACAGCTTCCCGGCGGGCTCCGTCATCCTCGAAGGCGTCAGCGCTGCGTCAGCACGCGAGATCTCGGCGCGCTGGGCGCTTCCGCTCGTCGCCGCCGACGGCGTGCCACCGGTTTCCCGCCACGAGCTCGACCTCCCGCGCGTGGCCATCTATCACAGCTGGTACGACACGCAGGACGAAGGCTGGTCACGCTACACCTTCGGGATGCTCGCCATCCCCTACACTTCCATCGATAAGGACGACCTCCGCGCCGGCGACCTGCGCAAGCGCTTCGACGTCATCCTGGTCCCGAACGTGCGCGGCTCGCTCGACCGGATCATCCACGGCGTGAATCGCGACTTCGGCCCCATCGCCTTCGAGAAGACGCGCCAGACGCCATCGTTCGGCACGCCCGCTTCCAGCCCGGACATCACCGGCGGTCCCGGCTTCGAAGGGCTGGCGGCGCTGCAGCGCTTCGTGGACGATGGCGGCACGCTCATCACGCTCGCCAACGCCACGCGCCTCGCCGCGGAAAGCGGGATCGCCGCGTCGCTGGCGCCGCACGCCGCACGCACGCTCTTCCACCCGGGATCGGTCGTGCGCGTGCGCGCGCGGCGATCCACGTCTCCCATCCTCTACGGCTACCCGGCGGTCACCACCATCTTTCGCGGCAACGGCCCGCTCTACGAAGTCCAGCCGCGCGACAGCTCGATGCTGGTCCTCCAGTACGGTACCACCCTCCCCGAGCGCGAGCCCGACGGCCCGACCATGGGGCTCCCCGGCTCGGAAGCCGCACCGAAGCCCGATTCGAACGCTTCCGACTCGTCGGCGCGCGAAGCCGCGGGAGGGCGCGGCGGCGCCGAGGCGTACGTGGTGTCCGGTATGGTGCGCAACGAGAAGGAGATCATTGGAGAAGGCGCGATCTTCGACGTTCCGATCCGCAAAGGGCGCGTCATCGCGTTCACCTTCGACCCGCTGCACCGCTACCTCAACCACCACGACTTTCCCATGGTGTGGAACGCGATCCTCAACTGGAACGACCACTCCGGCTCCGGCGGTCGCGCGCCGGTCGCCGCGACTGGCCGCGGGCAGCGTGACCAACAGTGAGGTGACCGCTCGCCACGTCGCCCCGACGCGCGCGGGCTCCGGAGCGGCCGCCGGCACTTCGCCGCGCACCACTTCGAGCAGGTCGCGCGCCCTCCTGCTGGCGGCGCTTCTGGCGCCGCTCGCGATCTCCGGCGCCGCGGCCCAGCGCGCGACGCACACGCTCACCGCGGGCGACAGCGTCTTCCTCCTCGACGGCCAGCCATTCCAGATCATCTCCGGGGAGATGCACTACTCGCGCATCCCGCGCGCCTACTGGCGCGACAGGCTCCGGAAGGCGCGCGCCATGGGGCTGAACACCATCTCCACCTACGTCTTCTGGAACTACCACGAGCTCACGCGGGGAGCCTACGACTTCTCGGGCGAACGCGACATCGCCGCCTATCTTCGCGCGGCGCAGGATGAAGGGCTCTTCGTCATCCTGCGCCCCGGCCCGTACGTCTGCGCCGAATGGGATCTCGGCGGCTACCCGGCGTGGCTCCTCGCCGACACCGCTCTCGTGCTGCGCAGCACCGACCCCCGCTTCACCGGGCCCGCCGAGCGCTGGCTCCACCGGTTGGGGAAGGAGCTCGCGCCGCTCCTCGCCACCCGCGGCGGCCCGATCATCGCCGTGCAGGTGGAGAACGAGTACGGCTCCTTCGACGATGACGAGAATTATCTTCGCTGGCAGCTCGCCGCGCTCCGTCACGCCGGCTTAGGCGATGCGCTCCTCTACACGGCCGACGGCGACGTGCAGCTTCCGAAAGGCACGCTCCCCGAGCTGCCCGCGGTGGTGAACTTCGGCGCCGGCGAGGCCGACAGCGCCTTCGCCCGGCTTCACGCATTCCGGTCACACGAGCCGCTCATGAGCGGCGAGTACTGGGCCGGCTGGTTCGATCAGTGGGGGCGGCCGCACGCCCACACCGACGCCGTGCAGCAGACGCGCGAGCTCGACTGGATGCTCTCGCGCGGCTACTCGGTGAACGTGTACATGTTCCACGGCGGAACCTCCTTCGGCTTCATGAACGGGGCGAACGGCTCGCCCCGTGACCGCGACTACCGGCCGCAGACCACGAGCTACGACTACGACGCCGCGCTCGACGAATCGGGGCGGCCGACGCCCAAGTACTTCGCCTTCCGCGACGTCATCGCGCGTCATCGCGCTGGCGGGGCCCTGCCGAAGCTCCCGGATTCTCCACCGCCCATCGCGCTCCCCACCTTCGCGCTCGATGAAGTCGCGCCCCTCGCCGCGATGCTCGACAGTGGAGTCGAGATGCGGCATCCGCGGAGCATGGAAGAGCTGGGCCAGTCGTACGGCTACATCCTCTATCGCACGCACGTGGCGGCCGGTGGAAGCGGCGAAGTGGAACTGGCGATCGACGCGTTGCGCGACTACGCTCGCATCTACGTGAACGGCTCCCCAGCGGGCACGCTCGACCGGCGGCTCCGCCAGGACCGGCTCGCCATCCACATCCCCACCGCGGGCGCCACGCTCGACATCCTGGTGGAGAACATGGGTCGGATCAACTTCACCAGGGCGTTGCGCGGCGAACGAAAGGGGATCACCCATTCCGTGACGCTCGATGGACGCGCGCTCACCGGCTGGACGGTGTTCACTCTTCCCATGACATCGTTCGGCGGGCTCGCATTCGGCCCCGCTCCGGCGCGCGGTGTGAACGGCCCCGCCTTCTATCGCGGGACGTTCACGATAGAGCGCCCGGGCGACACTTTCCTCGACATGCGTGGCTGGGGCAAGGGTACCGTCTGGGTCAACGGCCATCACCTGGGCCGCTTCTGGCGCATCGGACCACAGCAGACACTCTACCTCCCCGGCCCGTGGCTGAAAGCGGGCGTGAACGAGGTGACCGTGTTCGATCTCGACGTCCCCGGCCGGCGGACGCTCGCCGGCCTTTCGCATCCCATACTCGACGAAGCGCGACAATGAGCGAATCGAAATCCGACGGCGGTAGCGGGCACGCTCCGACGCGCAGGCAATTCCTCGAACGCGGCATGCACGCCGGCCTGGCTCTCGGAATGCTCGGCGCCCTCCCTCGTCCGCTGCTCGCGCTCTCCGGCGCGTCGCCGGTCACCTTCCGCCGGAGCGGCAACGACCTCTCGCTCGGCAACGATGTCGTCTCCGCGAGCTGGAGCACGGCTGGCGGAGTGCTCCGCGCCACCGGGATCTCCGGCGGCAGGGGTACCGCACGCCTGCCGATCCCCGAGCACGTCTTCTCGCTGACGCTCGGCGACGGCACGCGCGTCGACTCGACGCGGCTGCGGATCGTCGGCGAGCCATCCGCCGCGGCGATCTCTCCGCGGCCGGATGCTTCGCGCCTCGCCGAGCGCATCGCGGGCCGCCAGGTCATGGTGACTCTACGCGATCCCGGCGGGCGCTTCGAGGCCACCTGGCGGGCCGAGTTGCGTGAAGGCTCGCGCTACCTTCGCCAGGAGATCACGCTTCGCGCGCTCGGCACGCCGCTCCCGGTTCGGGAGATCGCGCTCGTGGAGCTGCGCGCGCCAGGCGCCGCGGTCACGGGGAGCGTGAAGGGGAGCCCAGTGACGGTAGGCGACTGGTTCACCGGCTTCGAGCACCCGCTCTCCACCAGCACCACCGAGGGAGGCGGCACGCGCTGTTTCCTCGCTCGCGAGCTCCCGCTCAGGCCCGAGTCCCCCGTCAGCGTATCGTCAGTGACGGGCATCGCGCGCCCGGGACAGATGCGGCGCGACTTTCTCGCGTACGTGGAGCGCGAGCGCGCGCACCCCTATCGGACGTTCCTGCACTACAACTCCTGGTACGACATTGGCTACTTCTCGAAGTACTCGGAGCCCGAGGCGCTGGCGGTGATTCAGGCGTTCGGCGAAAAGCTCGTGCGCGAACGCGGCGTGGTGCTCGACTCGTTCCTGTTCGATGACGGCTGGGACGATCCCAGGACGCTCTGGGGCTTTCACGCCGGATTTCCGAACGGCTTCACCAGGGTGCGAGAGGAGGCGGCGCGCTACGACGCGGCGCCCGGAGTGTGGCTCTCACCCTGGGGCGGCTACGGCGACCCCAAGAAGGCGCGCCTCGAGTACGGCCGCCAGCAGGGCTTCGAGACGAACGAAGGTGGCTTCGCGCTCTCCGGCCCGAAATACTATCAGCGCTTCGGCGAGACGTGCGCGCGCATGGTGCGCGACTACGGCGTGAACCAGTTCAAGATCGACGGCACCGGCAACGCGTCGCACGCCATCCCGGGGAGCAGCTTCGACAGCGACTTCGACGCGGCCATCCACCTGATCGGCGAGCTGCGCGCCGCGAAGCCGGACATCTACATCAACCTCACCACCGGCACCTACCCATCCCCGTTCTGGCTGCGCTATGCCGACTCGATCTGGCGCGGCGGCGAGGATCACGATTTTGCCGGAGTCGGCTCCGACCGCCAGCGCTGGATCACCTACCGCGACGGCGACACTTACGAGAACGTCGTGCGGCGTGGCGCGCTCTTTCCGATCAACTCCCTCATGCTGCACGGGATCATCTACGCCCGCCACGCGAAGCAGCTCGACATCGACCCGCACCGCGACTTCAGCGCGGAGGTGCGCTCGTACTTCGGCACCGGTACGCAATTGCAGGAGTTGTACGTGACACCCGTACTCACCACCGGCGAATGGGACACGCTCGCCGCCTGCGCCAGGTGGTCGCGCGCCAACGCCGCGACACTGGTGGACACTCACTGGATCGGCGGCGATCCGAAGGCGCTCGAACCGTACGGCTGGGCATCCTGGGGTCGCGGGAAGGGGATCGTCACGCTCAGGAACCCGAGCGACCAGCCGCGACGCTTCGCGCTCGACGTGGAGCGGGTATTCGAGCTTCCGCCGGAGGCACCACGCAGCTACGCGGCACGCGACCCGTGGGCCGGCGCGAGCGGGAGCGCGCCACTCTCGCTCGCGGCCGGGCGGGAGCACGTCCTCGACCTCGCCCCCTTCCAGGTGCTGACGCTCGAAGCGACGCCCCGTTAGGCGCGGAGCGCGGCGGTAGCGGCGGCGGCGGCTCTGGCGGCGATGATGCCGACCACGGCTGCCCTGCCGGCGAGCGTGACCCGACGCCGAGCCTGCGCGGCCCGCTCGCCGCGACGGAGCTCGGCCGCCGTCCGCGGCCACGGATCAGTCGGCTAACGCCGGACCGTGCATCACGTCCAACGCCAGATACGGTACGGGGCACGCTGGATGCTGCCATCTCGAGCGGCGACCCGGTAGCGGTGGAGCGCCCCGCACGCTGCCACGACCGGACTATCGCCGCGATCGGAGGTCTGGAACGCGATGTTGAGGCTGGCTGCTGTTACCGTCACGCAGGATGCGCGGTATTCGCGCCTCGCGGCGACGGTGGAACGGGACAGGGGGCGTGAGCCCGTAGAGCTGACCTACGAGTATTCCCGAGACAGCATACCCTTCCTCCAGGCATCCGCGGACCCGCTCGTCCCGGCGCTGCTCATCCCGTGCATGGCTCGATCCGAGCCGCTCGAGATCGTCCCACCCATCTCGGCGAAGCTGCACGCGGCGCTGGACACCATCCAGACGATCATGACCCAGTGGTGGCCCGAGCTGCGGCGCGTACCGGTGAGCGCGACACAGCGCCATGGCGGTGAATCGAGCACGGTGACCCGGATGGAATCGGCGTCATTCTTCTCTGGCGGAGTCGATTCGCTCTACACCTGCCTCAAGCACGCTGCCGCGCCACGATCGGCGGGCTCGCCGAGGCTCACGCACATCGTGCACATGGAGGGCGTCGAGAAGCCGCTCGAAGAGAGCACCGACTCCCGCCCCCTTCGCGATGACATACGTCGCACCGCGGAGCACTACGGAGTGCAGGTGGTCTTCGGCCGGACGAACATGCGCACCGTCTTTCCCCTGCAATGGAGCCGCTACTACCACGGCGCCGGCCTCGCCTCGGTGGGCCTCTCGCTGTCCGCGACTTTCGGACGCATCCTGATCCCGTCCACCCACACCTTCCGGCACCTCTTCCCATGGGGCTCGCACCCGCTGCTCGATCCGCTCTGGTCCACCGAGAGCACCGAGATCGTGCACGATGGCTGCGAAGCGACCCGCGTGGAGAAGACGGCGCTGATCGCGAGCGATCCGTACGCCCTGGCGCACGTCCGTGTTTGCCTTCGCAATGCCGCTGGTACCGGTAACTGCGGCCGCTGCAAGAAGTGCATGAGGACGATGGTCACCCTGGCCGCGCTCGGCGCGCTCTCGAGCGCCGGCACGTTCCCGAATCATCTGCCCGACGACTACGACGAGATCCTTCCCCTGGGGGAAGCAAACGACCGGGCATTCGTGGAAGAGATCCTGAGCTACCTGGAGGAGCGGGAGCCGGCCAGTCCGATGGCGAAGGCGTTGTCGCACCGACTGCGGGAGAGCCGGCGCCGCGCCGCCGGCCGCGACTACGTCCACAACTCGCGCCTCGAGGGAATGCTTCCGACCGTCAGAAGGCTGCGCGGAGCGGCCGTGCGCCTCGCCAGCATCATCGGCCACTTCGTCGGCTAGCGATCACGCTCCCATCGAGCGCCCCCCGCGCGCGCCCCCCGCGAGCGCCCGGCAGCCGGAGCCCACGCCACCTCGCCGCCATGTGCCGGCACGTGATATCATGTGACAGCGTGATGGGCGCGTGGCCCACGCGTTGACGCACGACGCGCCCGCGGTGATCTTGGACCCGCCGAGCGGATGGCCGTGCCCACGCGGGCCACTACGGGAGCCGCCGTCGGCCAACTCTGGGGCGCGGTAGTTGCGATCACTCTGGCCGCGAACCATGGCCCCCGTAGTCAACAACGGAATCCGGAGCGG
>Ga0182741_1002332_pt1 | contig 22408 bp, 24 predicted proteins | sample eDN5th37CBELigOP_FD_128874 | JGI IMG/M metagenome (GOLD analysis project Ga0182741, IMG submission 128874) | Enriched Organic Plus compost microbial communities from Emeryville, California, USA - eDNA 5th pass 37_C BE-Lig OP (version 2) (version 2) ... | reverse complement strand
GCCCCCAACAAATGGACCACCCGCATCAACAACCACGGCCAATGCGAATGGATCCCACCCGACCTTCTCGACCGTGGTCAACACCGCACCAACACCTACCACCACCCCGAAACCCTCCTCGCTGACATCAACCGCGACCAGAAGACTGACGGCGACAACCGCGAGCAGCACCACACAGACACCGGGGCGGACACAGGAACAGTCCATGTCAATGGCCACGGCGAAAAACCGGCGATCCCACCCGAACTGCTCGACCAAGGCCAACAACGCACCGCCCCGTACCACCAGGCCGAAGTCCCGCCCGTCAACACTCGCGACACCACGAGCAGCACCACCACCAGAGATACCTACCGCCACAACGGGAACGGAGACAGAAACAGCGCCGAGAACAGGAATGGCCCGAGCAAGAACGCAGCCGGGGACGATGACGAACCTCGATAGCGCCGTCAGTGAAGCGGGCCTCGGTGCGCGATGACGAACGCTTGGGCGGCGGTTTCGTTCAGGTGTTGCAGGCGTTCGCGTTTGGACGTCGCGTACACGGTGAAGCCCGCCGCCAGCAGTGCCTCGTGCACCGCGGTGATGTCGTGGCGCAGGAATGTCATGTCGACCTTGTGACCGAATGCCTCGTCGAAAACCAAAGGAGGAGCGTCTGTCTGGAAACCGAGAAGCAACCAGCCGGGCTCGGCGAGTACCCGGGAGAACTCGGCGAACAACCCGGCAAGGCGGTCGGCCGGAGTATGGATGATCGAGTACCACGCGCACACCCCGTCGAACGCCGCGTCCTGGTAGGGGAGCGATGCCATATCCGCGACCTGGTAGTGGGCGTGGGGATAGCGCCGCCGGGCGATCGAGACCATGGCAGGTGAACCGTCGACGGCATGAGTCCGCAGGCCGGCCGCACCGAGTTCGGCGGTCGCCTGACCGGGTCCGCAGCCGACGTCGAGCACGTCGCGGCCACCGGACTGCTGGACGAGGCCCGCGAACGCGTGCACGAGGGCCCGGTCGAGCGGTCGGGACGCGAAGTCGTCGGGGAAGTGCTGGGCGTAGTCGTCGGCGATCACGTCGTACTGGTCGTACACCCACACCACGGTAGGTCGCCTACGGCCGAAAGCCGGCGAGTGCCGCGAGGCGCCGGCCACCGAGCGTGACCAGCAACGAACGCCGGCACACCGCCCGGGTAAAGTTCCGCAGGTGAGCACCCTCACCGACCATGCGGCGCACCTGCGCGGCGGTCTGGTGGGCATGTGCTCGGCGCTGACCGCAGCAGTGGCACACACCGCGGCAGGCGGGGTACCCCCGTCGGGCAGCCCGCTGGTGATCCTGCTGATCGCGTGCGCGACGCTCGGCGCCACGGTGGGCGGATTCTCGCCGCGCACCCGCTCGGCCGCGACGGCCTTGTTGATCGTGGGGCTGGGATCGGGACAGGCCCTCGGCCACCTCATCCTCGCCGTGACCGGCGGCCATCACCACGGCGGCGCCCTGGTGAGCGCGCCGATGCTCGCGCTGCATGCGGCTGCGGCCGTCGGGCTGGGCCTGTTGATCGGTGCGGTCGAATACCTCTTCATCGTCTGCGCGACCGTCCTGAGCTGGTTGCGCCTCTTTGCCGTCGGCCGGGTCGAGCCGGCAGGCGACGCGGCCTGGTGGCCGTCTGATGTCGTTGTGGCACGCCCCGTTCTGCTGCGTGCCGGTCTGGGAATGCGGGCGCCGCCTCAGGCGCTCACTGCCGGCGTCTGACGCCCGCACATCGCTTCATGTGAGCCCGTCGACACCGACGGGCTGTTACCCGTTGCGCACATTCCTGCGCGAAACCGCGAGAACCGCGAAAACCTCTGAGCGAAAGCATTTCCATGACCACAACCCCTGACGATCGACCACGCACAGAATCACCACCGACATCACCCCCGACCGCGCGCGCCGCAGCCCGCCAGTTACTTGTGCGGCTGCACTTCTACGCGGGCGTGTTCGTCGGCCCGTTCATCCTCATTGCGGCCGTCACCGGCCTGCTGTACGCACTGATCCCGCAGATCGACGCCACGGTCTACCGCCATGAGCTGACCGTCGACCACATCGGGCAGCACCGCCTGCCGCTGACGGATCAGATTGCGGCGGCCCGTGCCGCCCATCCCGAGGGCACCGTCGCGAGCATCCGGCCGCCTGCCGAGCCCACGGAGACGACGCAGGTCCAGCTCAGCGTCGATGACGTCCCGCCGGACTACTCACGCACCGTGTTCGTCGACCCGTATACCGCCGAGGTGCGGGGTGCGCTGACGACGTACGGCCAGTGGATGCCGATCCGCGCGTGGTTCGACGATCTGCACCGCAACCTGCATCTCGGCGCGTTCGGACGCCACTACAGCGAACTCGCCGCGAGCTGGATGTGGGTCATCGCCCTGGCCGGCCTCGCGCTGTGGCTTCTGCAGCGTCGGGACAAACGCTCCCGGCTCGTGGTTCCCGACCGCGCCGCGACCGGGCGTCGCAAGGCCATGTCGTGGCACGCCGTGATCGGGGTCTGGGTCCTCGCGGTGCTGCTGGCGTTGTCGGTCACGGGCATCACGTGGTCGCGCTACGGCGGGGAAACCATCAGCACCCTGCAGGCCAGATTGAACTCGACGGCGCCCAGTGTCGACGCTTCCGCGCCGGCGCACCACCACGGGCACGGCACGGCCCCGACGACCCTCGACGGTGCCGACGCCGTGCTGCACACCGCCGAAGAGGTGGGGCTGAAGGGTCCGATGTGGCTGTACCCGCCCGCCGAGCACGGCGCGGTGTGGACGGTGTCGGAACGCAAACGTGACTGGCCGACGCGTAACGACTCCATCGCCGTGGACGCGCAGACCGGGGCCGTCACCGACCGGGTCGACTTCGCGGACTGGCCGCTACTGGCCAAGCTGACCCGTTGGACGATCGACGCCCACATGGGCCTGCTGTTCGGCGTGGTCAACCAGATCATCCTGGCGGTCAGCATGATCGGGCTCATCACCCTGATCGTGCAGGGCTACCGCATGTGGTGGCAGCGCCGCCCGACGCGCGGATCGACGTGGGCCGTGGGACGCCCACCGCGCAGAGGTGCGATCCGCAGGCTCCCGTGGTGGGCCGTCACCGCGGTGGCGGTGACGGCCGTGGTCATCGGCTGGTGCCTGCCGCTGTTCGGGTTGAGCCTCGCGGCATTCCTGGTGATCGACGCCGCGACCGCATACATGAAGAGAAAGCAGAACGAAAATGCGTAACAGCGCAGTTGTTTTCGCCGTCGCGGCCCTCGCCCTCGCGGGCTGCACACCACAACACGAAGAACACACCATGGCCCAAACCGTGACGTTCGCCGATCCCTGGGCTAGTGCGGCCGACACCGGGATGACGGCCGTGTTCGGTACATTGCAGAACACCGGGCATCACGACGCGCACATCGTCTCGGCGACGTCGCCGGTGGCCGAGATGGTCGAACTCCATGAGGTCGCGGCCGACGCGAACGGCGTAAAGACCATGCGGCCCAAGGAAGCCGGCTTCGCGGTTCCGGCCGGTGGCGAGCACGAACTCGCACCCGGTGGCGACCACATCATGCTGATGGATCTGACCGCGCCGCTGCAACCGGGTGCCGATGTCGAGGTCACCGTAATGTTCGACGACGGGTCGTCGCTGCCGGTCCAAGCTCAGGTCCGCGATTTCCCTGGCGGCAAGGAGAACTATCAGCCGGCGAAACCGCACGATCGTGGCTGACGGATCCTCGATGAGGGTCAACCGGCGGCGCCTCCTCACCGGGGGCGCCGCCGCGTTGGCCGCGGGCGCGGTGGTCACGGCGTCCGGCGTCGCGAACTCCGCTGTCGTCGACCACGGGTTCGGCACCGATGCCGAACCGTTCTACGGACCGCACCAGGCCGGGATCGCCACCGCCCCACAGGCACACGGCGTTTTCCTCGCCTTCGACGTGAAACCCACGGACACCCGCAGCGAGCGGGACACCGTGGCCGCGATCCTGCGGTTGTGGACCGTCGACGCCGCACGTCTGACCGCGGGCCGGCCCGCGGTGGCCGACACCGAACCCGAACTGGCGACCCGCCCGGCCCGGCTCACGGTCACCGTGGGGTTGGGCCCCGGTCTGCTGGGGAGGTTGGGGGCCACCGTGCCGCGCTCGGCCAGGGACCTGCCGGAATTCGGCCCGGACCGCCTCCAGGAGCGGTGGTCCGGTGGCGATCTGCTGCTGCAGATCTGCGGTGACGACCCGGTGTCGATCGCGCATGCCACCCGGGTGCTCACCAAGAATGTCCGCGCGATGGCCGTGCAGCGGTGGCGCCAGGCCGGATTCCGCAACGCACGCGGGGCCGACCGGCAAGGCACGTCGATGCGCAACCTGATGGGACAGGTGGACGGGACGGTCAACCTGGCGCCCGACGAGTTCGATGAACTGGTGTGGCTGGGCGACGAGGTGTATCCGGGATTGGCCGGCGGCACCCTGATGGTGTTGCGGCGCATCGAGATGCAACTCGACACGTGGGATGAGCTGGACCGGGAGAGCAAGGAGCTCACGGTCGGGCGGACACTCGACAGCGGTGCCCCGCTGACGGGGCAGCGGGAAACCGACGAGCCGGATTTCACATTGGCACGCAACGGTATTCCGGTGATTCCACCGAACTCGCACATCGCACTGGCGCGTCACCGCCACGACGGTGAACGGTTCCTGCGCAGGCCGTACAACTACGACGACGCGCCCGAACCGGGGCAGACGTCGAACACGGGGTTGATCTTCGCGACGTATCAGCGTGACATCGACACGCAGTTCCTGCCGGTGCAGCAGCGACTCGCGCAGTTCGACGCACTCAACCAGTGGACGACGGCGATCGGGTCGTCGGTGTTCGTCATCCTGCCGGGGGTGCGTTCCCCGGAGGGGTATCTGGGTCAGGAATTGCTTGCAGGCTGAGCAACATTCGGAGCAGTTCCACCTGGCGATGGGTGCCGGTCTTGTGGAAGACGCGGTGCAGGTGCGTGCGCACTGTGGTGATCGAGACCGACAGGTCATCGGCGATCTGCCTGGGATCGGCACCCCGTGCGACGTGCAGGGCGACCTCGGCCTCGGTGCGGGTCAGGTGGTACAGGCGCTGCAGTAGCGCGGCGCTCGGTTCGGACACGTGTGCGGGGTCGACGAGGATCACCAGTGCACGCCGGTGTCCGTCGTGAACCTGCAGCGGAACCACGTGCACGATGAACGGTGTTGCACCCGAGGGCCTCTCGACGGCGAACGAGTCCCCGGCGGGAACGTCGCCCTCGAGGGCCCGGTGCAGCGCGCGGTTGACGGCGGCGCCTGCACCCGGTGCAGAGGGCGTGATGTGACCGGCGACGACGCGAAGGCCGTCGTCGCCGCGGAGGATGCGCTCACCGGCGGAGTTGACGTCGCGCACACGTCCGTGGGAATCGAGCACGGCGATGCCGTGCTCGATGGTGTCGAGTGCGGCCGCGAGTTCCGACTCGGTGTGCGCTGCGTGGTTCAGCGCGCGCCGGGTGCACAGCGCCTGCTGCAGGTGCGGAACCAGAGCGCTCATCGCCTTCATGCGTTCCGGGGTTGCGAAAGGCTCGGAGGTGACCGACGTGTGGACGATGACGCACGACGGGCGCATGCCGTCGGTGAGTCGAACGAACAGGCCGTCCTCGATGCTGTTCGGACGCAACCAGTCGACGTAGAACTCCGAGTCCCGGAACGGGGCGATGAGTTCGCTCCCGGTCCGCACGACGTCACGCGGACCGGCGGCGACCTCGGCCATGGGCCAATCGAGCCGGCAGTAGTACCGGGAGTAACTCGCGGCGGCACCGGGCGGCAGGATCGCGTTCTGGATGGTCCAGATCGAGCCCTGCGCGGTGAGCAGCCCGCCGCCGTCACCGCCGAGTGTTCTGTGAATGTCCCGAAGGGCCGACTCCCAGTGGTGGGGGGTCACGGCGGCGGCGTAGATGCCGGCGATCAGGCGCGAGAAGTCCTCGACCGTGACCACGTCACGACTCCCGGGCCGATCGTCACTACCGCCGATGCCGTCATTGGATTACCGAGACCGTCTATGTGTCTGACGTCACAGTAAATTTTAGTCGAAGTCATCCGTTCTGAGGATGATCAGGGCGCTTCCCGGTGGTTCTCTCAAATGTAAGAAGAAGCGCCTGACAAGGCACTTTGATGGTGAACCGCACCCGGCGAAGGAGGCGTGCGATGTTGATACCTGCTCCGCACAGGCCCACGGTGCTCGCGCGCTGGCTTGAGAAGCATCGCGTCGACGGTCACGACCACGGGCGCCACCACGAGTACCCGACGAAGTGGACCTACTTCGAGTCGGCGCTGATGTCGCGGGAGATGTCCCGACTCTGAGCGTGCCCGCTACGCTCGGCGGTATGACCGACCCGGACAAGGCCGCCGCGCGCCGCGACATCACCGACGCTCTGCTCAGCGCGCTCAACCGTAGGCACGAGGTGCTCGACGTCATCGTCGACGCCGAGGACCGCAACGCCGCGATCGACGCCGTCGCGAATCTGCTCGGCACCTCGCGCACCGCGGCCGAGGCTGTCATCGGGCTGTCGTTCGCGCAGATCACCAAGGAGTCGCGCCGGCAGATCGCCGCCGAGCTCGACGACCTCAACAGCCAGCTGAGCTTCACGCTGCAGGAACGGCCCGCCAGCGCGGGCGACACCCTCGAACTGCGGCCCTTCTCGGCGACTTACGACCGCGACATCTTCGCGGCCCGCACCACCGACGTCGGCGCCTCGGGAGACGGATCCGGCGCCCCCGCGGCCGACCTCGACGAGGAGATTCGCGCGGCGCTGCGTCGCGTCGACGCCGAAGAGGCGGCCTGGTTCGTCGCGGTCGAGGGCGGCCAGAAGGTCGGAATGGTGTTCGGCGAACTTGTCAGCGGCGAGGTGAACGTCCGTATCTGGATCCACCCCGACTTCCGCAAGCGCGGCTACGGCACTGCGGCCCTGCGCAAGTCGCGCTCCGAGATGGCGTCGTACTTCCCGGCGGTGCCCATGGTGGTCCGTGCGCCGGGCGCCGTACCGCAGCGCTGAACTCAGGGACGCAGGCCGGCCACGATGATGCGCGCCGTGGTTTCGGCGCGTTGGCGCGAGTAGCTTCGCCCCTCCGACAGGACCGCGTTGACGACGGCGCCCAGCAGTGCGTCGGCGGCGGCCTGCGCGTGGTCGGCATCGACGTCCTCGTCGCGCAACCGGTCGCGCACCGACTCGATCATGGGCCGGCTGAACCCTTCGCGTAGCCGTGCGGCGGTGTCCTCGTGTTCGAGTGACGCCGCCATCAGCGTCTTCAGCATGGCGTGGCCGCGCCGCGTGGTGAGCGCGGCGGCCAGCGTGCCCGCCCACGACGCGAGGTCGGCGGTGACGTCGTCCGTTTTCGGCATCCTCGCGAGGATCTTGTCGGCGTCCGCCAGCAGAACGTCGGCCACGAGCGCGTGTCGGCTGGGCCACCAGCGGTAGATCGTCTGCTTGCCGACGCCGGCCTTCGCGGCCACGGCCTCGATGCTCAGACCGTCGAAGCCGCGTTCCAGCAACAGCGCGCGGGTGGCCTCGACGATGGCCACCCGCGACTTCTCACTGCGCCGGCGGGGCGCTTCAGCGGTGGTCATCGCAGGCCTTTACACGAAAAGTGACACCCCGTACTCTGCCACAAGACGAGACGTACCGTCTCGTTTATGACCCGAGGACACGAGCGCAAGGGCCTATGACAGCGACGAAACTGGTGATCGGGGCCAGCGGATTTCTCGGCTCGCACGTCACCAGGCGTCTGGTGGAACGCGGCGAGGACGTACGCATCCTCGTCCGGTCGACGAGTTCGACGCGCGGCATCGACGACGTGATCGACCGTGTGGACGTCCGTCACGGCGACATCTTCGACGCCGCGTCCGTGCGCGATGCCGCCGACGGGTGCGACACGGTGTACTACTGCGTGGTCGATGCACGCGCCTGGCTGCGCGACGCGACGCCGCTGTGGCGCACGAACGTCGACGGCCTGCGCGGCGTCCTGGACGTCATGACCGAACCCGAAATCGCCTCCAGGATACGCCGGTTCGTGTTCACCAGCTCGATCGCGACCATCGGTATTCCTGAAAGTGGTCTGGCCACAGAGGAAAACGAGAACAACTGGCTGGACCGTGGCGGAGAATACGTGCGCAGCCGCGTACGGGCCGAGCAGTTGGTGCTCCGGTACCACAGGGACCGCGGGCTGCCCGCGGTCGCGATGTGTGTCTCCAACACCTACGGACCCGGCGACTGGCAGCCGACGCCGCACGGCGGACTCGTCGCGGCCGCGGTGCGCGGCAGGATGCCGTTCTACATCGACGGCGCCGAGGCCGAGGTGGTCGGCGTGGCCGACGCCGCCGAGGCCCTGATCCTGGCCGGTGAGCGCGGCGCGCCCGGTGAGCGCTACATCGTCTCGGAACGCATGATGTCGGCTCGCGAGATCTACGACGTCGCCTGCGATGCAGTCGGTGTCGAACCACCGCGTCGTGGTGTGCCGATCCGCGTGATGGCCGCGGCAGCGAGCCTGTCGGCGGCCATGGCGCGCCTGCGCAGGCGCGAGACCAGGTTGAGCCCGCTGACCGTGCGACTCATGCACGTCATGCCGCAGATGGACCACGGCAAGGCTGTGCGTGAACTCGGCTGGACACCCGCCCCGACACCGGAGTCCATTGCGAAGGCCGCGCGCTTCTTCGCGTCGAGGAGGCGCACATGACCGCCAGTCCTACAGCGATTTCACTGGCGATCACGCCAGAACAACACGAGCTCACAGAAGCGTTCGGCCGCTTCGCGGCCCACCACGCACCGGCCGCCGAGACCCGAGCAAATCGCGGCGCTCTGGCTGAAGGCCAACTCCCGGCATGGTGGCCTGATCTGGTGGACAACGGTTTTCACGTCGTACACGTGCCTGAGCGGCTCGGCGGGCAGGGCGGCGGACTCGCGGACATGGCCTGCGTGCTGCAGGCCGCCGGTGCGGCGCTGCTGCCCGGCCCGCTGCTGCCTTCGGCCGTGGCGAGTGCCGTGCTCGCAGGCGACGACACGGCGCTCCTCAAAGAGATCGTCGCCGGGACACCGGCTGTCGTCGCGTTGCCCGAGCATTCCGACTTTGTCGGCCGGCGAACCGGCGAGGCCTGGACTCTCACCGGATCGAGCGGTGTGATGTCCGGAATGCTCGCGGCACAGCGCGTGCTGGTGCCGTTCCGGTGCAACGATGGCGACGACGGTGTACTGCGTTGGGCCGCCATCGATCCCGTCGGCTGCGATGTCGAGGCGCGCGCCGCGACGGATCTGACCACCGACATCGGCGTCCTGCACTACACGACCACTCGGTGTCCGGCGCGGCCCTTCTCACAGACGTCGACACCGACCATGTCACCAATGTGACCGTCGCGTTCACCGCCAGTGTGGTCGCGGGCATCATGCAGTGGTGCGTGCGGACCGTGACCGAACACCTGCGCACGCGTGAGCAATTCGGAAAACCCATCGGCACCTTCCAGGCCATGCAACACAAGGCCGCGATGCTGCTGGTGAACAGCGAGCTGGCTACCGCGGCGGCCTGGGACGCGGTGCGCACCCTGAGTAGCTCCGACGACCCGGTGCAGCACCGCGCCGCCGTTGCAACCGCCGTCGTGGCGGTCGCGCCCGCACCCGGGCTGGTGCTCGAAGCGCTGACGATGCTGGGCGCCATCGGTTTCACGTGGGAACACGACCTGCATCTGTACTGGCGGCGCGCGACGAGTCTGGCTGCCTCGCTCGGGCCGGTGTCGCGGTGGACGCGCGAACTGGGTGGGTTGTCGACCCCTCGGGAATTGAAGGTCGACCTCGGATCCGAAGAGGACACCGCGGATTCGGCGTTTCGCGCACATGTCGCCGATGTGCTCGACCGTGCCTCGGCACTGCCCGAGGACACCGGGGGCGAGGACGCGCCGCAAGGACACGGCAGGGAGTTCGTCACCGGGGCACGACGTGACCTCCTGGCCGAAGCAGGCCTGATCGCACCGCACTGGCCTGCACCGTGGGGATGTGACGCGACGGTGCGCCGCCTACTCGTCGTCGACGAGGAGTTCGCGAGACGCCTGGGCTTGATCCGGCCATCGGTCGGCATCGCGGAATGGATTCTGCCGACGATCATCTCGGCCGGATCCGAGGATCTGCAACGCCGGTTCATCCCCGAGACGCTGCGAGGACAACTCGCATGGTGCCAGCTGTTCAGCGAGCCCGGCGCGGGAAGCGACCTGGCGTCGCTGAGCACGCGCGCGGTCCGCGTCGACGGCGGCTGGCAGATCACCGGCCACAAGATCTGGACATCCTCGGCACACCGCGCCGACTACGGTGCGCTGCTCGCGCGCACCGACCCCGATGCGCCCAAACACCGTGGCATCGGCTACTTCATCGTCGACATGCGGTCGCCGGGCATCGAGGTGCACCAGATCACGCAGGCCAGTGGGCGTTCGGAGTTCAACGAGGTGTTCCTCACCGACGTGTTCGTGCCCGACGACATGCTGCTCGGAGGACCCACGTCGGGTTGGCAACTGGCGATCAGCACCATGGCACACGAGCGGGTCGCGATCAGTGGCTACGTGCACATCGACCGCATGGGTGCCCTGCGGAATTTGGTGGCAACCGCCACCACCGAGCGTGAGCCGATCCTGCAGGCGATCGGTGAGATCGACGCGTACACCAACGCGCTCAAGGCGCTCGGCGTGCGCGAGACATTGCGCCTGCTCGACGGGCAGCCACCCGGTCCGACGTCGAGCATCGCCAAGGTGGCCACCAACGTGATGCTGCGTCGTGCAGCGGAACTGACACTCGGGCTCGCGGGACGCCTGGCCCTCGAACAGTCGAGCGAGCCCGCAGTGGTGGCCCCGTATCTCGACCTGCCCGCCGAGCTGATCGGGGGCGGCACCACCGAGATCCAGCTCAACATCATCGCCCAGATGATCCTGGGCCTGCCTCGAAAGTAAGGAACCGCATGCGACCACGGAAGGGACTGCAGGGCGAGGCCGCGATCGTCGGCTACGTCGAATGCCGCCCGAACGGCTCAGCACCGCCTCCCCGGCGCCGTTCACCCTCGAACAATGGGCACAGCTGTCGGCGGCGGCACTCGACGACGCGGGGTTGTAGGCCGAACAGGTCGACGGCATCGTCACCTCGCACCTCGGTGAGTCCGAGATCTTCGTGCCGTCGACCGTCGCCGAATACCTCGGCGTACGGTCCAATTTCGCGGAGTTGCTGGACCTCGGTGGCGCCAGTGCGGCAGGGATGGTGTGGCGAGCGGCCGCGGCGATCGAGCTCGGGATCTGCGACGTCGTGCTGTGCGCGCTGCCTGCGCGTTACCTCACCCCGATGTCCGACCTCAAACCCAAATCGTTGTCCGATGCGGTGTTCTTCGGATCGTCCAGCAACCAGTTCGGCTCGCCCCAGGCTGAATTCGACATTCCCTACGGCAACCTCGGACAGAACGGACCGTACGGACAGGTCGCGCAGCGCTACGCCTACGAGTACGGCTACGACGAGCGTGCCATGGCGAAAATCGTGGTGGACCAACGCGTCAACGCCAACCACACCGAAGGTGCGATCTGGAAGGACAAACCGCTCACCATCGAGGACGTGCTGGCCATTCCGATCATCGCCGATCCGCTGCACATGCTCGAGATCGTCATGCCGTGCGTGGGCGGCGCTGCCGTCGTCGTCGCGAGCGCCGACGTCGCCGCCAAGGCGAAGAACCGGCCGGTGTGGATCAAGGGATTCGGCGAACACGTGCCGTTCAAGACACCCACGTACGCCGAGGATCTCCTCGACACCCCGATGCGCCGCGCCGCCGAAACCGCGTTCACCATGAGCGGTCTGGGCCGCGACCAGGTGGACATGGTCTCGATCTACGACTGCTACACGATCACCGTGCTCCTGAGCCTCGAAGACGCCGGGTTCTGTGAGAAGGGCAAAGGCATGGCGTTCGTCTCGGATCACGACCTGACCTTCCGCGGCGACTTCCCGCTCAACACCGCGGGCGGCCAACTCGGATTCGGCCAGGCCGGGCTCGCCGGCGGCATGCACCACGTGTGCGACGCGACACGCCAGATCATGGGGCGGGCCGGCGCGGCGCAAGTGCGCAACTGTCACCGCGCGATCGTCTCGGGCAACGGTGGCATCCTCTCCGAGCAGACCGCCCTGATCCTGGAAGGTGACTGACCATGACCGGCCTCGACCGCCCGGTACCGGTGAAAACCGCCAGCACGACACCGTTCTGGGATGCCCTCGCCGAGCACCGCATCGTGATCCAGTACTCGCCGTCATCGGGTGAGTACGTCTTCTATCCCAGGGTTCTCGCACCGCGGACACTGGCCGACGATCTGGAATGGCGCGAGATCTCCGGTATGGGCACGTTGTACTCGTACACTGTGGCGCGCCGACCCGTGGGGCCGCATTTTGCCGATGCGGTGCCCCAGTTGCTGGCGATCGTGCAATGGGATGAGGGACCGCGCTTTTCGACCGAGATGGTCGACATGGCCGCGGACGATCTACGTGTCGGAATGCGCGTGAAACCCGTGTTCTGCGACCGCCCCGACGCCAGACCGGGTGAGGCCGCCACGATGTTGCGGTACACCGCCGCGTGACTCCGGAAGTGGCGTGATCTGCCACATTGTCCTTGGCATGCCTTCGGAATCGGGGGAGTATGGAGGCATGCTAACGATGCGGAAACTTGTGGGGTCAGTCTTCGTAGCGGGGGCCGCGGCGGCGATCGCGGCCGGCCCCACAGCAGCGCTTCTCGCTGATGCGCCGTCGACTCTCACCGACCTGACCGGCACCAACCAGGTGATTCTCGCGACGCCGTCCGGCCACGGTGACGCCGGTGGTGGCGGCGGATGTGACAGCGGCCCCGGCTGGAACGGTTGCGGCGGCTGGAATCCCGTGCAGGGCGGCTGGGGCCACGGTTGCATCAACGGAATCTGTGGCGGTTGGGACGGTCAGCGCGGCTGGGGTGGTTAACCTCATCGGGTGACGAGCACATGGTCGCCCGACCGGCTGGGAGATCTCGGCGACAAACGCATCATCGTGACCGGCGCGACCAACGGCGTCGGGCTGGGTACCACGCGCGCACTCGTGCGTGCCGGTGCGCATGTGATCCTCGCGGTGCGCAACACCGACCTCGGTGCGCGACGTGCCGCTGAGGTCGGCGGCACGACCACCGTGGTCGAGGTCGACCTCGCCGACATGTCGTCGGTGCGTGCGTTTCCGGGGCGGCTGACCGCGGCGGGCATCGACGACGTCGACATCCTGATCAACAACGCGGGAGCGTTGACGCAGCGTCGTACCGAGACCGTCGACGGGTTCGAGACGACGCTGGGCACCAACCTGCTCGGCCCGTTCGCGTTGACGAATCTGCTTCTCGGCCGCGTCCGCTCGCAGGTGATCATCGTCGGTTCCGATGCCCACCGGATGGCCACGCTGCGCCTCGACGACATGCATCTGCGTCGAAACAGGTGGACCCCGCTGGGCGCCTACGGCCGAGCCAAGCTCGCGGTGATGCTGTGGGGCCTGGAACTGGACAGACGGCAACGCGTCGCGCGTTCGCCAGTGGTCACACATCTCACCCATCCCGGGTGGGTCGCGTCGAACCTGCCCAATGTGTCTCAGACGCGGCTGATGTCGGTGATCCAGCGCGGGGTCACCACCGTCGCCGACAGGTTCGCCGCCAGCATCGACGAGGGCGCCGCGCCCACCCTGTACTGCATCAGCGAACCCATCCCGCCCGGCTCCTATGTGGGTGTCGAGGGCAGGCTGGGGTTGCGCGGCGCACCGGTGCTCATCGGCCGCTCAGCTGTGGCGTGCGACTACGAGACCGCCGCGGCTGTGGTGGATTTCGCCGAGCGTGAGACCGGCACTGCGATCCCTTACTAGGGGTTGCGCAGCGCCGCTGCGGCTGCGCCGAACATCACCTGCTTGATCGCGCCGAGCGTGCCTTGATCCTTGCTGCCGAGGGGACGCAGCAGCGACGTCGCGGCCAGCGTCACCGCGCCCTCATGTGCTGTGGCGTCGACGATCCCGTGCTCATGTGCCTCCGAACCCCCGAAGCGGCGCCCCGTGGTCATCGACGCGATCGCGGCCTGCGGTGTCAGTTTGGCCTGGATCAGCGCCGCCATGCCCGGGGTGAACGGGATGTGGATGTCGACCTCGGGGAAACAGAAGAACCCCCGGTCCTCGCGCATCACGCGGTAGTCGTGCGCCATCGCCAGCATCGCGCCGGCGCCGAAGGCGTGCCCGACGACGGCCGCGGCAGTGGGGAGCGGGAAGGTCAGCACCCGGGCCAGCAGGCCCTGCACCCGGCCGACATACCATGCGCCCTGATCGCTGTGGGCGCCAAGCCATTCGAGGTCGAGGCCGTTGGAGTAGAACATGCTGTCGGCGGTGGTGACCAGACCGTGCGCACCTTTCTCGAGAACCGCGTCGAGAAGGGCGTCGACCTCGTCGAGAAACTGCGGCGTGAACCGGTTCTCGTCGTCACCCAGGTCGAGGACCGCGATGTCGCCGTCGTAGTCGAGGGTCGCTGTCATGATGCCTCCTGTGCTCGGTGTCGTTGTGCTCGGGGCGCAGGCCCCACCTCGAGGACGGCCGCGACCGCGGCCCGCAGCTGGCGGCGCGCGGTGGGATCGGCAATCCGGTTGCGGTGCAGAAGAATTGCTGTAGGCAGGTCGACGATGCACGTGGTGACGGTGTCGACAGCGGCACCGTCGCGCCGACCCCAGGCGTCGTCGGCGAGCTGGATCATCAAGTCGACCAACCGGTTTTGTGCGTCCTTCACCTCGGCGGGCGGGTCGGCGCCGATCAGTTCGTCACGGCGTGTCTGCAGCACCAGGGCCGCCGATGACGGGTGGCGTTCGGCCAGCACGATCGACGCCTCGGCGGCCGCGGCGATGGCCGCGGCGCCCGGCTCGGCAGTCTCGACGAGTTCGGTGAGCACGGTCTGCAGGCGGTGTACGGCACGCAGCCACGCGCGGGTCAACAGACCCGACCGTGACCCGAACTCGTGATAGAGCGCTCCGTTGGACACCCCGACCGCGTCGCCGACCGCGCGGATGGTGACCGCGGCGGGGCCGCAGCGGACTGCCAGTGACTCGGCCACGTCCAGGATCGCCTGCGGGTCATGCATGCGCGGGCGTGGCATGACACCACCGTAACAGAGCATATGCTCTGTAACCAGGTGCGTGTTGACTCGCGGTAAGGCCACCCTTAGTTTGTGGGGGTAACTTTCCTCGAAGGCGGTGATGGCAGTGCAGGACGCGGCAACGCGGGCCGGTGGGCGGCCCCCACTCATCACCGTCGCTGACATCGTGTCCGCCGGTCGTGAGCTGGGCATGAACCGTCTGAGCATCAACGCCGTGGCCACACGGCTCGGGGTATCGGCCACCGCGCTCTACCGCCACATCGGTGGTCGCTGGCAACTCGAGCGCCTGGTGGGGGAGAGCTTGCTGGCCGACCTCGAACTGACGGACGCGGGGGACACCATCGAGGAGCACCTGCTCGCGTTCGGGACGACGCTGCACGGCTTCGCGCTGCAGAATCCGGGGCTCGCCCGCTACATGCAACTGCTCTTCCCGCGCGGCGAGGCCGGCGCCCGCCTGCTGTCCGACGAGGTCGCGATCCTCGGGCGACGCGGCTACACGGCCGAGGCCGCGGCGTTGCTCAGCAGTTCGGTCGCCCTCATCGCGATCGGCATGGCCGCCCAGCACGAGATGAAGGCCGAGGCGAGCCACTCCGACGAGGGTTACGACCGCGAGCGTGACGCGGCCGCCCAACGGCTGGCCGCCGACGCCGAACTGGGGCCGGTGCACAGCGCAGGCATGCAACTCACCGCCGAGAAGTACCTCGAGCTTCTACTCAACGCCGTGATCCGGGGACTGCTGACCGCAGCGCAAGCCGGCCGGTCGATCGGCGACATCGTGGCAGAACTGACGAATACGGGAGAGGACCGCTGATGGCGCGCGGAATCCAGGGCGTGATGATGCGTGGCTTCGGTGCGCGTGATCACCAGGCGACGGTGGTGAGCACCGAGGCGATCACACCGAATCTGCTACGGCTGAGGATGGTTTCACCGACGTTGTTCGAAGACGCGGTGGCCGAACCGACCTCCTGGCTGCGGTTCTGGTTTCCCGACCCGGCCGGGTCCAAGACCGAGTTCCAGCGCGCCTACACGATGTCCGAGATGTCACCGGAAACCGGCGAATTCGCGATCGACGTGGTGCTGCACGAACCCGCGGGCCCGGCATCGCGGTGGGCCAGATCGGCGAAGCCGGGCGACGCCATCGCGGTGATGACGCTGGGATCGGCCGGTTTCAGCGTTCCCGAGGACCCGCCTGCGGGGTATCTGCTGATCGGCGACGCCGCGGCCACACCCGCCATCAACGGCATCATCGGCGTCGTCCCGCACGACATCCCCATCGAGGTGTACCTCGAAGAGCACGACGAGAACGACCGGCTCATTCCCATCGCTGAGCACCCCCGCATGCGTGTGCACTGGGTGGTGCGTGAGGATGCCACGTCGCTGGCCGGCGCCATCGAGGCGCGGGACTGGTCCAATTGGTACTGCTGGGTGACCCCGGAGGCCGGCTCGCTCAAGCATCTGCGCACCCGCCTGCGCGACGAATTCGGTTTCCCCAAGGCCGAACTGCACCCGCAGGCCTACTGGACCGAGGGCCGTGCGATGGGCACCAAGCGCGGTGACGACGACAAGACACCCGAGGTGAATCCCGCACCCAGAGCCGACAAGCCCGAGGCCCCCGCGCCCGCCGCGGCCGGGCGCGGCAACTGGCGCGCGCAGGCCGCGGGGCGACTGCTGGCACCGCTGAAGACCACACTGATCATCTCCGGGGTCCTGCAGGCGATCATCACCCTGGTCCAGCTCGCACCGTTCGTCCTGCTGGTGGAACTGGCGAGGCTGCTCCTGTCGGGAGCGTCGTCGGACCGCCTGTGGACCCTCGGTGTGGTCGCGATCTCGCTGCTGGGAACCGGCAGTTTCCTGGCCGCCGCGCTGACGCTGTGGCTGCACCTCGTCGACGCACGCTTCGCACGTGACCTGCGAACCGGTCTGCTGACGAAGATGTCGCGGCTTCCGTTGGGCTGGTTCACCGCTCGTGGCTCGGGCTCGATCAAGCAGCTCGTGCAGGACGACACCCTTTCGCTGCACTACCTGATCACACATGCGATCCCGGACGCGGTCGCCGCGGTCATCGCCCCGGTCGCGGTGCTCGTCTACCTGTTCGTGGTGGACTGGCGCCTGGCGCTCGTGATGTTCGTCCCGGTGTTGATCTACCTGGTGCTGATGACGGTCATGACCATCCAGTCCGGACCCAAGATCGCGCAGTCGCAGCGCTGGGCCGAGCGCATGAGCGCCGAGGCCGGGGCCTACCTCGAAGGTCAGCCCGTGGTGCGCGTCTTCGGTGGCGCCGCGGCCTCGAGCTTCCGTCGCCGCCTCGACGAGTACATCGGGTTCCTGGTCGCCTGGCAGAAGCCGTTCACGGGCAAGAAGTCGATGATGGACCTGGTCACGCGCCCGGGAACCTTCCTGTGGCTGATCGTCGCGGTGGGCACCCCGATGATCACCTCGGGCGCCATGGACCCGGTGGACATCCTGCCGTTCCTGTTGCTGGGCACCACGTTCGGCGTGCGCCTGCTCGGCATCGCGTACGGCCTCGGTGGGATCCGTGGCGGCATGCTCGCGGCACGGCGCATCCAGACCACGCTCGACGAAACCGAACTCGTAATACGGGAACAGACCGGCAAACGCGACGGCGAACCGGCCGTCGTGTTCGACAACGTCACCTTCGGGTACCGCCCGGACATCCCGGTGCTGCACGACATCTCGCTGCAGCTCACGCCGGGCACCGTGACCGCACTGGTGGGTCCGTCGGGTTCGGGCAAGTCGACGCTGGCGGCTCTGCTGGCCCGGTTCCACGACGTCGACGCCGGTGCGATCCGCCTGGGCGGCAGGGATATTCGCACGCTCACCGCCGACGAACTCTACCGCCAGGTCGGTTTCGTGCTGCAGGACACTCAGCTGGTGGGTGGAACCGTCGCCGAGAACATCGCGCTGGCCGATCCCGACGCGAGCATCGAGCGGATCCAGGACGCCGCGCGTGACGCGCAGATCCACGATCGGATCATGCGGCTGCCCAACGGCTACGACACCCCGCTGGGTGCGGCATCGAGCCTGTCCGGCGGCGAGAAGCAACGGCTCACGATCGCACGCGCGATCCTCGCCGACACCCCGGTGCTGATCCTCGACGAGGCCACCGCGTTCGCCGACCCCGAATCGGAATACCTGGTGCAGCAGGCACTCAACCGGTTGACCAGGGACCGCACCGTGCTGGTGATCGCACACCGCCTGCACACCATCACGCACGCCGATCAGATCGTGGTGCTCGAGGGCGGCCGCATCGTCGAAACCGGAACGCACGAGAGACTTTTGGACGCGGCCGGGCGCTACCGCCAACTCTGGGAGACCGGACAGCGACCCGCCCTTGCCACCGCTGCAGGCCCGACGGGGGAGGCCGTCCGATGATCCGCACCCTCATCGCCCTCGTCCCCGCCGACAAGCGCGGCACGCTGGGGCTGTACACCGTACTGACCGTGTTGTCGGTGGTGATCCGCGCGGCCGGCACGGTGTTGCTCGTACCGTTGGTCGCGGCGCTGTTCGGTGACACCCCGCAGGACGCCTGGCCGTGGCTGGGCTGGTTGACCGCGGCCACCGCGGCAGGCTGGATCGTCGACACCACGACGTCACGGCTCGGCTTCGATCTGGGCTTCGCGGTGCTCGACCATACGCAGCACGATGTCGCCGACCGCATGCCCAACATCCGGTTGGACTGGCTCACGGCCGAGAACACCGCGACGGCGCGTGCGGCCATCGCCTCGACCGGACCGGAACTCGTCGGCCTGGTGGTCAACCTGCTCACGCCGCTGATCGGTGCCGTGCTGCTGCCCGCGGCGATCGCCGTGGCGCTGGTCGCGGTGTCACCACCGCTGGGGCTGGCGGCCCTGGCCGGTGTCGTGGTGCTGCTGGGTGCGATGTGGGCGTCGAACCGGTTGAGCCGCAAGGCCGATACCGTCGCCGACGAGACCAACAGCGCCTTCACCGAACGGATCATCGAGTTCGCGCGCACCCAGCAGGCACTGCGTGCCGCACGCCGCGTCGAGCCCGCGCGCAGCCTGGTGGGCGACGCGCTGGGCGCCCAGCACGGCGCCGGCGTGCGACTGCTCGCCATGCAGATCCCCGGCCAGTTGCTGTTCAGCCTCGCCAGCCAGCTCGCGCTGATCCTGCTCGCGGGCATGGCCACGTGGCTGACCGTGCGTGGCGAACTCAGCGTGCCGGAAGCCGTCGCGATGATCGTCGTGGTGGCGCGCTACCTCGAACCGTTCACGTCGCTGAGCGAACTGACGCCTGCCATCGAATCCACGCGCGGGACCCTCGGGCGTATCCGGGCCGTGCTCGACGCGCCCACGTTGACCGCGGGCGACGCCGCGCCTGCCGACACCAAGTCTGCGCCACGCATCGAATTCGACTGTGTCACCTTCGGCTACGGCGACCACCCGGTGCTCGACGACGTGAGCTTCGTGCTGGAACCAGGAAGCACCACCGCGATCGTCGGTCCATCCGGATCCGGCAAGAGCACGATCCTGTCGCTCATCGCGGGTCTGCACCAGCCGACCGAGGGCAGGGTGCTGATCGACGGCGTGGACGCCGCGAGCCTGGACGACGAGTCGCGCAGGGCCGCAACCAGTGTGGTGTTCCAGCAGCCCTACCTGTTCGACGGGTCCATCCGCGACAACATCCTGGTGGGCGATCCGGGTGCCGACGAGGACCGCCTGGCCGCTGCGGTACGGCTCGCGCGGGTCGACGAACTCACCGCGCGGCTGCCCAACGGTGACGCGTCGAAGGTCGGCGAGGCCGGTGCCGCCCTGTCCGGCGGTGAGCGCCAACGCGTCAGCATCGCCCGTGCGCTCGTCAAACCCGCGCCCGTGTTGCTCGTCGACGAGGCCACCAGCGCTCTGGACACCGAGAACGAGGCCGCCGTGGTCGACGCACTCACCGCCGATCTGCGGCACCGCACGCGCGTGATCGTCGCGCACCGCCTGGCGAGCATCCGGCACGCCGACCGGGTGCTGTTCCTCGACGGCGGGCGCATCGTCGAGGACGGGACGATCGACGGTCTTCTCGCGGCCGGTGGCCGGTTCGACGAGTTCTGGCGTCGGCAACACGAGGCCGCGGACTGGCAGATCACGCACTGAGCGCGCGCCCCGAGCGAGAACCGGTCCGTTGATCAACAGGCACTTGAACCTACCTACTGTAACTATTACAGTTGGGCGTCCGGAGCCTGGGCGTGATCCGGTGAATCGCCGACGAGGGAGAACTCGATGACCATCTACCGGCTACATGTGGTGGCAGATGACGTGGCCGAGGTGGTCGGCAACGCCGCGGGTCTGATCGTCGACCACGTGATGGCCGGGTGGCGCGTCACGGTCGAATTGGCTGGGGGCGAGGGGATTCGGCCGCTGGAGCTTCTCGGCGCCGACGTCGTCGACGGCATCACGGACTTCGCCGACGACCGGTGGATGCTGGCGATCGGGGCCGATGGTTACGCTCGCGCGGGCGGCATCAACGAGCTGCTGGCGCGTTGCACCGACGTGCTGGTGTGGGGGACCGCGCCCCAGGCTCAGGAGACCTACCGACACCGGCTCAGCAGCGCCGGTCGCGCGTTCAAGGCCGCGGCACTCGGGGCGGCCGGGATCACGGACGTCGACGTGGTCGAGACCGAGGTGTTCGCATCCCGCGTGGCAGGGCACGTCAGCCTGCGCGCCTGAATTGCCCCGTATATCTCCAGACGATCTCCACATCTTCTCCAAGTACCAGGTGGCGGCCGGCGCGCATGCTCGTCGGCATGAACATCAAAGGACCCATCGCCACCATCGCTGCAGTCGCTGTCGTCGGAACCGGCCTGTTCCTGCTCAACGTCAGCCGGCAGCCTGAACCAACCGCGTCTGGAAACACGCCTGCCGCGACATCGACCGCAACGGCACCCACGGGTACCGCCGCGGTGTCCCCGGCGCCCGCGGCACCGCCCGCCACGCCCACGACCCCCGCGCCGCGCCCCTTCGCCGACCGCGAGGACTTCGTCGCCGATATCCCCACCAAGACCGGCAACATCGCGCTGGAGATCCGCGTCGACGGCGCCAAGGCACGCGCCTACGCATGTGACAACAAGGGCATCGAGACGTGGATGTGGGGTACCGCCGAGAACGGCGTGCTCAAGCTGGCCGACCAGGCCAAGACCTCCGAACTCAACGGCACGCATCAGGGCAATACCGTCGTCGGCAACCTGCGCATCAACGACAAGAACTGGGACTTCACCGCCGTACCGGGAGCCACCAGTGTCTTCTGATCCCGATTTCTACTCGGCGCCCACCCGGCCCGCGCCGGTCGTCACACCCGCGGGCGCCTCGATGATCCTGGTACCCGTCCTGGTCGGGTCCGCGGTCGCGGTCGGACTCGGGGTGTTCGGCAGAGTCCATGAGCCGCAGTTCTTCTCGATCAGCCTGGCCGGCTTCTCCAGCGGGACCGCGGTGAAATCGTGGCTGGCGACGCTGGCCGTCGGCCTGGCCGTCTTCCAGTTGGTGTCGGCTTTCGTGATGTACCGGCTGACGCCGAGCGGCCGCGCACCACGATGGATCGGACCGGCGCACGTGTGGTCGGGCCGGGTCGCGGTGCTGGCCAGTGTCCCGGTCGCGGTGCACTGCCTGTACGCCCTGGGTTTCCAGGGCGGCGACTCGCGGGTGCTGTTCCACTCGCTGTTCGGGTGCTTCTTCTACGGCGTCTTCGTGGCCAAGATGATGTTGTTGACCCGGAAAGGGCTGAAACCGTGGGTCATCCCTGTCATGGGTGGTCTGCTGTTCTTTGTGCTCGTCTACGTCTGGCTCACCTCGGCGCTGTGGTTCTTCGACACCACGGGCCTGACCTTCTAGAAAGCAGGGATTCTCATGCACGCAACTCGCCGCCAAGCGCTCGTCGGCACCGGTATCACCCTGGCCGCCACCGCGGTCGCCGGGTGCGCCACCTACGGTGATGGGCCCGCCAAGAGTGACCCGTCGGACTCTGCAGGGCCGGCACCCGGCGGCGGTGAGGTGATCGCCGAGGTCGCCGACGTGCCGGTGGGGTCCGGAGTGATCGTCGGCGACACCGTGGTCACGCAGCCCACAGCGGGCGTGTTCAAGGGCTTCTCGTCGAAGTGCACACACAAAGGCTGCACGGTGAACGAGATCGCCGACGGCACCATCCACTGCCCCTGCCACGGCAGCGAGTTCAACCTCGACGGAACCGTCGCCAAAGGCCCTGCGACACGCCCACTCGACGCGAAAAGCG
>Ga0182741_1002331_pt1 | contig 22410 bp, 14 predicted proteins | sample eDN5th37CBELigOP_FD_128874 | JGI IMG/M metagenome (GOLD analysis project Ga0182741, IMG submission 128874) | Enriched Organic Plus compost microbial communities from Emeryville, California, USA - eDNA 5th pass 37_C BE-Lig OP (version 2) (version 2) ... | reverse complement strand
GGAGCGCCTGTCCGGCGCGCAGGTAGGCGCGGACGAGGATCGGATCGATGACGCCCGTCGCCGGCCCGGCGTCGGCGAGGCGCTCGTACCGGCGCGGGACCATCTGCGCGAGCGCGTACGCCGCGCCGCCGAGCATGCGCGACAGCTCGGCCACCTCCCGCACGTCCTCCGTCGCGTAGCGGCGCACGCGATCCGGATCGCGAAGATACGTCTCGTGAATCCGATCGCCGCGGATGTACTCGCGATCCGGCGCCGCGATGCCGAGGTGCCGGGCGACGGCCTTGAGCCCGTGGCCCGGGAGGTCGCGGAGCGCGAAGTCGTGCCGCCGCACGGCGTCGAGCGTGTCGATCAGCTCGCGCCCGGGCGCCACGAAGCGGATGCGCCGCCCGCTCGCGTCCGACGTGGGCGCGCCGCGCCGTGCCCCGCGCGTGCGGAGGCCGTCGCCGATCCGTCCGAGCGCCAGCGGCACCCCGAGCCGTCGTGCGCGCGCGTCGAGAAAGGGGAGGTCGAAGCCATGCAGGTTGTGGTTCTCGAGCACGTCCGGATCGGCGGCGCGCACGCGCTCGACCAGGCGCGCGATCAGCTCCGCTTCCGCTGCCGGATGCTCGCTCCGCGCCTCCAGCACGTCCGTCGCGCCGTCGTGGTAGCGGATCGAGATCATGAAGATCCGGTCGCGCCGCGCGTCGAGCCCCGTCGTCTCGAGGTCGAACTGCAGGCGGTGCAGCGCGTCGAACGGCAGGTCGCGGAAGTAGGTGCGCCCCGTGGCGACGAGGTACTGCTCGTCGGGCGGGAGCACGAGCACCGATCGCTCGGGAAGCTCCGACACGTGCCCGACGCGCCGGCCGAGCCGCCGCGAGGCGCCGCGCAGCAGCGCGGCGGTCAGCGCGCGGCCGTCGTCGGCGCTCGCGAGCCAGCGCAGCGCCCCCGGCCCGTCGAGCTCGCACAGCGCCAGGCCGGAACCCGGCGCGGCGTCGCGGTGTCGGAGATCGTCAGGGCTGTCGAGGAGCAGCCAGGGACGGAAGCGCTCCTCCTCGCGCACGAGCGCCCCCGTATCGACGAGGCGGCGCCAGACGACCGCCCGCCCGTCGGGCTCGGCGTGCACGGAGACGATCCCGGGCGTCGGGTCCCACCCCCAGAGCCATTCCGTTTCGGCGGTCGTCACCGGATCTTGCGGCACGTCATGCGTGCCAATCTAGCGTCGGCGACGCATCGACCGTCGGACGATCGCTCCTTCCATCACCTGCGCCACTCGCTCATGCCGTCTCGCTCGCGCTCCGGATCCGCCGCTCCACTCTCGACGCTCGCCGGCTGCCTCGCGCTGTCGCTCGCCGCGGCCTGCGCCGACGGCGCGATGCCGGCCCGCGCCGCGGAGTCCACGCCCCGGGCGTCGGCAGCGAGCGCCGTCCCGGCGCCCCCCGTGCCGGCGGACACCGTCGACTCGCTCGAGGCGGCGCGACGGGGGACGGTGCAGGACACCCTCCCGCGCCGGTTCGCGGCCGAGGCGAGTGCGCCGACGACGAGCCGCGCACCCACCGACACGACGCCGCGCCGCGCGGCCGGCGGCGCGATCGGGCCGAAGGCGGGGCTCCGCCACATGGCATTCCGCGATGCCGGGAGCGAGCTCGACTCGCTCTGGCCGGTGAAGGGGCCCGCGCCGCTTCCGGGGAGCATCCTCCCCGCGAAGCGCATCGTCGCCTTCTATGGCAACCCGCTCTCGACGCGCATGGGGATCCTCGGCGAGTTCGCGCCCGAGGTGATGCTGCGCAAGCTCGACGCGGAAGTCGCGGCGTGGAATCGCGTCGATCCATCGACGCCGGTGCAGCCCGCGCTCCACCTCATCGTCCTCGTCGCCAACGGGCATCCGGGGCCGCACGGGCTGTATCGCACGCGGCACGACAGCGCGATGATCGAGAAGGTCTACGGCTGGGCGCGCAGCCGGAACGCGCTCCTCTTCGTGGATCTGCAAGTGGGGCGGAGCACGCTGCAGCACGAGCTGCCGTGGATCGAGAAGTTCCTCAAGCGCCCCGACGTGCATCTCGGGATCGACCCGGAGTTCTCGATGAAGCGCGGCGGCGTGCCGGGGAAGCGCATCGGCACCTACGACGCCGCCGACATCAACTACGCGTCGCGCTACCTCGCGGCGCTCGTCGACAAGTACCAGCTGCCGCCCAAGATCCTCGTCGTGCACCGCTTCACGCCCGCCGGAGTGACGAACGCGAAGAAGATCGAGCTCGATCCGCGCGTGCAGATCGTGATGCACATGGACGGCTTCGGGCCGCCGTGGATGAAGCGCGACACCTACTGGCGCGACATCAAGCGCGAGCCGGTGCAGTTCACGGGGTGGAAGCAGTTCACGAAGGCCAAGAACGACCGCCCGCCGACCTCGCGCGCCGAGATCCTCCGTCTCTGGCCCGTGCCGCTGTACATCCAGATCCAGTAGCGAGACTCGAGTCGCGTCGCTCGCGCCGTCACACCACGTGGCGGCGCGCACGTGTTTCGGCCATGCGCGCGGGGCGGATCGTCCCGTGGTTCCGCGCGCGCGGAACCGATCGCGAGATTCGAGGTATCTGCGCGGCAGTCGTGGTCCTCCTGCCGCACCCTCGCACCCCCTGCACATGCCGAACCTCGATCGCAGGATCCTCGCCGGCGCGCTGCTGGTCGTCGCCAGCGCCATCGTCTCGCCACGCGCCGGCGCGCAGGAAGCGCCATCGTCGTCGGGTGGCGGTGGCGCCGCGGCCGCCGCCGACTCGCTCCCGTTCCGCGCCGGCCAGTGGGGCGCCGACTTCGCGATCAACGACGGCGCGGTCGGACTCGGCGTGCTGCGCTTCCGTTCTCCGCGGATGGCCTGGGCGCTCAACGCGTCCATCGACGCCCGCTGGAGCAGTGCCGACTACACGAGGGCCCCGGATGGCTTCCCGGAACCCGATGGCGATGCGAACGCGCTGTCGTTCGCGCTGCGGGCGGGGCCGCGCTGGTATCATCCGGTCGTCGCCGGCGTCGCGACCTACCTCGGAACGGGCGTCACGGGGCAGATCGGTCGGACGAGCCAGGATGTGAACGGCTTCGAGAGTCGGGGGTGGGACGTCGGCGGCTTCGGCGAGGTCGGCGCCGCCTACTTCGTGACGCGTCGTCTGAGCCTCGGTGCACAGACCGGCGTGTACGCCACCTACGGCCGGTCGACGAGCCGCTCCGATCAGCCGCTGTACGATCGGGAGCTGAAGACGACGCAGGTCGGGATCACCCCCGTCCGCATCCTGGGCGCCCTCTACTTCTGAGCGGGTGGACGCGAGGCGCCGACGACCCGCCGCACCGGTCGTCGGCGCCTCGCCGTCCGGAGCTTCTGCGGCGTCCCTCGATGTCGTGCCTCCGTGGCCGGAGCCTGGCTCTCCCCGCTCCTCTCCGAGTGACGTAGATTCATCGCGCGTCGCCGGCTCGTGGCGAGCGGAGAGACATCTGGCACGATCCCCCCCCAATGGCGCCCCCACCGAGCGAGCTGGCCGACAAGCTGTCCGGTCTGTACACCATCGAGCGAGAGCTCGGGCGCGGCGGCATGGCGACCGTCTGGCTCGCGCGCGACCTGCGCCACGACCGCCCCGTGGCGCTGAAGCTCCTCCACCCCGAGCTCGGGGTGAGCCTCGGCGCCGAGCGCTTCACGCAGGAGATTCGCCTCGCGGCGCGCCTGCAGCACCCACACATCCTCGCCGTGCACGACTCCGGCGAGGCCGCGGGGCTGCTCTGGTACACGATGCCGTACGTGGAGGGGGAGTCGCTGCGCGATCGCCTGACGCGCGAGGGGCCGCTCCCCGTGACGGAGGCGGTGCGCCTCGTGCGCGAGGCCGCGCTCGCCCTCGACTACGCGCACCGGCAGGGCGTCGTGCACCGCGACGTCAAGCCGGAGAACATTCTCGTCACCGACGGGCAGGCGCTCGTCGCCGACTTCGGCATCGCGCGCGCCCTCAGCGGGCAGACCATCACGAGCACCGGCATGCTCGTCGGCACGCCGGCCTACATGAGCCCCGAGCAGGCGAGCGGCGAGACGGTCGACGCGCGCACCGACGTGTACGCGCTCGGCACCGTCCTCTACGAGTTGCTGGCCGGCGAGCCGCCCTTCACCGGACCCACGGCGCAGGTCGTCCTGTCCAAGCGCCTGATGACGGATGCGCCGCCGGTGCACGTGGCGCGGCCGGGGGTGCCGCCGGGGCTCGTCGAGGTGCTCGCGCGGGCGCTGCAGCGCGCGCCGGTCGATCGCTTTCCCACGGCGGCGAGCTTCGCCGAGGCGCTGGCTCCCTTCGCCCTGTCGGCGACGAGCGGTGAGACGACTCCCGTCGCGATCCCGCGCGCATCGCGTTCGCGTCCGTGGTGGATCGTCGCCGTCGGCGCGCTCGTCCTCGTCGTCGCGGGCGCCCTGGCGTGGCGCGGCTGGCGCGCCGGCCGTGGCGACGCGGCCGGCAGCGTGGCGCAGGCGGGCGATCCGGCGATCGACCATCGCATCGCCGTCCTCCCCTTCGACTTCCAGGGCGATTCGGCCGACGGCTACTTCGCCGACGGGATGACCGACGCCGTGCGCGAGAAGCTGATCGAGCTGCCGGAGGTGCAGGTGATCGCGCGCGTCAGCTCCGAGCGGTATCGCGGCAGCGGGAAGCCGATCGCCGAGATCGCGCGCGAGCTGGGCGTGCGCTACCTGCTCACCGGCACCGTGCGATGGGTGAAGGGGGGCGGGGCGAGCCAGGTGCTCGTGAGCCCGGAGCTCGTCGAGGTGAGCGGCAACGGCGTCTCCAGCGCGCTCTGGCAGAAGCGCTTCGAGGCGAAGTTCGAGGACGTGTTCAAGGTCCAAAGCGAGATCGCCACCCACACCGTGTCGAGCATGCGCGGGGCGTTGCAGCCGGCGGACCAGCCGCTCGCGGAAGAGGTGGGCGTCGTGGACACGGCGGCCTACGATGCCTACCTGCGAGGGCAGAAAGCCTGGAGCTACGGCGCGAACACCGATCCCGACGCCATGCGGCAGGCGCGTGCGCACCTCGAGGACGCCGTGCGCCGCGACTCCACGCGAGCGGAGTGGTGGTCGGAGCTCGCGATCCTCTACTCGACGCTCTTCGCCAACAGGCTCCCCGATTCGTCGCTCGCCCTCGCGGCGCGGCGCGCGGTGGATCGCGCGCGCGCCCTCGCGCCCAACAGCGGGCGCGTGCTGCTCGCGCTCACCTTCTATCAGGATGTCGTGCAGCGCGACGTCGTGGGGGCGCTGGCGTCCGCGAAGGCCGCCGAGCGCGCCCTGCCCGGCGATCCGCGGGCGATCCGGTACATCGCCTCGATTCAGGTGGGCCGAGGCATGATGGAGGAAGGGCTCGAAGGGCTGCGCCGCGCCGCGCAGCTCGATCCTTTCCAGCCCAACGTGCACCGCTCGTTGACGACGACGCTGCTCTGGCTGCGCCGGCCCGCGGAAGCCGAAGCGGAGGCGAGGCGGACCCTCGAGCTCGGCCCGGCCTCCGGCTCCACCTTCGCGGTGCAGTTTCTGGCCATGACCTACCTCGCGCGCGGCGACCTCGCGGGGGCGCGTGCGGCGCTGTCATCGGCGGGGCGTGCGCTGCCGCCGGCGCGGCTCGCGGCGCACATGGCGATGTTCTGGGACCTGGGGTGGGCGCTGGACGACGCGAGCCAACGCCTCGTGCTCACCCTCGGGCCGGACGCCTTCGACGGCAGCAAAGCCACGCAGGCCATCGTGCGCACGCAGCAGTACTTCTGGCGGGGCGATACCGCGCAGGCACGTGCATGGGGGGACAGCGCGCGCGTGGCGCATCTCGCCGAGCTCCGCGGCCACCCGCAAGACGCACAGATCAACGCCCTGCTCGGGCTCGCGCTCGCGTACGTCGGACGCCGGGACGAGTCGCACGCCGCGAGCCGGCGCGCCATCGAGCTGACGCCAGCCGGCGATCGAACCGGGATCGCGTACTACCGCTTCCTGGCGGCGCGATCGCACGTCCTTCTCGGCGAGCCCGATCTCGCGATCGACGAGCTCGAACAGGTCCTGTCCATCCCGTTCTACGTGTCCAGGGCCTGGCTGCGCATCGATCCGAACTTCGCGACGCTGCGCGGCCACCCGCGCTTCGCGAAGCTCGTCGCCGAGCACTGATCTCTTCTCCACTCGTCACGTTCGGAACGCTCGCCCATGCGACTCACGCTCGCCACCCTGCTCCTCGCCGCCACCCTGCTCCCGGCCGCGGCCCGCGCGCAGTCGTCGCCCGTCCACTACGAGATCACCGAGCGCACCCCGCTCGTCGCGTCGCCGTCGTCGCGGGCGCGCACCCTCGCGCAGATCGACTCCGGCACCGTCGTCGCCGTGCAGTGGACGGAGGAGGTGGGCCCCGCCTACACGCGCGTCGCCTGGCAGGGACGGCAGGGGTGGATCGTCAACAGCGCCTTCCGCCGCATCGTGACGATGCGCGACACGGTGCACCTCAAGGTCGCCGACACCGTGCGCGTGACGAAGGCGGACACGGTGACGCGCGTCGATTCGGTGCGGAGGCCGCCGCGGGGGCGGTAGGGGGCGCCGACCGCCGGTCAGCGCAGCTCGTACTCGATCGTCGAGACGACGCGCACCGTCTTCACCAACTGGCTCCCTTCGGTGATCCCCGGCGCCTGATCGCGCGGGAGGATCTCGAACACCCCCTGGCTCGCGCGCCGGATCCCGCCCAGCGACTGCCGCGCGTCGCGCGCGAACTGCTCCGCGGCCTCGCGCGCCCGCGCCGTCGCCTCGGCGATCATCGGCGGCTTGAGGGCGTTGAGCCCCGTGAAGACGAAGGTGGGGCCCCCCGCGCCGTACTCGCCCCCCGACGAGAGCACGACTCCCGCGTTCACCAGCTCGCCCACGCGCTGGCTCGCCGCGAGCACGCGCGCCGGATCCGTCGAACGGACGACGACCGTCTGGCGGATGACGTAGCGCGTGCGCACCTCCCCCGTCCCGCCGTACTGGTTGGCGAAGGCGTCGGTGACGACGAAGCTCTGCAGCGAGAGCTGGCTCGTGTCCACCTGCTGCCGCACGAGGAAGGCGCGGATCGCGGCGACGCTCTGCTCGAGCTTCCCCTGCGCGCGCGCGAGGTCGTCGTCGGCGGCGGAGAGGACGAGCGGCCAGATCGCGAGGTCGGCGCGGACCTCGCGCTCCGCCACCCCCTTCACGCTCACGTAGTGGGCATCGGGGCGGACGCGCGCGAAGCCGAGGGCGAGGACGAGCGCCGAGAGGACGAGCGCGGCGCCGAGGACGATCGCGGCGAGGGAGGGACGAGGCGTGGTGGACATGCGTTGAACGAGGTTGGATGGGCGCTGATACCCGTGACGCTGCGGTCCGTTCACCGCGACCGCGACGTCCAGCGCCCGTCTCGACGCACCGAATCTCGCCAACGGTCCACTCGCTGGACAGATCGAGCCGGGGACGCCAGATTCGCGCGCGCTTCCTGCGGTTCGCCGGCTCCCTCCGGCCACGGCGGTCCGTCCGGCGCATGCGCGGGCCGCACCAGCTTCCCCGACTCATGACCGATGCCGTGACCGACGGCGCGTCGCCGTTCGCGTCCGACCCCCTCCGCGAGCAGCTGCAGACGTCCCTTGGCGACGCCTATGCGCTCGAGCGGGAGCTCGGGGGCGGTGGCATGAGCCGCGTGTTCGTCGCCTGGGAGCCCGCGCTCGGCCGGCGCGTCGTGGTCAAGATGCTCGCCCCCGAGCTCGCGCAGGGGCTCAGCGTCGAGCGCTTCGCCCGTGAGATCCGCCTCGCCGCGGCGCTGCAGCATCCCCACGTCGTCCCCGTGCTCACGGCCGGGAGCACGACGGACGGGCTGCCGTACTACACGATGCCGTTCGTGGAGGGGGAATCGCTGCGCGCCCGCCTGCTCGCCGGCGCGGTGCCGTTCGGCGAGGCCGTGGGCATCCTCCGCGACGTCGCGCGCGCGCTCGAGTATGCGCACGCGCACGGCGTGGTGCATCGCGACATCAAGCCGGAGAACGTGCTGCTCGCGGGGCGCACGGCCGCCGTCGCGGACTTCGGCATCGCGAAGGCGGTGAGCGCGGCGCGGACGTTGGCGCCGGGCGGCACCCTCACCTCCGTCGGACAGTCGCTCGGCACCCCCGCCTACATGGCGCCGGAGCAGGGCGCCGGAGACGTCACCGACCATCGCGCGGACCTGTATGCGTGGGGGGTGATGGCGTACGAGCTGCTCGCCGGCCGCCACCCGTTCGCCGACAAGGGGAGCGCCGCGCAGCTCATCGCCGCGCACATCGCCGAGGCGCCGAAGCCGCTGAGCGACGCGAAGCCCGGAGCGCCGCCGCCGATCGCGGCGCTCGTCATGCGATGTCTCGCCAAGGATCCGGAGGCACGGCCGCACGACGCCGGCGAGCTGCTGGCGGCGCTCGACGCCGTCGGCTCCGGGGACGCGACCGGCGCGACGACGTCACCGCCGCCACGGCGTCGGGCACGAGCGCTCGCCATCGGCGTGACGCTGGTGGGACTGGCCGCGCTCGGCGCCTGGGGGATCCTCACGGCGATGCGCGACGGCGCGGCGTCGGATGCGGCGGGCGCGAAGAGCATCGCCGTGCTCCCCTTCGAGCACCAGGGAGACACCGCCGACCGGTATCTCACCGAGGGGATCACCGACGAGATCCGCGGCAAGCTGACGGGCGTGAGCGATCTCGTCGTGATCGCGCGCAGCAGCTCGACCGCCTACCGGGGCACCACGAAGTCACCCACGGCGATCGCCGAGGAGCTGGGCGTGCACTACCTGCTCGGCGGCACCGTGCGTGTCGTCGGAACGGGTGACGCGCGGCGCGTGGTCTTGCGTCCCGAGCTGGTCGAGATCACGAGCGCGGGACAGCCGCAGAGCCGCTGGCAGGCGCCGTTCGACGGGCCGGCGACGGACGTCGTGCAGGTCCAAGGGGAGATCGCCAGGCAGGTCGTCGGGGCGATGGCGTCCGCGCTGGGGAGCGCGGCGCAGGCGCAGCTCACGCGCGCCCCCTCGGCGGATCCCGCGGCGTACGACCTGTACCTGCGCGCGCAGGCCGCGTGGAACTCGGGCGCGTCCGCCGATCCGGCGTCGCTCGAGCGTGCGATCGAGCTGTTGCAGCAGGCGGTGGCGCGCGACCCCCGCTTCGTCCAGGCGTGGAGCGAGCTCGCACGCACCGCGAGCCTCCTCTACTCCAACGCCCGTCCGCTGTCTCAGACGGCGCAACTGGCCAGGCGCGCGGTCGAGCAGCTGGCCGTCCTCGCCCCGGACGGCGTCGAGGCCCATCGTGCCCGCTCCACCTATCTGCGCATCGTCGAAGACGACGCCGCGGGGGCGTACGAGGCGATGCAACGCGCGAGACGTGCCGCGCCCAACGATGCGCTGGTGCTCGCGAACATCGCCCTGCTCGAGGGCGAGCTCGGGCGGCTGGACGAATCGCTGCAGACCTACGACGCCGCGCTGCGGCTCGATCCGCGCGCGTCGACGACGCACTCCCCACGCGTGCGCGTCCTGCTGCGTCTGCGGCGCATCGCCGACGCGCGCGCCGCCGCCGAGCGCGCACGCGCGCTCGCCCCGACGTCGCTGAGCACGTTCTGGTCGCGCCTCGCGGTCGAGCTGGCGGCGGGAGACCTGATGGCGGCGCGGCGCGTCATCGACGATGCGGCGCGCGACATCCCGCGCGATCGCATCAGCGCGGACCTGGGGAACGCGTTCGACCTCGGGTGGGTGCTCGAGGAGGAGGATGCGCGACGCGTGCTCGATGCCGGGCCGGACGCGTTCGGCGGCCATGCGGTGACGATGGCGGTGGTGCGCGCGCAGATGTACTGGTGGCGCGGCGATGCGGCACGGGCGCGTGTGTGGGCCGATTCCGCCGTCGCCGGACTGCGCGAGGAGCTGCGTGAGTCGCCGCACAACGCCGAGAGCCATCTCTTCCTCGCGCTCATGCTGGCGCATGGCGGGCAGGGCACGGCGGCCATCGCCGAGGCCGAGCGTGGGCTCGCGATCGCCAACGAGCGCCCGGACAAGCGCCAGTCGATCGCCAATGCGTATCACCACTACGTGGCCGCTCGCGTGGCCGCCGTGGCGGGCGACCGGGAGCGCGCGCTCGCCTGGCTGCGCGAGTCGCTCGCGCGCCGCTACTACGCCACGCCGGCGTGGGTGCGGCTCGATCCGTCGTGGAAGCCGCTCCGCGGCGACGCGCGCTTCGAGCAGCTGCTCGCCGACGCACGCTGACGCCGCGCGCCTTCTCACTTCGACGTCGCCGGTCCTCCCGCGCCGAGCGCGCGTGACGCGACGGCGGCGTCCACCTCGCGCCTCGCCTCGGCGAGCCGCCGCACGTCGTCGCCCATCGCGCGCGCCGCGTCGATCAGCGTCGTGAGCGGCGCGAGGTCGCTCGCGTCGGCGTGCAGCCGCAGCAGGTCGAGCCGGATCGCCTCGAGCGCCGCGACGCTCGCCGACAGCTGCGATGCCGCCGCGTCGCGCCGTGTGGCGAGGGCCGCCGTGCCAGCGGGGTCCGACGGCGCGAGCGCGGCGACGACGTCGAGCTCCGCACGTGCGTCCGCCGCGCGCGCCTCGAGCGCCGCGACGGTGGCGGGCAGCTCCGCCAGCTGCTCGCGATACGCCTTCGGCAGCGCGGCGAAGAGATCGGCGGCGGCGACGCCGAGCGCCACTTCGGTCGCGCGAAAGACACCGCCGCCGACGGCGCGCGATTGCTGCGGCGCGCCGAGCTTCCGCGCCAGCCACTCTCCCACGCGTCCCTTCCAGAGGCGATCGCGGATCCCCGTCTGCCACCACTGGCGGATCCGGTCGGGGATGAACTGCACGTCGAGGGCGTTGCTCACCGCGCCGAGCAGCAGCGTGCTGAACACCGGCGCGATGAACCAGTAGATGCTGACCCGGTTCTCGTGGATCGCCCCGGCCATGGTCAGGCCGAGGGTGACGGCGAGCCAGGTCGCCGATGCGACGGTGGCCGTACGCAGCATCCGGCGGCTCGCCGATTCGGCCACCTCGCGTCCGACCGCTTCCGTCTCGGCACGCTCGCGCTGCGCCACGTCGAGCGCCGAGCGCAGGTCGGCGAGGGAATGTCCCGCGCGGAACTGGCGGCGCGCCTGGTGGAGATGGAAGCCGACGATCGGGAGGAGCGGCGCGGTGGCGGCCGTCGCGAGGATCGCGACGTCCCACCAGCTGGAGCCCGGATTGCCGGTGACGTTGGCGTACAGGTTCCCGAGCGTGAGGATGCTGAACCCCGCGGACCAGCCGAGGTAGGGGACGAGGAGCGGATTGGAGGCGCCGAGCCAGGCGCGCAGGGTGGAGGGGAGGGCGGGGCGCTGCTCGGCCGGCGGCGCCAGCGCGGCGGCCATCGCCTCGCCGTCGGGGAACCGGGCGGCGGGGTCGGGGGCGAGGCTCCGGTCGATCGCCGCCGCCAGCGCGGGCGGGAGCCCCGGCGCGACGCGTGTGACGCTGGGCGGCGCCTCCGTGGCCTGGCGCACGAGGAGGGCGGGGAGGCTCGTCGCCTCGAAGGGGAGGCGGCCGCTCACGGCGAGAAAGCCGACCACGCCGAGCGAGTAGATGTCGCTCCGGCCGTCCACCGGCTCGCTCGCGGCCTGCTCCGGGCTCATGAAGTGCGCGGTCCCCATGATCTTCCCGGGGTCCGTCGCCGGCGCGGGATCCCGGCCGCCGTGCGCGATCCCGAAGTCGGTGACGAGCGCGCGCCCCGTCTCCGCCTCGAGGAGGATGTTGTCCGGCTTGACGTCGCGGTGCACGACGCCGCGGCCGTGCGCGTACGCGAGCGCCCAGGCGACCTCGCGCAGCACGCGCGTCGCCTCGGCGGGGGGGAGGGGACCTTTCGTGCGGAGCCGTTCGCCGAGCGTCTCCCCCTCGACGTAGCTCATGACGAAGAAGACGAAGCCGTCGCGCTCGCCGACGCGGTGGATGGGGACGATGTGCGGGTGCGAGAGGCCGGCCGCGAGCCGCGCCTCGCGCAGGAAGCGCTCGCGGGAGCCGGCGTTCTGCGCGAGCGCCGCGGGGAGGACCTTGATGGCGACGTCGCGGTCGAGCTGGACGTCGCGGGCGAGATAGACGATCCCCATGCCGCCGCGGCCGAGCTCGCGTTGGAGCGAGTACTCCCCGGCGAGGGCGGTCTGGAGCTGGAGGAACTCGCTGGACGGCTGCTGCATAGGGGGGAGGGGCCGGGGTGGGGTCAGAGTGGGGTCAGACCCCTCGCTCGTAAGTCGTTGATTTTCCGTGCGCAACGGTTCGCCGTGCCGGACGAGCGCACGTTCCGCGTGTCCGCCGCTCGCGCGCGGGGGATCTCCGCGGATCACTCGCGGCGAGGGAGCGCCCCACGCACCGAACTACGAAAGTACTCTGTGTCGCAAAGTAGGCGCGGCGATCCGCAGCGTCAACGACGGCCCGCGCGCCCCGCTCACCGCGCTGCGAGCCGCGCCGCCACCATCCGCTTCAGCGTGCCGTCCTCCAGGTACTTCCGGAGATGCTTCCCCGGGCACCCGGTGTTGGCGTAGTCGTAGTGCCCGCCGATCCGATCGAGTGGCAGATCGAACTCGGCGATCGCCCACGCCATCATCCGCGCGATCGACTCGATCTGCGCCGGCGTCGCCTCCTGCCGCTCGTAGTTCCCGATGATGCTGATGAGGAAGTGCCCCTCGGGGTTGTACGCGGTGTTCGTCTCCCCCATGAAGTGGAAGTCGCGCCCCTCGTAGATCTGCCCCTCGAGGCCCATCAGGAAGTGGTAGGGGAGATCCCACCAGTTGCGCTCGCGCGCGCCCCACGCCTGCAGGTTGCGGAGGCGCACGGCCGGATCCTCGTGCGGCTCGAGCGTGCGCGAATCGCCGGTGTGATGCAGCGTCACGTGCGTGATGCGATGCGGGACACGGAGGCGCATGCTCGCGCCACCCGCGGAGTCCGAGGCGGCGACGTGCGGCGGCAGCGACGCGACGGTCGCCACCTCGAGCGCGACGAGCCCCGCGCCCAACTCGCCCTGGCCATAGATGGCGACGATCGCGACGTGGAAGCCGTTCCAGTTGAACGCCGATCCCTCGCGCGCGGCGCGCAGCTCGGTGGAATCGGCGAGCGTGAGACGGAGCTGCACGACGTCGGCGGGCGCCGTACCGGTCGAGTCGACGCGCGTGCCGAGCACCGCGACGCGGAGGTCGCGGAAGGTGAGCGAGTCCCCCGCCGCCTTGTTGCGTCGCACGGCGTCGGCGGGATGGCCGAGGGGAGGCTGCGTCTGCCACTGCGCGTGCGGGATGACGGGCGGGCGCGCGGGCGGGCGTGCCGCGGTTCGGATCGAGCAGCCGGCGGCGACGATGGCAGCCGCCGCGAGGAAGAGTCGGAGGGAACGCATGCGACCGAGGATAACTCCCGCGTCGTCCGCAGTCACGGGGCGCGTTCGCGCGTGCGAGGGACGACGCGGGCGATCATCGCGCCGGCGATCGTCGCGGCGCGATGACGTCGTGACGTGCCGGCGCGCCGATCAGCTCCGAAGCGCCTGCAGCACGCCGGGAATCGCCCCGAGCACCCAGACCCCTGCGCCGGCCGCGATCGCGCGCACGCGATCGACCTTGCCGGTGACCATGAGACCGATCGCCAGCAGAACGGTCACCCAGATGGTGAAGACGTCGAGGCGCCCGACGAGCGCGAGGACGAGCGGTGACGTGGTGTCGGGATCGAGAAAGCGTCCGACGCCGAGGCTCAACCGGTAGCGCCCGTCCAACTCCGCCGGGGTGAAGACGAATGACTGGATCGCGGTGGCCATCGAGTCGAGCACCTTCGGCATGTAGGCCCAGGCCGCGACCACCAGCGCCGCGTGATAGCTCTGGACGGCGTCCACCAGCTTGCCGACCAGCCAGAGCGCGGTGCCCACGAGCCAGATCACGATGGGCATCGCGACGAACACCATGACCTTGGTGACCATCGCGTTCATGCTGCGCGCCTGCTGCATCATCTCGGGGGTGATCTGCGGATTCGCGCGCATCGCCGCACCGGCGCTGCGCTCGAACTCGGCGTCCAGCACCGGCTCGAGCACTCCCTGGCTCGTGATGAAGAGGATGCCCACGAGCACGGCGACGACGAGCGCCGGCAGGAACCAGCTCCCGCGCTCGCGTCGCCGGAAGACCGCCGCGGGCGCGTGGAAGATGTCGATGAAGTCTTCCCAGGCGGACGTCGCTTCGGGCGCGGGCGGCGGCGCGGCTGCGTCGGGGGAGTAGCTCGTCGCCGGGGTGGAGGTCCCGGGCTCGGAACTCATGGACATGTGCACCTCCGTGAGGGTCGCGCCAGAAGGTCGCATCCGAGGCCGGGGTGCACCAGGGATCGCGCTATCCGAGCGTCGGCGGCGCGCTCCCGATCACGCGGCGGCCGATCGCCATGATCCCGGCGACGATGCAGAGGAGGCTCGCGGCGACGCCCACGAATCGCATTCGCAGCGCCACCCGCTCGTCCGTCTGCCGCCGCGCCAGCACCGATCCGGCGTGCGCGGCGACGGCGGCGAGCACCATCATGACGATGTGCCCCATCAGCGCCCCGTAGAAGATGCCGCTCACCACGAGCGCGATCCCGAGGAGCACCTGCAGATCGAGGAGCCCGGTGTACGCCGTCGTGAGAGAGCGCGCGGCGCGCGTGGGTCGGCCGGTCGCGAGCGCCGCGCCGATGGCGACGAGCGCCGCGACGGCAGCGAGGAGGACGAGATAGCGAAGCCCCGAGTGGGCCTGATAGAGCATGGTCATGAGCGGCGGTCGTCGTGCGCGTGTCGTGCGTCGCGGGTCGAGTGGTCCCCGCAGCCTACGGGAGGGACCGGGGGGTGGCAATCCCGTCGCGCATCACGCGCGCCGCTCGCACTCACTCGCGTCCGAAGCGCCGCCCCAGCGAGAGCTGCATCGTGCGCGGCGCGCCCGGCGTGAGGAACCGCTCCAGCGCGCCGCCCGCCCCCTGGTTGATGTTGAACGTGCCGAACGTCGCGTAGCGGCGGTCGAGCGCGTTGCGCACGACCACGTCGGCGTCCCACATCCCCATCCGGCGTCCGAGCCGGAGGTCGGTCGTCCAGTATCCCGCCAGCGGCGTGGTGACGTTCGCCTCGTCGCCGCGCAGCCAGCGCGCACCGGTGTAGCGGGCCTCGATGCCGAGCGTCGTCGCGTCGGCGACGCGCACGACCGTGCCGACCGATGCCGCCTGCGTCGGGACGAGCGGGAGCCGGCTCCCCGCCTGCACGACGTTCTCTTCTCCCGCGGCCTCCCGCACGCTGAAGATCTCGGCCGCCGTCCGGAAGGTCGCGCGCGTGAGCGCGTACGCGGCGAACACGCGATGCGCGCCAGGAAGGTCGAGCCGTGCCGAGAGCTCCACCCCTTCGCGCCGCGTGCGCGGTACGTTGGCGAAGAAGCCGTCGATCGTCGAGCCGTCGGGCTCGTCGTCCTCCTCGTAGGGGAAGAGGAAGATGTCGTCGCGCACGTCGGTCCTGAACGCCGAGCCGTCGAGCTGCAGCGCGCCGCGCGCCCACTGTCCCCCGGCCTCGACGGTCGTGGCGACGACCGGCGCGAGCGGCGGATCGTCGCCGAGCGCGAACGGCAGCGGGCACGGCTCCTCGGGATCCGCGCACGCGAGCTCGATCACCGCCGGTGCGCGGAAGCTCTGGCCGACGGAGGCCTGCGCCGAGAGTCCGCGCGCGATCGCGACGCGCACGCCGCCGCGCGGGCTGATCCGGTGGAAGGTGCTGGTGGTGTCGCGCTCGGGGCGAAGCCGGTTGCGGAACGGGACACGCACCGCGTCCCACCGCGCGCCCGCCGACAGCACGACGCGCCCGAGCTCGTATTCCGCGATCGAGAACGCGTCGAGCTTGCGAATGGGGCTCTCGACCTCCGTCGTGAGCCCCGGCTCGATGCGCTCGGCGAAGATGCGGACCGCGGTGTGGCTCGTCTGCCCGCCGCCGCCCAGGCGGACACCGAGGACGCCGCCGCCGACGCGCGCGGTGCGGCGCCAGTCCGCCGCGGCGCCGAGCGTGCGGTTGCGCGAGAAGCTGCGCACGTCGGGGTCGTTCACCTGGTTGACGTTGAAGCGTTCCGCCGAGTGCCGTCGCGCGTAGAGGTTGAACGACGCGCGCCCGTGCGCCGCCGCGAGATAGCCGGTGAGCGCGACGTGGAGCTGATCCAGATCCTCGAAGTCGCCGGCCGACAGGTTGGAGTCGGCGCGCACCGCATACACGCTCGAGGGGAGGGAGCCCGCCGTCTCCGCGCGCGAGGTCGCGCCGTGGAGCTGGAGGCCCAGCCCTGCGCGCTCGGCGAAGCGGCCGACGTTGAGGAGCCCGTTCGCGAGCCGGGCGCCGGTGAGCTGGCGCCATCCGCCTTCGCGTTCGTAGCCGCCGCCGGCGTAGTAGCGCCATCCACGTGCGCTCCCGCCGCTGCTGGCGTCGATCGCGCGCCGGCCGTACGAGCCGATCGACAGCTCCACGTCGCCGGCGGGGGTGTCGCCGCCCCGCTGCGTCACGAGGTTGATCGCGCCGCCGAGCGAGTTGGGGCCGAGGAGGGTGGCGGTGCCGCTCAGCACCTCGATGCGGCGCGCGTGCGCGAGCGGGAGGAGATCGAAGTTGACCTGCCCCGCGTCGGGCTCGTTGACCGGCACGCCGTCCACGAACACGGAGACCCCCTGCGGGAGGCCGACGACCGGGCTCGCGCCGAAGCCGCGCATGACGAGCGTCGGCTTGTACGCGCTCCCGAGATCGTCGTAGAGCGAGATCCCCGCTCGCCCGTCGAGCGCGTCGGCGAGCAGACGCGGTCGCCACGCCGCGATCACGTCGTCGCCGAGGATCGTGACGCGCGCGGGAATGCCGGAGGCGACGGCCGGGGCGACGGCCGGGGCGACGGCCGGGAGCACGGATCCGATCACGTGCACCACGGCGAGTCGCGTCGCGACCGAGTCGCGCGCGGTCGTGTCGGACGCCTGCGCGTGGACGAACGTGGGGAGTGCCGCGGCGAGCGTCGCGGCGAGCGTCGACGGCGCGACGCGCGACGGAGATGCGATCGTGCTCATGTGGCGTGCAGGGCGGTTGGCGGCGCGTCGGGCTCGTCATGGCGACGAGGCACGGTCGGCCGCTTGCCGGCTGCAACCGCCGCGCCACCCTCGGCATCGGTATCGGCGCGGTGGGCCATGCGATCCCGGCGTGACGGAGGCGCTGCGCACCGGCGTCGATGCTCCGTCTGGCATGACGCATGCGCCCCGCCGCGCGCGCCGCGTCGCGTTCGCGGCTCTCTCAACCTCGACGACGGCATGCGATGGCAGACGGGCGGGAGCGCACGGTCTCGGACTTCATCGTCGATCGCCTGGGCACGTGGCAGGTGCGGCGCATCTACGGCTACGCCGGCGACGGCATCAACGGCGTCATGGCCGCGCTCGATCGTGCGGGCGACCGCTTCGACTTCGTGCAGGTCGCGCACGAGGAGCTGGCCGGGCTCATGGCGTCGGCGCACCCCCGCTTCACCGGCGAGATCGGCGTGTGCGTGTGCACCAGCGGCCCCGGTGCCATCCACATGCTCAACGGACTGTACGACGCGAAGCTCGACCATCAACCCGTCGTGGCGCTCGTCGGACAGCAGGCGTTCGCCGGCGTCGGTGCGAGCGCGCAGCAGGAGACGAACCTGCGCGCGATCCTGCAGGACGTCGCCAGCAGCTATCTCGAGATCGTGGCGAAGCCCGAGCAGGCGCGCCACGTGATCGACCGCGCCGTCCGCGCCGCGCTCGACGCCCGCAGCGTCGCGGCCGTCATCCTGCCGCACGACGTCCAGCTCGAGCCCGCGATCGAGGATCCGCCGCACGAGCACGGACGGCAGCACTCGGCGCCCGGCTTCACCCCCTCGCGTCTCGTCCCGCCCGACGACGTGATCCGTCGCGCCGCCGAGCTGCTGAACGCCGGCCGGCGCGTCGCGCTCCTCGTCGGCGCGGGCGCCCTCGGGGCCGGACCGCAGGTGGAGCGTGTGGCGGAGCGGCTCGGCGCCGGCGTGGCCAAGGCGCTGCTCGGCAAGGGGGTGGTGCCCGACGACCTGCCCTACGTCACCGGCTCCGTCGGCTGGCTCGGCACCGGCGCGAGCAATCGCATGATGCGGGAGTGCGACACGCTCTTCATGATCGGGACGAACTTCCCGTACACCGAGTTCCTCCCCGCGCCGGGAGCCGCGCGCGCGGTGCAGATCGACGTCGAGCCGCGCAACCTCGCGCTGCGCTATCCCGTGGACGTGGCGATCCATGGAGACGCGGCGGAGACGCTCGTGGGTCTCCTGCCGCTCCTCGAGGAGCGCGGCACCGAGAGCTGGCGCGACGAGATCGCCGGCTGGGTGCGCGACGAACGGGAGGCCGCCGAGCGGCACGCGCGTGCGCCGGCGACGCCGCTCAACCCGCAGCGCGTCGTGCGCGAGCTCTCGGCGCGGCTCCCCGATGACGCGATCCTCACGGCGGACTCGGGGACGTCGGCGGTGTGGCTCGCGCGGCACGTGACGCTGCGCCGCGGCATGCACGCCACCCTCTCGGGCGGGCTCGCGACGATGGGATGCGGCATCCCGTACGCGCTCGCCGCCAAGCTCGCGCACCCCGGACGTCCGGTGGTGGCGCTCGTCGGCGACGGGGCGATGCAGATGAGCGGCTTCTCGGCGCTCGTGGACGTGCTCAAGCAGTGGCGGCGTGCGCGCGAGCGCGGCCGCGCCTGGGGTGACCCACGGTTCGTCGTGCTGGTGCTCAACAACCGCGACCTGAACTACGTGACGTGGGAGCAGCGCGCGATGGACGGCGAGCCGCGCTTCCTCGGCTCGCAGGCGATCCCCGATCTGCGGTACGCCGACTTCGCGACGTGGCTCGGGCTCGACGGCGTGCGCGTGGAGCGCCCCGAGGACGTCGTGGCCGCCTGCGACCGCGCGCTCGCCGCCGATCGGCCGTTCGTCATCGACGCGGTGGTGGACCACAACGTGCCGACGTTGCCGCCCACGCTGACGAAGACGATGGAGGACAAGCTGACCCGGGCGCTCGCCGCCGGCGATCCCGATGCCGACGCCGTGCTCCGGCAGCTCGAGCTCCAGGAGATCGTGCAGCAGAACCCGTAGGGCCGTTCAGGACGACGAGACGGAGGGCGCGGCGATGGCGGAGCGACTCCTGCTGCGGCAGGTCGCGGAGTTCGAGCATCAGGTCACGGGCGTGACGGTGGCCGAGGACGGGCGCATCTTCGTGAACTTCCCGCGATGGAGCGAGGACACGGCGATCTCGGTGGCCGAGCTGCTCCCCGAGGGCACGCTCCGGCCGTACCCCGACGAGAGCTGGAACGCGTGGCGGAACGCGCGGCAGCACGAGCTCGCGCCGGAAGGCCACTTCGTCTGCGTGCAGAGCGTCGTGTGCGACTGGCGCGGCAACCTGTGGGTGCTCGACCCGGCGGCGCCGGCGACGGGGTTCATCGTGCCCAAGGGGCCGAAGCTCGTGCAGGTCGATCTCGCGACGAACGCGGTCGTGACGTCGTTCGGGTTCGACGAGACGGTCGCGCCGCACGGCAGCTACCTGAACGACGTGCGTATCAGCCCGGCGGGGCGCTGGGCGTACATCACGGATTCGGGACCCAAGGGGGCGCTCGTCGTCGTGGATCTCGTGGCGGCGAGCGCACGACGCGTGCTCGTGGAGCACGAGACGACGCTGTTCGAGAAGGACGTCGTGGTGCACACCGACGGCAAGCCGCTGCGCCGCCCCGACGGCCGGGGCGCGCAGTTCTGCGCCGACGGCATCGCGCTGTCGCGCGACGGCGACTGGCTCTACTGGCAGGCGCTCACCGGCCGCACGCTCTACCGTATCCCGACCGAGGTGCTGCACGACGCGCGGCTCGCCGACGCGACGCTCGAGAAGCACATCGAGCGCGTCGGCGAGAACGGCGTCTCGGACGGGCTGTGGATCGACGCGAGGAACCGCATGTACGTCTCGGCGCTCGAGGAGGACGCCGTGAAGCGGCGCGACCTCGCGGCCGAAGGCGACCGGCTCGAGACGGTCGTGCAGGATGCCCGGCTCCGCTGGCCGGACACGTTCAGCGAGGGTCCCGACGGCACGATCTACGTCACCGCGTCGCACATCATGGACATGCCCTGGTACGTGCCGACGAACCCGAAGGAGGTGCGGACACGGCTCTTCCGGCTCGCGCCGGCGGAGTGACGACCCGGCGATCGCGATGAGCCACGGATGGCGCCTCTGGCTTCCGACGCTCGTCGGCCTCGCGATCATCGCGATGACGCTGCGCGACGTGGTGCACGAGCTCTTCCACCCGGAGGACTCGGGCTCCCTGAGCCGCCTGGTCGCCCGAGGAGTGTGGCGCGCGCTGCACGTCGTCGCCGGCGGACATCGTCGGCGCGTGCTCTTCAACGCGGGTCCGTTGACGCTCATCGCCGTCGCGCTCGTGTGGGCGGCGCTTCTCGTCGTCGGCTGGGCGCTCGTGTTCTGGCCGCGGCTCCCGGGGAGCTTCCATCCGAACCCCGCGCTCACGGCCGACCAGTTGCGGGGCTTCGGCACCGCGGTCTACGTCTCCATGGCCACGATGACGACGTTGAGCGCGAGCGACCTCACCCCCGCCACGGCGGCGATGCGGTGGGCGGTGACGCTCGAGTCGTACATCGGGCCGATGCTCTTCACGGCGTGGATCACCTGGGTGCTCGGCAGCTACCCCGTGCTCGCCGAGCGGCGCGCGCTCATGCACGAGGTGGCGATCCTCCGCAAGGTGCACGGCACGCCGGTGCGCGCCGCGCGCGATTCGCCGCCGGAGGCCGCGGTCGCGATGCTGCGCTCGCTCGCCGAGCAGATGCTGCTCGCGACGGCCCGGCTTCGTCAGTCCCGCGTGACGCACTACTTTCAGAACGAGGAGCCGTCGCTGGCGCTCGCGGTGCAGCTCCCGTGGGTGATCGCGCTGGCCACCGCGGCGCGCGACGCGGCACGGACTCCGGCGGTGAGCCACTACGGGTCGGTGCTCCACGTGGTCGTGTGTGACCTGCTCGACTTCGTCGGCGAGCAGTTCTTCGACGCGAACGGGGAGCCCCCCGCGACGGTGATCCGCCGCATGGCCGCCGACCATCTCCTCCGCGAGGAGGTCGCGAGGTCGAACGACGACGAAGGGTGAGCTTCGCGCCGGGACGTCGCGACGCTCCGGAGGGCGCGGCCCTTCGTGCGCCCGTGCGTGACCGGGGGAGCGGCCGGCGCGTCGACTCGCTGGTGTCCCGTCGGCCGGCGGAGGCCTCGGTTCGATGGAACACATCGGTGCCGGCTGGTGTGGAGCACGACGTCCCCTCCCCCTCCCCCTCCCCCTCCCCCGGGGCGACCGGGGCGGACGCCCCCCCGCGTGCCCGCGTGCCCGCGCGCCGGGTGCCGTCCGCGTCGGAGATGGGCCGCGCCCTCGCGGGGGTGCTTACCGGCGACACTAGATTCCGGAGTGCGATTCATTCTGCTCACGCTGCTCGTCCTGCTCGGCCTCGCCGTCCCCACCGCCCGGAGTCAGCTCCCGCGGTGCGATGCCGCATGCGCGGCGGTGGCGAGCGCGGAATGGACGGCGGAGGAGCACGACGACGGCCGGGCGGAGACGCCGGTCGTCCCGGCGCGCGCCAGCTCCAGCGCCGCCCGATCCACCCATCCGACGCGCGTCGCCAGCGGCGGATCGGGGCTGCTCGGCGAGGACGTCCACCGCTGGACCGCCTTCGAGGTCGCGGGGCGGGGGACGGCGTCGGACCGGCGAGATCCGGTCGCGCGCGCCTGCCGGCGCCAGCCCGGGAGCCGGGGACCGCCCGAGGAGCCGTCCGCGGCATAGCCGCCCGGCACTCGCGCGCGACCGCGTCGGACGCGGCGCGCATCAGGCCCGTTCCTCCCGCTCTCCCTGAATGCCTCACAACATCACGCTGCTCACCACGATCGCGGCGGGCTTCGGCCTCGCATTCGTGCTCGGCCTCGCGGCCGCCCGCTTCCGCCTCCCCCCCATCCTCGGCTACCTGATCGCCGGCGTCCTCGTCGGCCCCTTCACCCCCGGCTTCGTCGCCGACGGCGGCCTCGCGTCGCAACTCGCCGAGATGGGGGTGATCCTCCTGATGTTCGGGGTCGGGCTGCACTTCTCGATCGAGGATCTGCTCAAGGTGCGGAGGATCGCGATCCCCGGCGCGATCGTGCAGATCGCCGTCGCCACGGGGCTCGGGGCGCTGGTGTCGCACCTGTGGGGATGGTCGTGGGGGACGGCGATCGTCTTCGGTCTCTGTCTGTCCGTCGCGAGCACCGTGGTGCTCCTCCGCGCCCTCGAGGACCGGGGGATCCTCGAGTCGGTGGACGGGCGCATCGCCGTCGGCTGGCTGATCGTCGAGGACCTCGTGACCGTCCTCGCCCTCGTGCTCCTGCCGGCGCTCGCGGGCGTGCTCGGGGGATCGTCGGCCGCCGCGGC
>Ga0182741_1002330_pt1 | contig 22424 bp, 20 predicted proteins | sample eDN5th37CBELigOP_FD_128874 | JGI IMG/M metagenome (GOLD analysis project Ga0182741, IMG submission 128874) | Enriched Organic Plus compost microbial communities from Emeryville, California, USA - eDNA 5th pass 37_C BE-Lig OP (version 2) (version 2) ... | reverse complement strand
GCCCGTACCGAATTCGGGGTCGACGTACTCGTCGGCCATGATCGCGATCTGCCGCCCGGTGATGGGGTGCTCGAGCGTGGTGCCGATCAGGTCCTTGTAGCGCTCGTCGTCGGGGTGCACCGCGACGGCGGTGTCGCCGAGCATCGTCTCGACACGGGTGGTGGCGACGACCACGTGCGGTTCGTCGTCGTTCAGGGAGCCGTAGCGCAGGGAGACGAGTTCGCCCTCGACCTCCTCGAACTTGACCTCGATGTCGGAGATGGCGGTCTGCAGCACCGGCGACCAGTTGACCAGGCGCTCGGCGCGGTAGATCAGGCCCTCGTCGTAGAGGCGCTTGAAGATCGTCTGGACGGCGCGGGACAGGCCCTCGTCCATGGTGAAGCGGTCGCGGGACCAGTCGACGCCGTCACCGATGCGGCGCATCTGGCCCTGGATCATGCCGCCGGACTCGGCCTTCCACTGCCAGACCTTCTCGATGAAGGCCTCGCGGCCGAGGTCCTCCTTCTTCTTGCCGCCGGCGGCGAGCTGCTTCTCGACGACGGTCTGGGTGGCGATGCCGGCGTGGTCCATGCCGGGCAGCCACAGCACCTCGTAGCCCTGCATGCGCTTGCGGCGGGTGAGCGCGTCCATGAGGGTGTGGTCGAGGGCGTGACCCATGTGCAGGCTGCCGGTGACGTTGGGCGGGGGCAGCACGATCGAGTACCCGGGCTTGTCGCTGGTCGGGTCGGCCTCGAAGTAGCCGGCGTCCACCCACTGCTGGTAGAGCTCCGCTTCGACAGCGCTGGGATCCCAGCTCTTGGGGAGGGCGTCGGCGGGGTTCTGCGAGTTCTCTGGCGCACTGGTCACCAGGCAATCGTAAGCGTCGAGCACAAACCGCCTGGACACGGCCCGTGTGCCGTCGGTCTCCCCCGCGTCAGCCGAGTTCGGCCGGCAACTCCAGCGGGCGGCCGAGGACGTGCTCGGACAGGAACGCCTCGACGGTCCGGTACCAGATCTTCGTGTGCGGGGGCCGCAGCACCCAGTGGTTCTCCGACGGGAAGTACAGGAATCGGTGCACGGTGGTGCCGTCCTCCTCGGCGGGCAGGCCGGACTCGTCGAGCAGCTCGTACCACAGGCGCAGGGCCTCCCCGATGGGCACGCGGTGGTCCTTGTCGCCGTGGATGACGAGCATCGGGGTGACGATGTCGGCGACGAACAGGTGCGGGGAGTTCTCGACGGCCATCTCCGGGGTCACCTCCCGCTGCCAGTACCAGGCGACGTCGGTGGTCGGGGTGAACTGGTCCAGCGCCCACAGCCCGGCGTGGGTGACGATCGCCCGGAAGCGGTCGGTGTGCCCGGCGATCCAGTTGGCCATGTAGCCGCCGAACGAGCCGCCCATCACGGCGGTGCGGTCGGCGTCGATGTCGGGGCGGGCGACGGTGGCGTCGGTGAGGGTCATGAGGTCGGTGTAGGGCTCCTTGCCCCAGCGTCCCCAGCCGCGGCGGACGAACTCGTCGCCGTAGCCGGTGGACAGCGCCGGGTCGGGCAGCAGCACGGCGTAGCCGCATGCGGCGAGCAGCCACGGGTTCCACCGCCACGACCAGGTGTTCCAGCTGCTCAGCGGCCCGCCGTGCACCCACAGCAGCAGCGGCGCGGGGGCGGTGTCGGAGGCCTCGTGCGGCAGGGCGAGCCAGGCGCGTAGCGGGGTGCCGTCGGTGGCCTCGGTGACGACCTCGGTGAGCCGGCCCGGCAGCTCCGGCAACGGCGCGGGCGCCGGCAGTGCGGTGACCGCACCGGCGTCGGGGCCGGTGAGGGTGATCCGGACGGGGTGCGGCGGCACCGTGCAGGAGGCGCGCAGGGCGTAGACGCGGGTGCCGTCGGGGGCGACGTGCACGTCGGTGTAGGCCGCGTCGTCGGCGGTGAGGCGCTCGGGTTGTGATCGGCCGAGCCGGTGCACGAAGACCGGGGCGCGGCCGCGGTCGTCGGCGGTGAGGACCAGCCCGGTGCCGTCGGGCAGCCACGCGACGGAGGTGGGGCGCCGGTCCCATTCGGGCGCTTCGCGGCTCGTCGTGCCGGTCGCCAGGTCGAGCACGCGCAGGGTGACCCGGGGCGGGTTCTCGGCGTCGCTGAGCGATTCGTGCAGGTAGGCGAGCTTCGTGCCGTCCGGGGAGATCGCCGGGTGGGTGGCGTCGCCGTCGGGGTCGTCGACGAGCGGGGTGCGCAGGCCGGTGCCGAGATCGATCCGCACGAGGGTGACGCGGCGGGAGGCGCGCGGCCCGGCGACCACCCAGGTGGACGCGGCGAACGAACCGTCGGCGGCGACGTCGAGCCGCGGGTTGCGCAGCGCGCCGCGGATGCCGGGTGTGAGGTCGGTGAGGCCGCCGTCCTTGCCGGGGATCAGCAGGTGCGGCTGGTCGGGGCCGAGGTCGTGGTCCCAGTAGCGCACCGGATAGCCGGAGTGCAGGACGGCGGTGACCTCGGCGCTCTTCCGGGCGTCGCGGACGCGTTCGTCGTCGCTCTCGCTGTGGCCGAGGACGGCGGCGGTGACGACGATCCGGTCGGCGCGGGCGGCGGTGTGGACCGAGGCGATGCCGCCCTTGCGGGTCGCGACCTGCTCGGCCTCACCGCCCCGGGCGGGCAGGCGCCACAGCGAGACGGGCTGGTCGTCCTTGCCGCGTGCTGCGGTGAACAGCAGGTCGCCGGTGGCGGTGAAGGCGGGGTTGGACTCCCCTTTCACGCCGTGGGTGAGCCGCCGGGCCGGTTCCTGCCCGTCGGGGTCGATCTCCCACAGGGCGCCGGTGTAGGAGGTGGCCTTGTCGTCGAGCGTCGACTGGGCGATCACCAGCCGGGTGCCGTCGGGCGACATCGCCAGGGTCGTCACGCGCGGCAGCGCCAGGTAGTCGTCGAGCTCGTGGAAGGCGGTCATGGTCCAGGACGATAGCGAGGGCCACGGCGGGCAGCGTCGAGGTTGCGGCACGCGCGGTTGTAACCTGGTCGTTCGGCAGACATATCCCGATCGCGTCTTCCCCTCGAACGGAGCATCTTCATGGTCGATCTCGCCTACGTCATCGCCGGCTCGGAAGCGACCGGTGGTGCCGGTCTGCAGGTCGACCTCAAGACGTTCCAGCAGCACGGTGTGTACGGTGTGGGCACCACGACCTGCATCGTCTCGTTCGACCCGAAGAACGACTGGGGTCACCGCTTCTTCCCGGTGCCGGCCGAGGTCATCGCCGACCAGATCGAGGCGGCCACCTCCGCCCACGACCTCGACGTCGTGAAGATCGGCATGCTCGGCACCCCCGCGACCATCGAGGTCGTCGCCGAGGGCCTGGCCAAGCAGAACTGGCGGCACGTCGTGCTCGACCCGGTGCTGATCTGCAAGGGCCAGGAGCCCGGTGCCGCGCTCGACACCGACAACGCGCTGCGCACCCGGATCCTCCCGCATGCCACGGTGATCACCCCGAACATGTTCGAGGCCCGCACCCTGTCGGGGATGGACTCCATCGACTCGGTCGACGACCTGATCGAGGCCGCGCGCCGCATCCACGACCTCGGCCCGCAGTACGTGATCGCCAAGGGCGGCGTGGAGCTGCCGGGTGAGGAGGCCGTCGACGTGCTGTTCGACGGGGAGGACGTCACCCTGGTGACGGCCCCGAAGGTCGGCAACGAGCGGGTCTCGGGTGCGGGCTGCACCCTGGCCGCCGCGATCACCGCCGAACTCGCCAAGGGCACCGACGTCGCCGCGGCCGTGAAGTCGGCCAAGGATTTCGTCACCCGCGGCATCAAGGGCCGGGTTTCAGCGCACACCCCCTTCGACACCGTCTGGCAGGGCGCCTGACCCACCGGCGCATGTCAGCGGGGCTTCCGCCACATCGCCCACACGGTCGGGCCGTCGGGGATCACGATCTCCCGGGTGACCTCGAAGCCGAACCTCTCGTAGTACGAGATGTTCCGTTCCTTGCTGGACTCGAGATAGGCGGGGGCGTGTTCGGTGTCGGCGCGGTCGAGCCCGGCCTGCATCAGGGCCTTGCCGAATCCGCCGCCGCGCGCGGCCGCAGCGGTTCCGATGGTCGCCAGGTACCAGTGGGGTTCCTCGGGGTGCGCCTTCTCGGTGGTCTCCTCCAGGAGTTTCCCGCGCCCCGAATAGCGTCCGAGTGCGGCGATGTAGCCGGGCAGCAGCCGCAGCGACGTCCAGGTGCCGGCGCGCCACCTGCCGGGTGGCGCCCACATCGCGGCTCCCGCGACGACGCCGTCGGACTCCGCGATCGCGGTGGCGCCCAGCGGAACCATGTGGTGCCGGGCGTCGGTGGCGAAGAAACGTTCCAGCCGCCGCACGCGGTGCCGGTCCTCGGGGATCATCCACAGGAACAGCGGGTCGTCGATGAAGGCGTCGGCGAGGACGGACGCGAGAGCCGGAACGTCCCTCCGCGTGGCGGTTCTGACGGTGACGGCCATGTCGGGCAGCCTACGACGGAGGATCACCCCGTGACGGGCGTTTCCGATCCGTTCGCCAGCGTTTTCACGAGCGGCGTGGGGAACCGTGGCAGCACCCGCACCCCGCCGAGCCAGTCGTCGAGGCGGGTGGCTTCCTCGCGCAGCACCGCGGTGCCCTCGGCGCCGATGTCCTCGAGCAGGTGCAGGCTCACCGCGCCCGTCCCGGTCTGCCACCACGTGCCGACGATCCGCCCGTCCCACCAGGCGGTGGGGCCCGCGTTGCCGTTGGAGTCGAACAGCGCCTCCTTGTAGGGGCCGAGATACCAGTCGCGCTCGGACCAGCCCATGACCGTGGGGTCCAGCCCCGGCAGCAGCGCACCCCACGGTTCGACCTCGCCCTGCGGCTCGAGGTCGTCGGGCAGCAGGTGACCGGTGCGGCCGTCCAGGTCGACCTCGACGGCGTCCAGTTCCTTCAGCGCCGCGCGCACCGCGGTGAGGGTGGACCCGAGCCACCACTTCAGGTCCACCTCGGTACCGGGACCGAAGGCGCGCAGCCACATCCGCACGAGTTCGCGCACCCCTGTGGTCTCGTCGACGGCGTCGATACCCGAGCCCAACCACGACTCGGTGGTCGTCCAGGTGGGGCGCGAGACCCGCCACGATCCCTTGTTCGACGCCCGGACCACCTTCCCCTCGGCGGACAGCACCGTGAGGACGCGGGGCGCGAAGGTGACCAGCCCGCCCCAGGACTTGCCGGCACCGAACTCCATCGCGCCGTCGAGGGACGGGATCTCGGCCTTGAGCTCGCTCGACGTCGCCTGCCGACCGTCGGCCAGGGCGGCGAGGATGTGGCGGCTCACCTCGTCGAACCACCGTTCGCCGTCGTCGTGCAGCCCGGCCTTCTCGACGTCCTTGACGACCGTGCGCCGCTGGGTGGCGGCGACACGGGCGCTCGCGCCGGCCTGCACCACCGGGAGGGTCTTCCTCGGGACGACGAAGACGGTGCGCCGCATGGCCATGTGCTTGACCAGGGTGCGGTCGTCGTAGAGCGCCCGGTCGAGGTCGGCCACGGTGAACCCGTCCACACGTGCCCACGCCGACAGGTAGACGGTCGCCGGGTCGGTGCCGTGCAGGCACACCAGGGACGTCGCCGCGTCGACGGCGTCGGGGGCGCGGTGGGCGGGATGCAACCGGTGCCGGACGGCCAGTCGTGCCCGGCGTTCGTCCACGTCGATCCTGGGTGCGGCCATGGCCGTCATCGTAGGACCGGCCACCGACCTCGGGCGCGCGGTGAAGCGGCCCCGCGACCTCAGGCCGCTCGTTCGCGCAGCCAGGCCATCGCCTCCATCCGGTACTCGTCGATGCCCTTGTACTGCGCGATCTCGCGCGGCAGCTCCTCGACGATGTCGGCGAGTTGGTACGCCCACTGCGGGTAGGCGGCGATCTCGGCGAGGGGCGCCATGTAGGTGCGGATGTTGAACACGATCGCACCGGTCGTCGGCAGCCGGATGAGGTGCTCGAGTTCGATGCGCAGCTGGATCCTCCCCCAGTCCTTCTCTGCCCTCAGGCGGGGGATGTCGTCCATCCACTCGGGCATCGTCTCGAGGCTCGTGTCACGGCGCCGCGAGCCGACGGCCGAGAAGGTCCAGTTCACCCGTCGGTAGGGCTGGTCGGCGGTGAGCCGGCGCAGGAACTGCTCGGCCCGGTCGGTGACCCCGTCGCGCGTGAGACCGGGTACGGGACGGTGGATCTCGTGCATGCTCATGCCGATGTCGAATTTCACCGACCAGTCGGCGGAGGAGGTCACCACGGCGGCGTCGAAGTAGAGGTGGCCGTCGCGTTCGGTGACGAGCAGGACGTCGTCGGGGATCTGGCAGGCGACGAACACCAGCGGATGTTCGGGCAGCGTCTCCGGATCACCCGGGACGAAGGTGCAGTCGATTCCGAGAGGCTCGTTGCGCCAACGGTATCCGGATCCGAGGCGGTCGAGGGTCATGAGGTCGGGATACGACGCGGCCATCTCGCGGAAGTAGAACATCAGTAGGTCCCACGAGGCCGGGGTCATGTGCGGGAGGTAGCGGACCCGGTGCGGGTCCCGCTCGAGGATCTCCCGTCGCAGGGCCATCATCTCGACGTAGTCGGGTCCGAGGTCGACGATGTGTTCACCCCAGCCGCCGGCGAACGTGTCGACGCGGCGGCGGGCGGGTTCGACGTTGACCCCGTAGCGGAATCTGTTCTCACCTTCGAGAAAAGGCCACGGGAGATAGGACAGGTCGCTGGTAACGGTCACATCCGGTCCTTCCGGTCGGTTCTGTCAGGCGACGGCTCCGAGATAGGTGCCGTGGTGACTCGACAGGTGCGGGCGGATCTCGAGGGAGATCCCGCACCCGGCGCACGGGATCCTGTCGCCGGGTCGCGCGTCGGCCCGCTGTGTCGTCTCGCAGTGGGGGCAGAAGACCGTCAGCGTCGCCGTCGACGTGACGTAGGTGGTGAGTTCGCAGGGCAGGGCGCCGGCCTGCCGGGCGGCGGCGGTGTAGGCCATGGCCTCGGCGGCCGGACCGGCGACGAGGATGCGTGATCCCGCCCGCAGCGCGGCGACCGCTTCGGCGGCGCGGTCGGGTGTCGGGTCGTAGAGGGCGGCGGCGTCGCGTCCGAGTTCGGCGGCGTCGGACACCCAGTGCCGCACCGCCTTTCGCGCGAGTTCGCAGTCGCTCGCGGCGAGGACGAGGAAGGCGCGACCGGCACGGTCGAGGGCGGGTGGGTCGCCGTGGACGAATCCGGAGGCCTTCACGACCGCACACCCCCGTAGGTGCGGAGCCAGCGCACCCCCGGTTCGCGGGTGCGGGTGATGCCCTTGTAGTCGGCCATGTCCTCGGGCAGTTCCTCGAGGACACGGCACAACCGCTCGGCCCATTCCGGTACGCGGGCGATGTCCTCGAAGGGCAGCAGGTAGGTGCGGATGAGGAACATGATCGCGCCGGAGACACCGAGGCGCACGAGGTGCTGGACCTCGACGCGCAGGTTCAGCCGGCGCCCCACGTCCTCGAGCGGTCCCTCGGCGAGCAGACGCCGGTCGCGTCCCCACACGGGATAGGTCTCGGTGGACTGGTCGAGGCGGCGGTCGACGCTGAGCGACCAGTTGGTGCGGCGGTACTGCCGGCCGGGCTGCAGGCCCATGAGGAACTGCTGGGCGCGCGGGATGACTCCTTCGGTGTGCACGCGCGGGACGGGCCCGTGGATCTGCAGGAAGCTCATGCCGACGTCGAAGCGCAGCGACCAGTCGGCAGCGAAGGTCACCAGTCCGGCGTCGCCCCAGAGGGCACCCTCACGCTGGTCGAGCAGCACGACGTCCTCCTGGAGGTGCCTGCCGACGAACAGCAGGGGTGGTTCGGGCAGGGTGGACGGATCACCGAACACGAAGGACTGTTCGACGCCGAGTGCCCGGTTGGTGAATCGCCGGGCCGCACCGTCCCCGTCGAGCGAGAACGTCTCGGGGTGGGCGTCGGTGAGCATCCGCATGAGGGTGAGCATCGCGTCCCACTGGGCGATCTCCATGTGCGGCAGAGCCTGGAACCGGGTGGGGTCCTCGGCGAGGATTCGGGTGCGTTCGGCGAGATCCTCCCGGTACCGGCCGTCGACGTCGACGGGGTGGGTCCCCCATCCCCCGACGGGTGTCTCCACGACACTGCCGGCGGGTTCGACGTTGGTGCTGTAGCGGTAGGTGTCGCGGGGGAAGGGGAACGGGAAGCGGGCGATACGGTCGGGGATCGCCGCGCTGTCGCCGAGGGCCTCGAGGTCGATCGTGGTACTCACAGATCCAGCTCCAATCGGGGTCCGTTCGCGCGGGAGACGCACGGCATGAGGCAGTCTCCGGCCTCCTTCTCGGCGGCGCCGAGATACAGGTCGCGGTGGTCGATGTCGCCGTTCACCACGGGCAGCCGGCACTCCCCGCACACGCCCTGACGGCAGAGGCTGGGGACCGCGATGCCGCGGGATTCGAGCGCTTCGAGGAGGCTGACACCCGAGGCGACGTCCACGTCGACGCCGCTGCGGGTGAGGTGTGCGGTGAACGGTTCGCCGGGATCGAGGTCGCCGACCCCGAAGTGCTCGTAGTGCACGCGGGCGCCGGGCCAGCCGGCGCGACCGGCACGGTCGGTGAGTTCGTCGATGAGCGCGGCCGGGCCGCACGCGTAGAGGTGGGTGCCGATCGGCTGGTCCAGCAACGCGGGTCCCATGTGCTCCCAGAAGCCGTCGCGGCCGGTGTGGAGGTGGAGGCGGTCGCCGCACAGCTGCTCCAGGTCGTCGAGGTGGGCGGCGTCGCCCTCCCGGTGGACGTAGTGCACCTCGAACGAGCGGCCCCACTGCACGGCGGCGCGGACGTGGGACAGGATCGGGGTGACGCCGATTCCGCCGGCGACGAGCAGGTGGTGCCGCGCGGTGAGGACCGGGGCGAAGGCGCTGCGTGGGGTGCTCACCTGCACCCTGTCCCCCGCTCGCAGGGAGTGGATCCAGCGGGAGCCACCGCGGCCGTCCTCCTCGAGCCGTACGGAGATGCCGTAGTGGTCGGGCTCGAAACCGGGTCCGGTGAGGGAGTAGGAGTTCCGGCGGGATTGCCCCTCCGGCCCGGTTCCGCAGGTCACGACGATGTGACTGCCCGGGGTGAAGGAGGGCAGGAGTGCGCCGTCGGACGCGACCAGCCGCACGTGCCGCACGGTCGGGGTCAGTGGGGTGACCTCGTCGACCGCCAGCACCAGGCCGGCGTCGGACGGCACGTTCGTTGCGGGGCTGTCGGACATCAGGGTCATCAGCGTTCCTCCGCGTCGATCATGTAGCCGAGGTAGGCCGCGTGGTGACGCGAGACATGGTGGTAGACCACGAGTTCCGCCCGGCAGTTCGGGCAGGTGGTGCACCGGCCGACCTCGACGCCGGCGAGATGGGTGGTGTGACAATGTGCGCAGTAGACCGCGCGGTCGGCGGTGTCGATCGGGACGGGCATGATCTCTTCGTCGACGAGCCCGCCGGCCACCGCCACGGCCCTCGCGGCGAGGACGGCGGCCTCGGATCCGACGAGGACGAGTCGGCAGCCGACCCGGGAGGCGTCGAGCTGCCGCCGGAGGACGCGGGCGGCCGTGTCGCCCCACTCGGCGGGCAGACGCATCCAGTCCACCCGCCGACCGTCGAAGGACGGCAAGAGATTCCGCGCCTGCTCGGCGGCCTCGTCGCCGAAGGACAGGATCGTGAAGGTCCGTCCCCCGCCGGCAATGCTCCGCTCCTCGTCCCATCTCGGCACACTGGTGGTGTCCATACAGACGCTCACGGCATCTCCTAGGGCGCGAAGGAGCGGAGGCCGACGTAGAAGGCGAGCGCGCCTTCGGGGGTGGTGAAGCGGATGCGGGATCCCTTGGGGAAGAAGATCGCATCGTACGCACGGGCGATCTCGACCTGGCCGGTGTCGAGGTTCTCGAGGCGGAACTCGCCGTCGAGGACGACCTTCATCTCGTCGTATTCGTAGGTGTAGTCGAGGGGCGCCTCGGTGGGTTCGAGACGGAAGTAGCCGGAGGCCATGGGGCAGCCTTCGGGATTCGGGTGGACGTCGTCGATGTAGCCCTTCGTTCCCGGGAACTCGTCGACCGACATCTGCGGGAGGTTCTTCCAGAAACCGGAGGTCACTCGGAATGCGGGCACGATGGTGGTCTCGGACATGGCAACTCCTCGAAGGAAGGAATGCGCGAACGCGCGGTGTGCAACGAGAACGTCGATCGCTGACGTGAAACAGACGATAATGGGAAGAAACGCAGCGATGGTTGCAGTTCGGTTAACGCGTGTAACCGATTCCTCTCGAGGGCACGGGAATCCGGGCCCCGAGGAGGTTCCCCGGAGCCCGGACGGAACATCCGTCAGCGGCCGGGATCGAAGAAGGCGCGGTGCCAGATACGCGTGACGATCTCGGCGGCCCGTTCGAGCGGCATGGGCGTCTCCTGCAGGGCGTCCTGCGCGTACCAGACGTAGGCCGACTGCTCCACCATGCACGCGGTGGCCTCGACGACCCCCCGTACGTCGAGGCCGTCGACGGAGTCGATGCCGCACTTGACCTTCAGCACGGTGGTGAAGCGGTCGATATGACGGTTGCGCATCGACCACCAGATCTCACGGAACCGTTCGTCGACGCTCGCGGCCTCCACGAGGGTCCGCATGATGTCGCGATTCTGGTAGTAGTGCGTCAGATATCCGGTGTTCGCCTCGAGGAGTGCTCGGTACGGATCGTCCTCGATACGGTGCTCGGTGGCACCACTGGCACGGAAGAGGTCGTCGTGCGTGTCGGCGATCAATGTGGCGAACAGGTCCTCCTTGTCGGCGAAGTACCTGTACAGACCTCCGAGCGACATTCCCGCCTCCGTCGCCACACCACTCATGGTGGCGCCGACATATCCGTCGCGGGCGAAGACCGAGCGCGCCGCCTCCAGGAGCCTGGTGCGGGTACGGCGCCCCTTGGTGGTGTTCGGCAGGTGCGGCATGTCCCTCCTTTCGTCGCGGAAATCGTAACCGTTAACACGGTCGTCAGCAGAGTTAACAAAAAAGCGATGTCACTCTCTTGACGTGAGCTACGTTACTCCTACAGAATCGTCCCATCGACCTCGCGCCGACTCTCTCGCGCCTCTCACATCCCGGCTTTCGTCGAAACGGAGTGTTTCGTGAATTCCCCTGTATCCGCAGTCGCCACCGCAGACCCGGGCACCCGTCCCGCCGGCATCCGGACCCCGCTCCAACTCTTCCTCGGCCACCTCGAGCACGACCCGCACGCACTCGCCGTCTGCGACGACCGGGGCCACTCCCTCACCCGCGCCGAGCTGTGGGAGCAGGCCGGCATCGTCGAGCAGGAACTCGCCGCCCACGGTCTCGGCGAAGGCGATGTGGTCATCGTCTGCATGCCCAACTGGATCGAGTGGATGCCGTCCTACATGGGTGTCGTCCGGGGCGGGATGATCGGCGGGACCCTACCGGTCACCACCGACCCCCGGTCCATCGCCTACACCGCGGATCTCGTGGGTGCCAAGGCCGTCGTTCTCCCCCGCGCGCACCGTGGCCGCGACTTCCTCGCCGAATCCGAGATCCTCGCCGAGGAGCTCGACCGTGAGGTACACATCCTCCTCGTCGACGGTGAGGACGGATCGCGCACCTGGCGCAGCTTCGACGGTCCGCCCGCCGCCCTCCCCACCTACCCCGACGACCTGGCGCACGTGCTGTTCTCCTCGAGCACCACCGGGAAGTCCAAGGCGATCGCACACTCCGAGGCGAGCCTGAGCGCCTACAACCGGATGGTCATCGACCGCTACGAGGTCACCGGCGAGCGGCCCATCTTCATGCCGTCCCCGCTCGGGCACAGCACGGGCTTCTGGCACGGCGCCCGCATGTCGCTGATGACCGGGGCGACCCTCGTCCTCCAGGACGCGTGGAAGCCCCACCGCGCTCTCGAACTCGTCGAACAGCACGGCTGCGAGATCACCGTGGCAGCGACCCCCTTCCTCAAGGACATCGTCGACACCGAATGGGATTCGGCCACGCAGAAACTCGCCGGCATGCGCGTGTTCCTGTGCGGCGGGGCCCCCGTCGCACCGAGCCTCATCGAGCAGGCACAGGAACAGATGCCCGGCACCCGCATCGCAGCGATCTGGGCGATGAGCGAAGGCGGTGCCACCTCGAGCCTGCCCGACGACTCCACCGAGCTCGTCGCGCACACCTGCGGCAAGGTGATGCCCGGCGTCATACTCGAGACGATCGACGCGACAGGCCGGATCCGGCCCCGCGGCAGCGAAGGCGAGATCGTCATGCGGACTCCCTCGCTGTTCCTCTCCTACATCGGCCAGGAGCAGCTCCACCGCGAATCCTTCACCGCCGACGGCTGGTTCCGCACCGGCGACACCGGGATCGTCGACGAGAACGGTTACCTGCGCCTGACCGGCCGGTTGAAGGACCTCATCATCCGCGGTGGCGTCAACATCTCCCCCGTCGAGATCGAGAACGCCCTCTCTGGTCATCCGCAGATCGCCCGCGTGGCCGTCGTGGGCAGCCCCGACGACCGGCTCGGCGAACGGATCTGCGCGGTGATCCAGCCCCTCGGCACCGCCCCGACCTTCGACGAGCTCCGCGAATGGCTCGCCGACCGCGGAGTGCCCCGGCGGCTGTGGCCGGAATCCGTCCGCGTCCTGCCCACCATGCCGGAGACCCCCGCCGGGAAGATCCGCAAGAACGTGCTCAGAGAAATGATCTCGTCAGGAGAAGGAATGACCACCAGCACCGCCGGCCTCACCACGCAGACCGTCACGCTGCGCGACATCGACGTGACCTATACCCGCGCCGGCGAGGGCCCCGCCGTCGTGCTGATCCACGGACTCGCCGAGGACCACCGCAGCTGGCGCGCCGTCCAGCAGGCCGAACTTCCGGTCACCACGTACGCCTACGACCTGCGGGGGCACGGCCGCACCACCGTCGGCTCCCCCGAGGGCACCCTCGCCCAGCTGCGCGACGACCTGATCGCCTTCCTCGAAGAGGTCACCGGCCCCGCGATCTGCGTCGGCTTCTCCCTGGGCGGCACCGTCGTCCTCTCCGCCGCCGCCGAGCGGTCCGACCTGGTGACGAAGGTCGTCGCCCTGGGCACCTCGAGTGTCGTCGGCCGTGGCGCCGCCGCCTTCTACGCCGGTCGCATCGACCTGTTCCGCGGCGACGACGCCGAAGCGCAGCGCGCCGCCCTGCGCGACGACACCGCCGCCGCCCTGCACAACCCCGACTCCGATCTCGACGCCGTCACGGACTTCCGACTCGAAGCGGTCGGCGAGGCACACGGCTACATCAACGCCTCCACCGCGATGGCCGCCCTGGTCGATTCGCCGCTCACCCCGGAGCTGGCCCGCATCGGGCGCGACACCGAGGTCGCGATCGTCGGCGCCGACCACGACACCTTCTGCCCGAAGAAGGCCGCCGACATCATCCTCGGCGCCGTCGAGCACGCGACCTACCACGAGATCACCGGCGCCGGGCACCTGATGCTCGTCGATCAGCCGGAACGGTCGATCGACCTCCTCCGCCGTCTTCTCCCCTGAGAAGCACTGCGACCGAACACTCCCGCAACACCGCTCTTCCGAAAGGCTCCATGATGCAAGAACGCCCCACCGCCCTCGTCACCGCCGCCGCGGGCGCAGGAATCGGCGCCGCGATCGCGACCCGCCTCGCGGCGGACGGCTTCGACGTCGTCGTCACCGACATCCACGAACGCCGCACCAAGGAGCTCGCGGAGAAGCTGGCCGCCGAACACGGCCGCAACTTCGACCACTATCTCCTCGACGTCACCGACGAGGCCCGGGTCCAGGAGGTCGTCGCCGACATCGCCTCGGAGAAGGGCCGCCTCGACGTCCTCGTCAACAACGCCGGGTGGAGCCGGATCGAGCCGGTGGCCGAGATGTCCTCGGAGACCTGGAAGCGCTGCCTCGACGTCGACCTCAACGGCACCTTCTACACGATGCGCTACGCCCTGCCGGTGATGCAGAAGAACAACTCCGGCGCGATCGTCAACATCAGCTCCATCGCCGCCTACGAGACCAGCACCGAGCACGGCGCCGCCTACTCCGCCGCCAAGGCCGGTGTCCTCGCCCTCACCCGCGTCGCCGCCGCCGAGAACGGCAAGCACGGCATCCGTGTCAACGCCATCACCCCGGGCCTGATCTACAACGACTTCCTGCGCAAGATCTACCCCGACGAGTTCTTCTCCGGGTACGCCGAGAACCGTTCGCTCGTCGGCCGTGTCGGCCGCCCCGAGGACGTCGCCGGCCTGGTCTCGTTCCTGGTCGGGCCGGACGCCGGTTACGTCACCGGCGAGGTCTACGGCATCAGCGGAGGGGTGCACCCGCATGGCTGAGAACCCGTTGACCCTTCCCGTCCGCGAACTGACCGACGCCTACGCGCGCGGCGAGCTGAACCCGATCGACGTCACCGAGGACGTCCTCGACCGCATCGACCGGTTCGACCCCGAGCTGCGTGCATACGTGACCGTCACCGCCGATCTGGCACGGAAGCAGGCGGCCGAGGCCGCCGAACGGTACCGGCGCGGTGAACGCGCACCCCTGCTCGGTGTGCCGGTGTCCATCAAGGACGCCTTCCACCTCGCCGACACCGAGACCGGCCTCGGATCCCTGACCCAGCGCGGGCGGATCGCCCGGTCCGACTCCGGTGCTGTCGCCCGGCTGCGCGCCGCGGGCTCGGTGATGCCAGGCAAGACCCACGTACCCGAGTTCTGCCAGTCCGCGACCAGCGACAACCTGCTCGGCCGGGAGACCGGGAACCCGTGGGATCCGTCCCGTACGCCGGGCGGTTCGAGCGGCGGCGCCGCGGCTTCCGTCGGCGCCGGTCTCGCGACGATCGCGCTCGGCTCGGACGGCGGCGGGTCCATCCGCATCCCGTCGGCCTTCAGCGGACTCGTCGGATTCAAGCCGACCACCGGATCGTGCGCGGACGAACGGGGTTTCCGCGCGATGACGGATTTCGTCACCGCCGGCCCGCTGGCCTGGACGGTGGACGACGCCCGCATCATGACGGAGGTCCTCGCCGAGACGACCTTCGAACGCACCGCCGTGCCGCACCGGCGGATCGCCTTCTGCCGGCGCCCGGACGGACGTCCGGTCGATCCCGCGGTCGCCCGCACCGTCGAGACCGTCGCCGGAATCCTGTCGGATCTCGGGCACGAGGTCGTCGAGACCGACATCCCGATCCAGGGGTGGAACGAGATCTTCGGGCCGCTCGTGCTCGACGACGGGCTGCGCGAACGCGCCCATCTGCTCGACGATCCGGAGCTGCTGACCCCCTACGAGCGGGCGAGTCTGCGAGCCGCGATGCAGCTGACCAGCGCCGAGGTCGCCGGTGCCCGCGAGGCACTGGACGGATTCCGCCTCCGCATGGACGATTTCCTGCACCGTTTCGATGCGATCCTCACACCCACGGTGGCGACGGTGGCGTTCCCGCACGAGGAGCGCCCGAAGACCATCGCCGGGGAGAAGGTCGACTGGCTGTGGGGTGCATTCCCCTTCACCTCCCCGTTCAACGTCGCCGCCACCCCGGCGATCACACTGCCGGCGGGGACGTCGGAGGGACTGCCGATCGGCGCCCAGCTCGTCTCCGCCCGCGGCCGGGATGCCGACCTGCTGAACCTCGCGGAATCCCTCGAAACGGCACTCGATTTCGATTACACGCCGGTGCGGGCACGCTGGGCACTGCAGGCGGCTCCGGAACCGGAGCCGGTGCCGTGACGACCGGACTCGGCATCCGGCGCCACGGCGACGTCCTCGAGGTCGTCCTCGACCGCGCCGAGCGCCGCAACGCTCTCTCACGCGCTCTGCTCGTCGAGCTCCGCCGGGTCTTCACCGACCTGCCCGACGACGTACGGGCCGTGCTCCTCACCAGTGCGGACCGGGTGTTCTGTGCGGGTGCGGATTTCGCGGACCTGACGGGCACCTCGGACGATCTCGACTACGATCGGGACCTCGAAGACGCCTGCACGGCGGTCCGTTCGAGCCCGGTACCCGTCGTCGCCGTCGTCGACGGCGCCTGCGTGGGCGCCGGGGTCGAGCTCGCCACCTCGTGCGACGTCCGGATCCTCGGTCCCCGGGCCTGGTTCCGGGTGCCGGCCGTCGAACTCGGACTGCTGTACAACCCGCAGTCGATCCGCCGGGTCCACGCCACCCTCCCCCGCACGACGGTCACCCGCCTGCTCGTGCTCGCCGAACGCTTCGACGCCGGCGACGCGGTGCGCAGCGGGCTGGCCACCCACACCGCCGACGGTGATCCGCGCGAGCACGGCCTCGCGCTCGCGGAGCGGATCGCAGGTCTCCCGCACGAGGCGTTGTCGGCGACCCGGGAACTGCTCCGCGGTCTCGACGGCGGCGAGTACGACGACGCCGCATGGCAGACCACCCGAATCCGATTGATGGACAGCACCGCTCGGCACGAGGCCGTGGCCGCAGCCTCCGAGCGGCACGGTGTCCGATCCTGATCTCCCCTTTCCGGAAGGAACGTTCATGAACGCAGTCGCTGCCCTGAAGGGCCACGACCTCGGCTCCCGCGTCGTCGCGTACGGGGAGTCCGACGCGATCCTCTACGCACTGTGCGTCGGTGCCGGTCCCGATCGGCTGCCGCTGGTCTACGAGCGGGACCTGCACGTGCTGCCGACCTTCGGCCTCGGTCTGGGACTGTGGGCCGTCGAGGAGGCCGGTGGACTCGGTGCCTACGACCGGCTGAAGTCCCTCCACGCGGCGCAGCAACTGACCGTCCATGCACCGCTCCCGCGTTCCGGCAAGCTCGAGATGCGGGCGCACGTCGCGAACGTCTGGGACAAGGGTTCCGCCGCGACCGTCGACATCGCCGTCGAGTGCGAGCAGTTCACGGCCGTCTACGCCATCCACCTGCCGGGCTCCGGCGGCTGGGGCGGCGAGCGGGCACCGTCGACACCGCGGGTCGACCTCGAATCCGCTTCCTTCCGCGAGGAATTCCACATCCCCGCGAACCTGCCGGCCCTCTACCGCCTGACCGGTGACCTGCACCCCGTCCACATCGATCCCGAGGTCTCCTCGGGGTACGGTTTCGAACGCCCCATCCTGCACGGCCTGTGCACCCTGGGCATCGCCGCGCGTACGGTCGCCGAGGCCGCCGGGGCCCAGCCGTGGGAGTTGAGGGAACTGCGGGCACGCTTCGCGGCGCCGGTCCTTCCGGACAACACCCTCGAGGTCCGGGCGCAGGCATCCGGCGGGGAGGTCGACTTCGACGCCCGCATCGGAGCCACCGGCGTCCTCTCGGGTGGTCACGCCCGCTTCTGACCGCCTCGCTCCACCACCAGCTCTACCGAAGGAAATTCCACCGCTCCACAGAAGTCCGCCGAAAGGGCACCTCATGACCGAACATGCCGCCTCCACCTTCGGAACCAAACAGCAGAAACGCGCGTTCCTCGCGAGTCTGGTCGGCACCACCGTCGAGTGGTTCGACTTCTTCATCTACGCCACCGCCGCCTCCCTCGTCTTCTCGACGATCTTCTTCCCGGAACTCGGATCGAACGTCGGCATCCTGGCGTCGTTCGCGACCCTGGGTGTCGCATTCCTCGCGCGTCCGGTGGGCGCGTTCGTCTTCGGACATCTCGGCGACCGACTCGGCCGCCGCGCGACCCTGATCACGACGTTGACCGTGATGGGTTGCGCCACGGGCCTGATCGGCCTGCTGCCCACCTGGGACCGGATCGGCATCTGGGCCCCGGTGCTGCTCACCGTCCTGCGCTTCCTGCAGGGTGTCGCGGTGGGCGGCGAGTGGGGCGGCGCCGTGCTCATGAGTGTGGAGAACGCCCCGAAGACCCGTGAACGTTTCTACGGCTCGGCCCCGCAGATCGCGAGCCCGCTCGCCCTGGTGCTGGCAACCGTCGTCATGTACTTCGTCGCCCGCATGCCCAACGACGATCTGATGGCCTGGGGCTGGCGTATCCCGTTCCTCGCCGGCTTCGTTCTGGTCGTGATCGGCCTGATCATCCGCCTCGGTGTCGAGGAGTCGAGCGAGTTCGCGGAGGTGAAGGAGCAGGGCGCCGTCGCGAAGCAGCCCGTCCTGACCGTGCTGCGCACGATGCCGGGTCGCGTCCTCGCCGGTGTCGGCCTGCAGGCCAGCGTGATCGTGCTCTTCTATCTGATCACCACGTACATGCTCACGATGGCGACCAACATCCACGGGTTCAGCAAGAGCGACACCCTGATGATCCTGCTGGTCGCCGCGACCATCGATCTGTTCGCCATGGTCGGGGTCGGCATCCTGTGCGACCGCCTGTCGGCCATGCGCGTGTTCGTCGGCGGTGTGGTGTTCACCGGCCTGTTCGCGTTCCCGCTGTTCCTGCTGTTCAACACGGGCAACATGGGGCTGATGATCGTCGCGTTCGCGGCGGCGCTCGTTCTCGGTCACGCCACCACCTACGCCGTGGTGTCGAGCATGACCGCGGACCTGTTCCCGACCGAGGTCCGCTACAGCGGTGTCGCCCTGTGCAGTGCGTTCTCGGGTGTCGCGTGGGCGGCTCCCACCCCGCTGGTCGCGGCTGCGCTGGTCCCGACGGACGGGTCGAAGCACTGGTGGCCGCTCGCCGCGATCCTGGTGGTCACCGCCGTGATCTCCTTCGTCGCCGCCTCGAGCATGCGCGGTCACTTCACCTCCGGATCGGCGACCGACGACCGGTCCCCCGACACTCGGGTCCGCGTCGGCGACGCCGCCTGATCGCCACCGCTCGATCGGCTTCCCGATCGGCACACCTTCCATTTCGAGCAGGAGATTTCCATGACTGTGATGCTCAGCGAGGAGCAGCGCGAGTTCGCGGCGGCCGTCCGCGAGTTCTGCCGCCGCGAGGTGGGCACGCGTGAACAACGCGACAAGCTCACCGACTGCGGTCGCGAGGGGCACAGCCTCGAGCTCAATCGTCGGATCGCCGAACTCGGATGGGCCGCGATCAACGTGCCCGAGGAGTACGGCGGGGCCGGCGGCAACCACGTCGACCTGTGCGTCCTGCTCGAGGAACTCCACCGCGGGCTGGCCCCGGTGCCGTGGCACGGCACGACCCTCATCACGGCCGGGATCTACACCAGGTTCGCAAGCGAGGAGCTGAAGCGGAAGGTGCTCGGCCGGCTCGCCGAGGGCGCGGCCCTGTCGATCGCGATGTCCGAGCCCGAGGCCGGATCGGATGTCGCCGCGTTGTCCTGCCGGGCCGAGCGCCGCGGGGGCGGCTGGGTGATCAACGGCCAGAAGACGTGGATCACCAATGCCCATCAGGCGGACAGCATCCTGCTGATCGCCCGCACCGAGCGTGGCGAGAAGAAGCACCACGGGCTGACGATGTTCCACGTGCCGGCCGACACGCCGGGCCTCGCCGTCAAGGGCATCGACACCCTGAACGGTACCGAGGTCAACGACCTCTACTTCTCCGACTGCGAGTTGCCCGCCGAGTCGGTGGTCGGTGAGGTCGGCCAGGGATGGGCCCAGCTCATGCCCGGGCTGGCCACCGAGCGGCTGATCCTCGCCGCCCAGATGCTCGGCGTCGCCGAACGTGCCTTCGACGACGCTCTGGCGTTCGTGTCCGAACGGACCCAGTTCGGTGAGCGGGTGGGCAGCTACCAGGCGATCAAGCACCGCATCGCCGATCTCGCCACGGAGATCGAGTGCACCCGGCTGCTCGTCTACAGCGTCGCCCACCGCGCCGATGCCGGCGACGACCCCCAGGGTCTGGCGCGGGCGTCGTCGATGGCCAAACTCAAGGCGACGGAGGTCGCCAAGAACACGGCCCTCGAGGGCATGCAGATGATGGGCGGTTACGGCTACTCCACCGAGTTCGACATGGTGCAGCACGTGCGCGCGGCCCTCGGCGCGACGATCTACGGCGGAACCAACGAGATCCAGCGCGACATCATCGGGAACTCGTTCGGTCTCCGGTAGAACCCTCGCTCATACGAACACCGCAGCGGCGGGACGGTCCTTCGACCGTCCCGCCGCTGTTTGTCGTTCGCATACAGGCGGTTTCCACGCCAAGCGTCACCACGATCTCACGGTTGCGTAACACGCCCGTCATGGATACCGTGTTTCCTTCTATTCGACAGCGATTCCTACAGTGAAACTTCGTCGAACCGAGGAGCCCCCATGACGCTGGAAGCCACCGACACATCCGTGCTGCGCCTCCCGTCCACGAACGGCCGGTCCCCCGAGACCTCCGGCACCGCCGGTCTGGCCGAGCTCGCCCACGCGACCGGCACCCGCTTCATCCTCGCCGTCTTCACCACCCTGTCCGGAAAGCCCTGCGCCAAGCTGGTTCCCGTCGAATCCGTCGACGAGCTCGCCACCGACGGTGTCGGTTTCGCCGGCTACGCCGCGGGCTCCATGGGCCAGGTCCCCAAGGACCCCGACCTGGTCGCCATCCCCGACGTCTCGTCCTTCACCCCCATTCCCTTCGTCCGCGAGGGCCTGGCGCTGGTCCACTGCGACCCCTACGTCGAGGGCAAGCCCTGGCCGTACGCCCCGCGGGTGATCCTCAAGACCGCGCTCGCGCAGGCCGCCGCCAAGGGCCTGAGCGTCAAGGTGGGCACCGAGATCGAGTACTTCCTCGTCCAGCGCGACGAGAACGGAACCCTGCGCACCGCCGACGCCCTCGACACCTCCCGCCAGCCCTGCTACGACGCCCGCGACGTCACCCGCATGTACGAGCACCTGACGTCGATCTCGGCGGCGATGAACCAGCTCGGCTGGGGCAACTACGCCAACGACCACGAGGACGGCAACGGGCAGTTCGAGCAGAACTTCCAGTACGCCGACGCCCTGACCACCGCCGACCGCGTCATCACCCTGCGTTACCTGATCTCCGTGCTCGCCGAACAGCGCGGCATGACCGCCACCTTCATGCCCAAGCCGTTCGCCGACCGCACCGGCTCCGGGATGCACATGCACCTGTCGCTGTGGCAGGGCGACACCCCCGTCTTCCCCGACGCGAACGATTCCCGCGGCCTCGGACTGTCCAGGACCGCCTACTCGTTCGTCGCCGGCATCCTCGAGCACGCCTGCGCCCTGCAGGGTGTCATCGCACCGACGGTCAACTCCTACAAGCGCACCGGCGCCACCAGTACCGCCTCCGGCGCCACCTGGTCGCCGCGCTACGCGACCTACGGCGGCAACGACCGCACCCACTACCTGCGCGTCCCCGACGCCAACCGCGTCGAACTGCGCGGCGGGGACGGCTCGGCCAACCCCTATCTCGCCACCGCCGCGACCGTCGCCGCCGGCCTCGACGGCATCGAACGCGATCTCGATCCCGGCGAGCCGGGCACCGGCGGCACCGCCACGCTGCCGATGACGCTGCTGCACGCCATGGACGCCCTCGAGGCCGATCCGGTGGTCTCCGGCGCACTCGACGCAGCCGGTGCAGGCGTCGCCGACTACTTCGCCTCCCTCAAGCGCGAGGAGTTCTTCCACTGGCACAACACCGTGACCCCGTGGGAGATCGACAGCTACCTGACCGCTTTCTGACCACCAGACTTCTTCCAGACCCATCGAACAGGAGAGACGATCATGTGCGGAATCGTCGGACTTCATCTGCGAGACGCCTCGCTCGAGCCCCGGTTGGGCAGCCTGCTGACCGGGATGCTCGGGCAGATGGTGGACCGCGGACCGGATTCGGCGGGCGTCGCCGTCTACGGCAACCCGGTCTTCTCCCCCGCCGGGGAGTCGTCGGTCTCGGTACTCGACGCACCCTCGGACCTCGCCACCGCCGTCGGTGACACACTGGGTGTGGCCGTCGGGGCGCTCGACCTCGCACCCACCACCGTGCTGCACGCCCCCGTCCCCGCGGCCCTGCTCGCCGACACCGTCCGCGCACTGGCCCCCACGGCGACCGTCATCGGCTTCGGCGACGACGTGACCGTCCTCAAGGGCACCGGTGATCCGCGCGTCCTCGCCGAGGACTTCGGCCTGCCGGCCGCATCCGGATGGCAGGGCGTGGGCCACACCCGCATGGCCACCGAATCCGCCGTCACCGCAGCGGGATCGCATCCCTTCGCCGTCGGCCCCGACCAGTGCCTCGTGCACAACGGTTCGTTCTCCAACCACCTGTCGATCAAGCGCGAACTCGAGGACGAAGGCGTGGTGTTCGACAGCGAGAACGACACCGAGGTCGGCGCCCGCTTCGTCGCCAAGCACCTCGCCGAGGGCGCCGATCTGGAGAAGGCGCTGCGTCTGCTCGGTGAACGCTTCGACGGCTTCTACACCCTGCTGGTGTCCACCTCCGACTCGTTCGCGGTGGTCCGCGATCCCATCGCCTGCAAGCCGGCGATCGTCGCCGAGTGCGACGCCTATGTCGCGATGGCCTCCGAATTCCGTGCGCTGGCCGGGCTTCCCGGCATCGCCGACGCGCACATCTTCGAACCCGAACCGGACCGCGTCTACGTATGGCAGCGCTGAGCGGTTCCGCCACT
>Ga0182741_1002329_pt1 | contig 22432 bp, 20 predicted proteins | sample eDN5th37CBELigOP_FD_128874 | JGI IMG/M metagenome (GOLD analysis project Ga0182741, IMG submission 128874) | Enriched Organic Plus compost microbial communities from Emeryville, California, USA - eDNA 5th pass 37_C BE-Lig OP (version 2) (version 2) ... | reverse complement strand
GGCGCGCTGCATCGCCTGTCCCAGCGCATGCGCCTGCAGCTGCGCCAGACGCTGCTGCAGGCGCCGTACGCGCAGCTCCAGGTCGCGCCGGTCCGGCACCAGCAGTTCGGCGGCCACCGACGGCGTGGGCGCGCGCAGGTCGGCGGCGAAATCGGACAGGCTGAAATCGGTCTCGTGGCCGACCGCCGAAACCACCGGCGTGGTGCTGGCGGCGATGGCGCGCGCCAGCTGCTCGTCGTTGAACGCCCACAGGTCTTCCAGCGAGCCGCCGCCGCGGGTGAGCAGGATGGCGTCGTAGCGGCCGCTGGCGTCGGCGCGGCGCAGCAGCGCGGTGATCTGCGCGGCCGCGGTGTCGCCCTGCACCAGGCTCGGCAGCAGCTCCACTTCCAGCAGCGGGAAGCGCCGCGCCAGCACGCTGAGCACGTCGCGCACCGCCGCGCCGCTGGGCGAGGTGATCACCGCCAGCCGGCGGACGTGGGCCGGCAGCGGCCGCTTGCGTTCCGGGTCGAACAGGCCCTCGGCCTGCAGCCGCGCCCTGAGTTCCTCGAAGGCGCGGCGCAGCGCGCCTTCGCCGGCTTCCTCCATGTGGTCCAGCACCAGCTGGTATTCGCCGCGCGCCTCGTACAGGGTCAGGCGGCCGCGCGCCAGCACGCGCAGGCCTTCGCGCGGAACGAATTTCAGCCACTGGCTCTTCGGCCGGAACATCGCCGCGCGCACCTGCGCGCGCGCGTCCTTCAGGGTGAAGTACAGGTGCCCCGACGACGGGCGGCTGACGTTGCCGAGTTCGCCTTCCACCCACACCAGCGGAAACGCGCCCTCGATCAGGTCGCGGGCGAGCGTGTTGAGCTGGCTGGGGGTGAGGATGGCGTCCATGTGGGTGCAGCGAAAACGGAAGGCTATTGTTCCTGCATGCGGGCGGCAATGCCATGACCGCAACAGACCACCGTAGGAGCGGCTTCAGCCGCGAAGGGGCTTCCCCAGGTATTCCTTTGCCGCCTGGCGCGGAAAATCCAGTGCACAAAGCCCCATCGCGGCTGAAGCCGCTCCTACGCGGGGTCGTGGTTTTCGTCGTGGCGACGCAGCGCCCATGCGACATGCTCGCGCACCAGTTCGGACGGATGGTCGAGACGGCGTTCCAGCGCCTGCCGCGCGGCGGGCGAGGGCGCCGCGTTGCCCAGCGCCACGGCGATGTTGCGCAGCCAGCGTTCGTGGCCGCTGCGGCGGATCGGGCTGCCCTCGGTGCGGCGCAGGAACTCGTCTTCCTCCCAGGCGAACAGCTCCGGCAGCGTGGCCGTGTCCAGGTTGTTGCGCGCGCGGAAATCCGGTTCGTCGGTGCGGCGCGCGAACTTGTTCCAGGGGCAGACCAGCTGGCAGTCGTCGCAGCCGTAGATGCGGTTGCCCATCAGCGGGCGCATCTCCAGCGGGATGGCGCCGTCGTGTTCGATGGTCAGGTAGGAAATGCAGCGGCGCGCGTCGAGCCGGTGCGGGGCGATGATGGCCGCGGTCGGGCATACGTCGATGCAGCGCGTGCAGGTGCCGCAGTGCGCGCTGGCCGGCGCATCCACCGGCAATGGCAGGTCCACGTAGATTTCGCCGAGGAAGAACCACGAACCGCCGTCCCTGTCGATCAGGCAGGTGTGCTTGCCGATCCAGCCCAGCCCGGCGTTGCGCGCCAGCGCGCGCTCGAGCACCGGCGCCGAATCGACGAAGACGCGGTGCCCGAACGGGCCGACCTCGGCGGCGATGCGTTCGGCCAGTTTCTGCAGGCGGTTGCGCATCAGCTTGTGGTAGTCGCGGCCCAGCGCGTAGCGCGCGACGTAGGCGCGCCCGGCGTCGTTCAAGGTGGCCCAGGCTTCGGCATCGTCCTTGTGGCCATAGTCCAGCCCGACCGAGATCACCCGCACCGTGCCCGGCAACAGTTCGTGCGGCCGCGCGCGCATCGCGCCGTGCCGCGCCATCCATTCCATCGTCCCGTACAGGCCCTTGCCCAGCCAGTCGGCCAGGTGCGCTTCGTCTTCGCGCAGTTCGATGCCGCTGACGCCGCAGCGCTGGAAACCCGCCTCGCGCGCGAGCTGGCGGATGCGCAGCGACAGCTGCGCCATGTCGGCGGTGGCAACGGCCTGGGGCATGGCGCAAGTATAGAATCGCGGGCATGAACCAGCCTGCCGGATTGTTCGATACCGCAGCCGCGCGCCGCATCGACGCGCAGGCCACCGCCGCGCTGGGCGGCGATGGCTACGTGCTGATGCAGCGCGCCGGACAGGCGGCCTGGCAATGCGCGCTGCAGTACTGGCCGCAGGCGCGCCGCATCGTCGTGGTCTGCGGGCCGGGCAACAACGGCGGTGATGGCTATGTGCTGGCGCGGCTGGCGCGCCAGTCCGGGCGCGGGGTGTGCGTGCTGCATCTGCCGGAACACGCGCCGCGCACGCCGCTGGCGCAGCGCGCCTGCACCGACTACCTGGCCATCGGCGGGCAGGTCGAGCTGTCGCGCGACTGCCTGCGCGAGGCCGACCTCATCGTCGATGCGCTGTTCGGCATCGGCCTGGACCGCGCGCCCGATGCCGCGGCGGCGGAACTGATCGCCGCGCTCAACGCCGCCGGCGCGCCGGTGCTGGCGCTGGACGTGCCCAGCGGCGTCGACGCCGGCAGCGGCGCGGTGCCGGGCGCGGCGGTGCACGCCCGGCGCGTGCTGCAGTTCATCGTGCCGCACAGAGGGCTGCATACCGGCGCCGCGCTGGAACACGCGGGACAACGCCTGCTGGCCGGTCTGGAGGTTCCGGAAGAAGCCTTCGACGGCATCGAACCGGCCGCCTTCCGCTGGAGCGAGGCGCAGCTGCCCGCGCAGTTGCCGCCGCGCCGGATCGATACTCACAAGGGCGAATCCGGGCACGTGCTGTGCGTGGGCGGCAACCATGGCAGCGGCGGCGCGCTGATGCTGTGCGCAGAGGCGGCGCTGCGCAGCGGCGCGGGGCTGACCAGCGTGGCCACGCGCGCGGCGCACGTGGCGCCGCTGCTGGCACGTTGCCCGGAGGCGATGGCGCATGCGGTCGAGGACGCCTTCGATCTGGCGCCGCTGCTGGCGCGCGCCGGTGTCGTCGCGCTGGGGCCCGGGCTGGGCCAGGACGACTGGGCGCAACGGGTGTGGACGGCGGCGCTGGACGGCGGCAGGCCGCTGGTGGTCGATGCCGATGCGCTGAACCTGCTGGCGCGGCAGCCGCGGCCGCTTGCCGGCGCGGTGCTCACCCCGCATCCGGGCGAAGCGGCGCGCCTGCTCGATGTCGATACCGCCACGATCCAGCGCGACCGTTTCGCCGCCGCGCAGGCGATGGCGGCGCGTTTTTCCGCGGTGGTGGTACTCAAGGGCGCGGGCACGGTGGTGGCCGCGCCGGGACAGCCGCCACGGGTGGTCGCGGCGGGCAACCCGGGCATGGCGGTGGGCGGCATGGGCGACCTGCTGACCGGCGTGATCGCCGCGCTGCTGGCGCAGGGGCTGTCGCCGTTCGACGCGGCCGCCACCGGCGCGCTGCTGCACGGCCTGGCCGGCGACGCCGCGGCCGCGGACGGACAGCGTGGCCTGCTGCCGCGCGACCTGCTGCCGCACCTGCGCGCGCTGGCCAATCCATAATGACGGCCATGATCGAACTGTTCCTTCCCGATGCCGCGGCCACCGACCAGTTGGGCGCGGCCCTGGCCGCGACGCGGCCGAAAGCGGCGGTGGTGCACCTGCAGGGCGACCTCGGCGCCGGAAAATCCACCCTGGCGCGGGCGCTGCTGCGCGCGCTGGGCGTGCAGGGCGCGATCCGCAGCCCCACCTATACCCTGATCGAGCGCTATCCGCTGCCGGCGGGCGAAGCCTGGCATCTGGACCTGTACCGGATCGGCGACGCCGGGGAGCTGGATTTCCTGGGCCTGGACGAGGCGGACGCCGACCTGTGGCTGGTCGAATGGCCCGAACGCGGCAGCGGCGCATTGCCGCCGGTGGACCTGGAGGTGGCGCTGGACATGCAGGGGCAGGGCCGCCGCGCCCGCCTGCAGGCGGGTTCCCCGGCCGGGCAGGCGTGGCTGGCGCATCTGGCGCAATCGGGGCACTTGCAGGGGCTTTCTGCTGCCTGATGGAAGGAAAGTGGGGCAGGTTGCGGATTATTAAGGGAAAAGGTGTTGCAATTACGCAATTCCGGTGATTGAATCCGCCCCATGCCCAAGGGAAGCCGCCTGATCGCCCTGTCTGCCTGCGTTGCCGGACTCTGTCTGGCCGGCGCTTCGGCGTGGGCGGGCGAAATCCGCAGCGTCGCCGTGCAGGCCGGGGCCACCGGCACCCGCGCCGAGATCCAGCTGGCCGGCGGCGGCAGCTACAAGACCCTGTCGCTGGCCGGCCCCAACCGGCTGGTCGTCGATTTCCCGGATTCGACCGCCGTGCGCGGGCTCCGGCTGCCCGCCGCCGCCGGTGTCGTCACCGCGGTGCGCACCGGCATGCCGACCCCCGGCACGTTCCGCGTGGTGTTCGATCTGGCCGAGTCGGTGGTGGCGTTCAAGCCGCAGCTGCAGGGGCAGGGCGCCGAGTCGCGCCTGCTGATCGAGTGGCCGGGCGAAGCCCCGGTGGCCAAGGCGCAGCCGGCGCCGGTGCCGGCCAGCCCGGCACCGGCCACCAGCGCCGAAGCCCGGCAGGAAGCCGCACGCGCCACCGCGGCGTTGACCGCGGCCGTGGTGCAGCAGGCGACCGCCGCACCTTCTTCCGCTGCCACGACCGTCGCGACGACGGCACCGGTTGCCGCGCCCGGCAATGCGCCTTCGCCGGCCGCGATCCTCAACGGGCAGTCGTCCACGCCGGCCGCCGTTACCGGTGCACCGGCAACGACGCCTGCCGCGGTGGTGGCTTCCACGCCTTCGCCGGTGCCGCAGGCGCCCGCCGCCGAACAGCCGGCGCCGCGTCCGGTCATGCCCAGCGACGCCTCGCGCATCCGCATGCAGCCGGGCATGCGCACCCTGGTGGTGGCGATCGACCCCGGCCATGGCGGCCAGGACCCCGGCGCCATCGGCCCGACCGGCAAGCGCGAGAAGGACGTCACTCTGGCGGTGGCGCGCGAACTGGCGCGGCAGGTCAACGCCACGCCCGGCCTGCGCGCCTACCTGACCCGCGACACCGACGTCTTCATCCCGCTGCCGATGCGCGCCCAGCGCGCGCGCGCGGCCAAGGCCGACATCTTCATTTCGATCCATGCCGACGCGGCCGAGAACCGCGCGGCCACCGGCTCGTCGGTGTACGTGCTCTCCACCAAGGGCGCGTCCTCGCAGCGCGCGCGCTGGCTGGCGGACAAGGAAAACGCGGCCGACCTGATCGGCGGCGTCAGCCTGAACCGCACCGAGGGCACCCTGGCCAACGTGCTGCTGGACCTGGCCCAGAGCGGCAACATGAAGGCGTCCGAGGACGCGGCCAGCCACGTGCTGGGCGGCCTGAAGCGGATCGGCAACAACCACAAGCCGAACCTGGAGCGGGCCAACTTCGCGGTGCTGCGCACCTCGGACATGCCGGCAATGCTGGTGGAAACGGCCTTCATCTCCAATCCGGACGAAGAGCGCAGGCTGACCGACCCCGCCTACCAGCGCCGCATCGCCGGCGCCGTGCTTGACGGCGTGCATACCTATTTCAGCCGGCAGCCGCCGCCGGGCACGCTGTTCGCCGCCCGCGCGCAGGCCGAGATGGAAGCCGCCGCGGGTACCGTGGCCGGCGGCAGCAAGTAAGGGGACGCTTCCGCTGCCGGCTCTCGGCCGGCTGCCCCCGCCCTCCCGCCGATGCCGGCCAGTGGCCGGCATCGCCGTATGCGCATGGAGGAAGTCGCCCGGATGAGGGCGGCGCGCCGGTGGCGCCGGCCTGGCGAACGGGAGGCGAGGTGGGCGGTTTGCCGCGCAGACCGCAGGCCGACAACGCGTAGCGCGGGCGCATCGAGCGGCTATCATCTGCCGATGCCAGATTTCCACCTGATTTCCCAGTCTTCCCCGGCCTGTTCCCCGCCTCCTGCCACCGGCGGTGCGGCATGAGCACCATCCGTCCGCTGCCCGAGATCCTGATCAACCAGATCGCCGCCGGCGAGGTGGTCGAACGCCCCGCGTCGGTGGTCAAGGAACTGGTCGAGAACGCGCTCGATGCCGGTGCCACCCGCGTCGACATTGAGCTGGAGGAAGGCGGCGTGCGCCTGATCCGCATCCGCGACAATGGCGGCGGCATCGCCGCCGAACAGCTGCCGCTGGCGGTATCGCGCCATGCCACCAGCAAGATCGCTTCGCTCGACGACCTGGAGTCGGTCGCCACGCTCGGATTCCGCGGCGAGGCGCTGCCGTCGATCGCCTCGGTGAGCCGTTTCACCCTGGCCTCGCGCCAGCCGCAGGACGAACACGGCGCGGCGCTGCAGATCGAGGGCGGCAGGATCGGCGAGGTGATGCCGCGCGCGCATGCGCCGGGCACCACCGTGGAAGTGCGCGAGCTGTTCTACAACGTGCCGGCGCGGCGCAAGTTCCTGCGCGCCGAGCGCACCGAGCTGGGCCACATCGAGGAGTGGCTGCGCTCGCTGGCGCTGGCGCGCCCGGACGTGGAGCTGCGCGTCTCGCACAACGGCAAGCCGTCGCGCCGCTACAGGCCCGGCGACCTGTACTCGGACGCACGCCTGGGCGAGACCCTGGGCGAGGATTTCGCGCGGCAGTCGCTGCGCGTGGACCACAGCGCGGCCGGCCTGCGCCTGCATGGCTGGATCGCGCAGCCGCAGTATTCGCGCGCCAGCGCCGACCAGCAGTACCTGTACGTCAACGGCCGTTCGGTGCGCGACCGCAGCGTCGCCCACGCGGTGAAGATGGCCTATGGCGACGTGCTCTTCCATGGCCGCCAGCCGGCCTACGTGCTGTTCCTGGAACTGGACCCGGCGCGGGTGGACGTCAACGTGCACCCGGCCAAGCACGAGGTGCGCTTCCGCGACGCGCGGCTGATCCACGATTTCGTCTACCGCACGCTCAAGGACGCGCTGGCCGAGACCCGCGCGGGCATGGAGCCCAACGCCGGCATACCAGCGCCGGCCGTCGCTGCGATGCCGCCGCCGTTGCCCGGTGGCGGGCAGGGCGGCGGTTACCTGTTGTCGCGGCCATCGGGCAGTGCCGGTGGCGGCTGGCAGCCGCGGCAGTCGCCGCTGGGCCTGCAGGTGGCCGAGGCGCCGTCGGCCTATGCCGCCCTGTACGCGGCGCCTGCCGATGCCGGAATGTCCGCATCGCATGCCGACAGCGGCACCGGCCTGCCGCCCACCGCCGCCGACAGCGGCGTGCCGCCGCTGGGCTATGCCATCGCGCAGCTGCACGGCATCTACATCCTGGCCGAGAACGCCGAAGGCCTGATCGTGGTGGACATGCACGCCGCGCACGAACGCATCGGCTACGAGCGGCTGAAGACCGCGCACGACGGCATCGGCCTGCACGCGCAGCCGCTGCTGGTGCCCATCACCCTGGCGGTGGGCGAGCGCGATGCCGACACCGCCGAGCGCGAGGCGGCGACGCTGGCCGAACTCGGCTTCGAAGTCACCCGCTCCGGCCCCGGCTCGCTGCACGTGCGCAGCATTCCCGCGCTGCTGGCCAGCGCCGAGCCGGAAGGCCTGCTGCGCGACGTGCTCACCGACCTGCGCGAGCACGGCCAGAGCCGGCGCGTGGCCAGCGCCCGCGACGAACTGCTCTCGACCATGGCCTGCCACGGCGCGGTGCGCGCCAACCGGCGCCTGACGATTCCGGAAATGAACGCCCTGCTGCGCGACATGGAAGCCACCGAGCGCTCCGGGCAATGCAACCACGGCCGCCCGACCTGGGCGCGCTTTTCGCTGGCGGAGATCGACCGCTGGTTTCTGCGGGGGCGTTGATGATGAAACGATGGGCAGGCGCGGCGGCGCTGCTGGCGGCGCTGGCGATGGCCGGTTGCGGCGGCGGGGAGCAACCGGCGGCGGACGCGGACGCGCCGCGTTTCGACCCCGCGTTCCTGATGAACAACGACATCTGGCGCGAGCAGCGCCAGGCCGAACTGCTGGCGCCCGATGGCTGGACCAGCCTGGTCGGCCTGCACTGGCTGGAACTCAAGGCGCACTACATCGGCAGCGGCAGCACCAGCGGCATCCGCCTGGCGATGGGCCCGCCGCGGCTGGGCATGGTGGTGCGCGAGGGCGGGCGCTACTGGTTCACGCCCGAGCCGGGCGTGGCGGTGCAGGTGGACGGGCAGGCGGTGAAAGGCCGCATCCCGTTCCATGCCGACGACGAGGCCAACCCCACCGTGATCGCCTTCGACGACGGCAAGGGCGCATTGAGCCTGATCCACCGCGGGCCGCGCCACGCCCTGCGGGTGAAACACGCCGACGCGCCGGCGCGTACCCGTTTCGGCCGCCTGGAGTACTGGCCGGCCGATGCGTCCTGGCGCATCACCGCGCGCTTCGTGCCGCATGATGCCGGCAGGACCATGCCGGTGGTGGACATCACCGGGCTGACCACCGAGCAGGCCAACGCCGGCGCCCTCGAGTTCGAGCGCGGCGGCCGCACCTGGCGGCTGGAGGCGCTGGGCGAACCCGGCCGGCCGCTGTTCGTGATCTTCGCCGACCGCACCAGCGGCCGTGGCAGCTATGCCGCCGGCCGCTACATCGACCTGGACGCCCCGGACGCCAAGGGCCAGGTGGTGATCGACTTCAACCGTGCCTACAACCCGCCGTGCGCGTTCACGCCGTTCGCGACCTGCCCGTTGCCGCCGCCGGAGAACCGCCTGGACCTGCCGGTCGAAGCGGGCGAAAAAACCTACGTGAAACCCGAGCAGGGAGGTGCAGCATGAAATGGATGGCGCGGGCAGGGGCCCTGCTGCTGGGATCGGCGATGCTGCTGGGCGCACCGGCGCCGCTGCTGGCGCGGCAGGCCGAGCCGGCCGCCAGGCCGGCCCAGGCGCCGGCGCCGGCGCCGCCGGTACCGCTGCTGTGGAAGGCAACCGGGCCCCGGGGCGCCGAGCTCTACCTGCTCGGCTCGTTCCACCTGCTGCGGGCCGACGACTATCCGCTGTCGGCGGACGTGGACAAGGCCTTCGAAGCCGCCGGCCAACTGCTGTTCGAACTGGCGCCGGAGGAAATGAACTCGCCCGCGCTGGCCAAGCAGATGGCGCAGGCCGCGCTGCGCCGCGACGGCCGCCTGCTCAAGGATGAGCTGGACGCGGACACCTGGCGCCGGCTGCAGGCATACGCGGCGGCCAACGGGCTGCCGATCGACCGCCTGGCCGGGCTCAAGCCCTGGTTCGTGGGGCTGACCATCAGCCTGGGGCAGATGGCGCGGCAGGGGCTGGACGCGCAGGCCGGCCTGGACCGGCACCTGATGGCGCGCGCCGCCGCCGCCGGCAAGCCGGCGCAGGGCCTGGAGAGCGCGGCCGCGCAGATCGCCATGCTCGACGGCATGAACGCCGACGAGCAGCGCCAGCTGCTGCGCGAGGCACTGGACCAGGTGGACAAGGGTGACGAGCAGGGCCGGCGCCTGCACGATGCCTGGCGCCGCGGCGACGACGTGACCCTGTGGCGCGACATGGCCGCGCAGATGAAGCGCGACTACCCGGCGCTGTACCGGCGCATCAACACCGAGCGCAACGATGCCTGGCTGGAGCCGCTGCAGCAGCGCCTGCAGGCCGGGCCGGGCGCGACGCTGGTGGTGGTGGGCGCGCTGCATCTGCTCGGCGGCGACGGCGTGGTCGAGAAGCTGCGCGCGAAGGGCTACAGGGTCGAGCGCATCTGTTCGGCCTGCGCGCCGGCGATGAAGGGCCGCGGCGGAAAGCCATAGGCCGGCTCATGCAACCGGTTGCGAACTTCCCCGCCGGGAACGATGACGGTGACCGGATCATCAAGGTCGATCACGCCGGAGAACATGGCGCCGTCAACCTCTACAGCGGCCAGATATTCATGGCGCGATTCACTGCGCCCGGCCTGGTGGATGAACTGAAGCAATTCCGCGCGCACGAGCAGCGGCACCGGGCGATCTTCGCTGCGGAGCTGGCCCGTCGCGGGCGGGCGCGTTGCCGGAGCTATCGGCTGTGCGGCATCGGTGGCCGCGTTCTCGGGCTCATCACCGGGTTGTTGGGTGCGGGCGCCATCTCGGCCACCACGGTCGCGGTCGAACGTGTCGTTCTACGCCATCTGGAAAACCAGCTCTCGGCGCTGCAGGGCAGGGATCCCTCGGCTGTCGCGGCCATTTCCGCCATTGTCGCGGAGGAGCGGCAGCACCACGACTGCTCGGCGAGCCATATCCAGGGCGGCACGTTCTGGTCCGGGTTCCTGTCGCCGGTGGTGTCCGGCTCTACGGAGGCGGTCATCTGGTTGGGTATGCGGCTGTGAGCCCTGTTTTCCCGCCGGAGGGGCGCAGGCCCCAGGAATAAAGAAGGCCGACGCTTGCGTCGGCCTTCGTGTCTTCAGCGGTTGCCGCGGGTCTTGCCGCCCGTCGGCGGCGGTTCCGGTGGCTTGGTGCCCGGCTGCGGGCGGCCGAAGCCGGCGCCCATGCTGCGCTGGAATTCCTGCCACAGCTCCAGGTTGCGCTCGGTGAGCTGGTTCATCATCGCCCACGGCGTCTGCCCGAGCAGGTTGCCCATCTGCTGGCGGAACTGCTGCTGCTGGTCGAGGAACACCTGCATGCTGCGCTCCAGGTAGTTGCCCATGAAGCCCTGCAGCGAGTCGCCGTAGAAACGGATCAACTGGCTCAACAGCTGGGTGGACAGCATCGGCTCGCCGTCCTGTTCCTTGTCGGCGATGATCTGCAGCAGCACCGAGCGGGTCAGGTCCTCGCCGCTCTTGGCGTCGCGGACCTCGAAGTCCTCGCCGTCCAGGATCAGCTGGCGGACATCCTCGATGGTGATGTAGCTGGAGATCTCGGTGTCGTAGAGCCGCCGGTTGGGATACTTCTTGATGATGCGGGTCGCAGCCATTAAGCAGTCACTCTTCCTTCACGGTAGACGCGCAGCATGGCGCAGTGCAGCAGGCCTTGCAACCGCCATAAGTACAGGGTGCGGGCCGCCGCGGGCGGCCCCGGTGGTGGGGTGCAGCATGAATGCATGGTGCGCAGCATGATCCGGCCGCGGCCGGGCCGGGCGCTTACCAGCCCATGTGGTGGCCGCCGTTGATGTCCAGGTTGGAGCCGGTGATCCACGACGCCTCCTCGGCGACCAGGAAGGCCACCGCGTAGGCGATTTCCTCCGGCTTGCCGAGGCGGCCGGTGGGGATGTCGGCGATGATCTTGGCGCGCACTTCCTCCGGCACCGCCATCACCATGTCGGTGGCCACGTAGCCGGGCGAGATGGTGTTGACGGTGATGCCGAAGCCGGCGTTCTCGCGCGCCAGGGAGATGGTGAAGCCGTGCATGCCGGCCTTGGCCGCGGCGTAGTTGGCCTGGCCGTACTGGCCCTTGAGGCCGTTGATCGAGCTGATCTGGATCACCCGTCCCCAGCCGCGCCGGCGCATGCCCTCGATGACCGGGCGGGTGACGTTGAACACCGAATTGAGGTTGGTGTTGATCACCTCGTGCCACTGCTCCGGGCTCATGCGGTGGAAGGTGGTGTCGCGGGTGATGCCGGCGTTGTTGACCAGGATCTCGACCGGGCCCATCGCCGCTTCCACCGCCTGCACCAGCCCGCGGCCGCCATCGGGCGTGGACACGTCGCCGGGGAACAGGGCGATGTCGTAGCCCCTGGCGCGCATCTGCTGCTGCCAGAGGCCGGCCTTGTCGGCGTTGCGGAAATTGGTGGCGACACGATGGCCCTGGTCGGCCAGACGCTGGCAGATCGCGGTACCGATACCGCCGGTGCCGCCGGTGACCAGTGCAATACGGGATGTCGTCATGGGATGCGCTCCAGGCGCAGGCGCTGGGGAACGTCCGATTCTATGTGAAGCGGGCGCGGTCACGGCAACGGCGGCGCGGCGGCGATCGAACCGCGACGCAGGCGGCCGGGCTGGAAGGCGCTTGCCGCGCGCTCCAGCAGCGCCGGCAGCGCGTCGATGCCCTCCAGTTCCGCTGCATCCTGGCCCAGCGCCGCCCATAGCCAGCGCAGCGTCGGCACGGGGGCGGCCGGGTCCACCGGCCGCGCGGCCAGCGACTTGGACAGCTTGGCGCCGTGCGCGTCGAGCAGCAGCGGCAGGTGCAGGTAACGCGGCTGTGGCAGGCCCAGCGCGCGCTGCAGCAGGATCTGGCGCGGCGTGGAATCGAGCAGGTCGGCGCCGCGCACCACGTCGGTGATGCCCTGCGCGGCATCATCCACCACCACCGCCAACTGGTAGGCCCAGCAGCCGTCGGCGCGCAGCAGCACGACATCGCCGACCTCGCGGTCCACCCACTGTTCGAAACGACCCTGCAGGCCATCGTCGAAGCCGACGTGGCTGTCGTCGGGCACGCGCAGGCGGATCGCCGGATGCGGCCGTTCGCGGCCGGCGACGCAATGGCGGTGGACGCCGTGCTGGTCCGCCAGGTCGGTGCGGCTGCAATGGCAGGGGAAGGCCCTGCCTTCGGCCAGCAGGCGCGCGATGGCCGCCTGGTAGAGCGCGTGGCGCCGGCTCTGGTACTGCACGGGTTCGTCCGGCTGCAGGCCGAAGGCGGCCAGCGTCGCCAGCTGCGACGCGGCGGCGCCGGCCACCTCGCGCGGCGGGTCCACGTCCTCGATGCGCACCAGCCATTGGCCGCCGGCATGGCGCGCCAGCAGCCAGCTGCCGAAGGCGGCCAGCATCGACCCCAGGTGCAGGGGGCCGGTGGGCGAGGGGGCGAAGCGGCCGCGGTAAGGGGAGGAGGGCATCGACGTGGAAGGCAGCGAAGCTGAATCGTCGGTCAGAATCGCGCTTGAATTCAACCTGTCCGCACCGCAGATTTAGCGCGTTCATCCAATCCCCAACGGACCCCTCCGCATGTTTACCCGTATCGGCCTGTTCCTGTTGACCAACTTTGCCGTGCTGATCCTGGCCGGCATCGTGATGTCCCTGCTGGGCGTCAACCCGGCGCAGATGAGCGGCCTGCTGGTCATGGCCGCGATCTTCGGCTTTGGCGGTTCCCTCATCTCGCTGCTGCTGTCCAAGTTCATGGCCAAGCGCGGTACCGGCGCGGTGGTCATCACCGAGCCGCGCAACCAGACCGAGCGCTGGCTGCTGGACACCGTGGCGCGCCAGGCCAAGGCCGCCGGCATCGGCATGCCGGAAGTGGCGGTGTACGACGGCCCGGAGATCAACGCCTTCGCCACCGGCGCCAACCGCAACAACGCGCTGGTGGCCGTATCCACCGGCCTGCTGCACAACATGAGCGAGGACGAGGCCGAGGCGGTGCTGGGCCATGAGATCTCGCACGTGGCCAACGGCGACATGATCACCATGGCGCTGCTGCAGGGCGTGCTGAACACCTTCGTGATCGTGCTGGCGCGCGTGGTCGGTGGCATCATCGACAGCGCGCTGTCGGGCAACCGCGACAGCGGCCGCGGCTTTGCCTACTACATCATCGTGTTCGTGCTGGAGATGGTGTTCGGGCTGTTCGCGACGATGATCGCGATGTGGTTCTCGCGTCGCCGCGAGTTCCGCGCGGACGCCGGTGGCGCGAACCTGGCCGGCCGGCAGAAGATGATCGCCGCGCTGGAGCGGTTGAAGCTCAACCACGGCCAGAGCACGCTGCCGACCCAGATCGCGGCGTTCGGCATCGCCGGGGCGACGGCCAAGAAGCTGTTCCTGAGCCATCCGCCGCTGGAGGAGCGCATCGCTGCGCTGCGCTCTTCGACGGTGGCGTGATCGGTTCGACAGCCCGCAGTATCCCAAGGACGCCCGGCAGATGCCGGGCGTTTTTCATTGGAGCAGCGTTTCCACTCTCGCTCTCGCTCTTGCTTGTGCCTTGGCTCCTGCGCTTTTGACTTTGTATCCCCTTCCGCAGCGACGGAGCCGACGGACAAGACCCCGAAGGGGCGACGCGCAGGGACGCGCGTCGTTTTTCGACGAGACATGGATGTCTCGTCGAAAAATCCCGGCGGCGGAGTGGACCCGGAGTGCCGCAGGCACGGAGGGCGCGGAGGCAGGGGCGTGCTTTCTCTTGGTTACTTCTCTTTGCACGAGCAAAGAGAAGTAACTCGCTCCTGCGAAGCAGGGGCGAAAGCTCTGCTTTCAAGCTTTCGCTTATCGCTTTGCCTCTGGATTGCTTGGGTTACCGACTTGGGTTATCGCTTTGGCGTAGATGCCCAGGTCTTTCGCTTTTTGCGAACAGGGGAAGACACAGCAAGAGCAGAAGCCGGATCAAGGGCTTTCGCTCCCCTTCGGGGCGCGAGCCACCTTTCTTTGCTCGTGCAAAGAAAGGTGGCCCAAAGAAACACGCCCCTGCCTCCGCGCCCACGGCACTGCGTGCCGCGGGTCCACTCCGCCAGCGGGATTTTTCGACGAGACATCCATATCTCATCGAAAAACGACGCGCGTCCATGCGCGTCGCCCTTCGGGTTTTTCCCGCTGGCTCCGTCGCTGCGGAAGGGGGCACGGAAAGTCAAAAGCAAAGGCAACAGCTACAGCCGAAGCCAAGCCTAAGCCTAAGCCTAAGCCTAAGCCTAAGCCGAAGCCGAAGCCGAAGCCGAAGCCGAAGCCGAAGCCGAAGCCCTCATTGGGGAGATTGCATGGCTGCGGCAGCGGGAACCGCCGGCTCGCGGCGGCTACGGCGGGCGCCATGCCGGAAACGGAAACGGCGCCCTCGCAGGCGCCGTCCAGGATCGCGGGGAGGGCCGGATCAGAACTTCGGATCGAACTCCGCGGCATGGCCGGTGTTGACGATCACCTTCTGCAGCGCCTCGCATACCTTCAGGTTGCCGGCCACCACCTGCTGGGTTTCCGGGCCCTTGTCGTCCATGCGCGCCAGCGTGGCGCCGCGGTAGTTGCAGACCTTGCCGCCGGCTTCGCGCACCAGCAGCACGCCGGCGGCGATGTCCCAGGCCTTCACGCCCGCCTCGAAATAGGCGTCGGCGCGGCCGCAGGCCACGTAGGCCAGGTCCAGCGCGGCCGAGCCGGTGCGGCGGATGTCCTCGGCCTGCACCAGCAGGGTGTCCACGGTCTTGAGCTGGCTGCCGGCGCGGGCGCGTTCGCGCGGGGCGAAGCCGGTGTGGATCATGGTGCCGTCCAGGTCCTTGCGCTCGGCCACGCGGATGCGGCGGTCGTTGAGCACCGCGCCGGCGCCCTTGGAGGCGGTGAACAGTTCGTTGCGCAGCGGGTCGAAGATCACCGCGTCGGTGGGTTCGCCGTTCTCGACCAGGGCGATGGACACGCAGTAGTGCGGGAAGCCGCGCAGGTAGTTGCTGGTGCCGTCCAGCGGGTCGATCACCCACATCTGCCGGCCGTTGCCCTGCAGGCCGCCTTCCTCGCCGTAGATGCCGTAGTCCGGGTAGGCGCGCTTGAGTTCCTTGACGATCACCTTCTCGGCGTCGCCGTCGACTTCGCTGGCGTAGTCCATCCGGCCCTTCTGCACCACGTTCAGCGCTTCGAGCTTGTTGATGTTGCGCAACAGGACGTTGCCGGCGAGGCGTGCGGCCTTGACCATGACGGTGACGGCGGGTTTCTGCATGGCGAAGGGCTCCCGTGAAGGCGAATGGGTCGGACTGGCGGAGGAAAAGAGCGGTCCCGGCGCACGGGCCGGCCGCGCAGTTTACCATCTGCGGCTGTCCCGCTCCTGACTTTTTTCGCCATGTCCGCTTCCGCCCGCATCCGCTTCGTCCTCGTCGGCACCCAGCACCCCGGCAACATCGGCGCGGCGGCGCGGGCGATGAAGACCATGGGGCTGTCCAGGCTGGTGCTGGTGGCGCCGGAGCAGCCGCTGGACGAGGTCGCCTACCGGCGCTCGGCCGGGGCCGAGGATGTGCTGGGCGACGCCCCGGTGTTCGCCACGCTGGCCGAGGCGGTGGCCGATTGCCGGCTGGTGCTGGGCTGCACGGCGCGCGCGCGCCGCGTGCAGCTGGAGGAGCTGCTGCCGGAAGTCGCCGGCCAGCGCGCCGTGGCCAGGGCCAACGAGCCGGCGGAGGTGGCCTTCGTGTTCGGCCGCGAGCGCACTGGCCTGACCAATGACGAACTGCAGCTGTGCCACGCCGCCGTGCACATTCCTTCCGATCCGGAATTCAGCTCCTTGAACCTGGCCGCGGCGGTACAGGTGCTGGCCTACGAGGTGCGCATGGCGCAGCTGGCAGGGCAGGCCGGGGCGCCGGCGGAGCCCGGGTATGGCGAGGCGCCGGCCAGCCATGCGCAGCTGGAAGGCCTGTTCGGCCAGCTTGGCGACACCCTGGAGCAGATCGATTTCCACAAGGGCCGCGCCCCGGAATCGGCCATGCGCAAACTGCGCCGCCTGTTCATGAAGGCCGAGCTTTCCGAGCAGGAAGTCCGCCTGCTGCGCGGCATCCTGTCCGACGCCCAGCGCATGGCGCGGCTGGCCAACGAACGGCAAAACTGAGACATCCGTCATCCGGGGATTTTTCGGATAGTCTGTGCGCTTACTCTGTGGGGAGCGCCGGTTTGCGTGTTTCAAAATGGCTTTGGGGAGCCGTGCTGGTGTTGTCCGTGGCGCTGCCCGCCGTGGGGGCGGCAGCCGAGCGTTCGGTGCTGGTACTGGGGCGGCTGAGCGACGATCCGAAGTCGCACTACGAACAGCTCAAGCCCCTGCTGGACTACGTGGTTCCAAGGATGCGCGACGTGGGGATCGTCGAGGGCCGCATCCTGATGGCCAAGGACATGCAGCAGATGGCCAGCTACCTGCGGCGGGGGCGCGTGGACTGGGTGACGGAGACGTCGGGCACGGCCATGGCATTGCGCCAGCGCAGCGGCGCCGAGCCGCTGCTGCTGACCGAACGCGGCGGGGTGGCGGCCTACCATAGTGTGTTCTTCGTCCGCCGCGACAGCCCGATCAACACGCTGGACGAGCTGAAGGGGCGCACCCTGGCGATGCAGAGCGCCTGGTCCACCAGTTCCTACCTGGTGCCGGTGATGGAACTGCTCGCCCACGGCGTGCGCCCGGAAATCCTGCTCACCCCGCAGGACACGCCCACCGCCGACACGGTCGGCTATGTGTTCGCGCGCTCGGAGCTGAACATCTCCACCTTCGTGCACAAGCGGGTCGTCGACGCCGGGGTGGTCAGCAATGTCGACTGGCTCGACGAGCGGCGCGTGCCGGCGGTGTTCCGCCGCGACATGCGCGTGCTGTACGAAAGCGACGACGTGCCGCGTGCGGTGGAAATGGTGCGGCCGGGCATGGACCCGGCGGTACGGGCACGCCTGCAGGAGGTGCTGCTGGAAGCCAGCAACGACCCGGCGGCCGGCCCGGCCTTGCGCAAGTTCTTCGGCACCTCAGCCTTCCACCGGCTGGATCCGGCCAGCCAGCGCGCGCTCGACCGGCTGCGCGCCGGCCTGGTCCGGGTCCGCATGGAGGTGGAATGAAACGGCCGCGCTTCGGGTTGCAGGCCCGCTTCCTGTGCGTGGCCGGCGCCGCGGTGCTGGTGGTCATCGCGATCGTCGCGGTGCTGCTGGCGCGGCAGGCGGCGGCCCAGCGCGAACTGCTGCAGGCCAGCAGCAGCGTGGTCAGCCAGGTGTTCGACGACAGCGTGCGCGAGCAGGGCACCTCGCTGGCGACCTCGCTGGCCGACGCGCTGGTCAACCCGCTGTATTTCTCCGACCTGGACGCGATCGGCGCGCTGTTGCGCAGTGCCGCCAGCCAGAAATCGGTCAGCTACGTGCTGGTGCACGATGCCGAGGGGCGGCTGGTCCACGACGGCTCGGTCGAGGTCGCCGGCTACGGCCGGCAGATGCAGGACCCGCTGGCGCAGGGGGCGATCAGCGCCGAACAACTGCGGATGCAGGAGTCGGCGATGGTGCTGGAGGTGGACCTTCCGCTGCGTGTCGGCGGGCAGCGCATCGGCGGCCTGCGGCTGGGCATGGACCTGGCGCCGGTGCGGGCGCAGGAGGCCGAGGCCAGGGCGGCGCTGGAGCAGCGCATGGGGCTGGCCAACCGGCGCCAGCTGGCCTGGGTGATGCTGATGATGGTGGCCCTGGTCGGCCTGGCCTGCCTGGTGGCGCTGTACGTGCAGCGCACCCTGGTGCAGCCGGTGCGCTGGCTCGGCAGCGCCGCGCGCCGCATCGAGGCCGGCGACTACCAGGTGGAACAGCAGGACACGCGCCGCGGCGACGAGATCGGCGAGCTGCTGCGTACCTTCGGCCGGATGGGGCAGAGCATCGCCCGCCACGACCGCGAAGTACGGCAGATGGCCTATACCGATTCGCTGACCGGCCTGACCAACCGCCTGGCCTTCCGCGAGGCGCTGGACCACCGCCTGCTCGGCGCGCGGGCATCGGGGCAGGGGCTGGCGCTGCTGTTCATCGACATCGACGAGTTCAAGCGGGTCAACGACACCCTCGGCCATGAGGCGGGCGATGATGCGCTGCTGCAGTTCGCCCAGCGCATCGCCGCGGCGGTGGAGCAGGACGGCGGCGACGATGCCCTGCTGGCCCGCTTCGGCGGCGACGAATTCGTGATCCTGATCGGCAACGAGACGGGCAGGGTGGAAAACATGGCCACCGCCCTGGCCAAGCGGCTGGTGGCCGACCTCGGGCATCCGCTGCAGGTGCAGGGGCGCGAGATCTTCCTCGGCAGTTCGATCGGCATCACCCTGTTCCCCGAGGACGCCAGCGATGCCACCGGCCTGCTCAAGAACGGCGACATCGCCATGTACCAGGCCAAACTGGCCGGCAAGAGCTGCTTCCGCTATTACAGCCGCGCACTGGACCATGCGGTCGAGCGGCGCCTGCACCTGGAGCAGGAGCTGCGCGGCGCCTGGGAGCGCGGCGAACTGCGCCTGGTCTACCAGCCGATCTTCCGTACCCTGGACCGCATGCTGATCGGCGTGGAAGCGCTGCTGCGCTGGCAGCACCCGGCGCTGGGCGCGATTCCGCCGTCGATGTTCATCGACATCGCCGAGCAGAGCGGGTTGATCCAGACGCTGGGGCCGAAGGTGCTGCGCGCCGCCTGCCAGCAGGCGCGGCAGTGGCCGTGCAACGCCGCCGGCGAGGAACTGTTCGTCTCGGTCAACGTATCGCCGCGGCAGCTGCGCAGCGGCGACCTCGTCGCAGCGGTGGAGCAGTGCCTGCACGCTTCCGGGCTGGCCGCCTCGCGCCTGCACCTGGAACTGACCGAGACGGCGGTGATCGGCGATGAAATGCTGGCCGCCTCGCTGCTGGAAAAGCTGCACCGCACCGGGGTGAAAGTGTGGCTGGACGACTTCGGCACCGGTTTCTCCGGGCTGAGCCACCTGCGCCAGGTGCCGGTGGACGGGGTCAAGATCGACAAGAGCTTCGTCGCCGACCTGCAGCGCGACCCGGACGACCTGGCCCTGACCACCGCGATCATCGCCATGGCCCATGCGCTGGGCATCACCGTCGTGGCCGAGGGCATCGAGCACCAGGCCCAGTTCGACCTGCTCAACGCGCGTGGCTGCGACCTGGTGCAGGGCTACTGGCTGGCGCGTCCGCTGGATTCGGACGACCTGGTGCGCCTGCTGGACGCGACGCCGGACCCGGTGGCCTGATACATCGCCGGCGATCCCAACGCAGGCATGTGCGGGGCTTGCCCCCGCAAGGGGGGCGTACCGGCAAAGCCCGGGCGGGGCGTGCCCCGCCGTTACGCGGCGTGCAGCGGCCGCTTGCCGGTGTCGCCGGCGACCTCGCGCACCAGCCTGGGCACCAGGTAGCCGGACAGGCGCGCAGCCAGCGCCGCGTGCAGTTCCAGCGCGCGCGCGTCGTCGACCTCGAAATGGGCCACGCCCTGCACCCGGTCCAGCTGGTGCAGGTAGTAGGGCAGCACGCCGGCGGCGAAGCTGCGCTCGCTCAGCGCGGCCAGGGCGTCGACGTCGTCGTTGACGCCGCGCAGCAGCACCGCCTGGTTGAGCAGCTGCGCGCCGGCGTCGCGCAGGCGGGCGAGGGCGGCATCGACGCCGGCGTCGAATTCGTTGGCGTGGTTGGCATGGATCACGAAGGCCAGCGGCCACGGCAGGCCGGCCAGCCAGCGCACAAGTTCGTCGTCCACGCGCTCGGGCAGCACCACCGGCAGGCGGCTGTGGATGCGCAGGCGCCGGATGTGCGGCACCGCGGCCAGCGCCCCGGTCAGTTCGGCCAGCTTGGGCGTGGCCAGCGACAGCGGGTCGCCGCCAGACAGGATCACCTCGTCGATCGACGGGTCGGCGGCGATGGCCGCCACCGCTTCCTGCCAGCCGCCGCGGGCGGCGTTCTCGCCGGCGTAGTCGAAATGGCGGCGGAAACAGTAGCGGCAGTTGATCGCACAGCTGCCGGTGGCCACCAGCAGGGCGCGGCCGCGGTACTTCTGGATCACGCCGGTGGCCTTCTTCGCCGGGCCGTCGCCGACCGCGTCGAAACTGAACCCCGGCACCACCCGCATCTCGGCGTCGACCGGCAGGACCTGGCGCAGCAGCGGGTCGGCCGGGTCGCCCGGGCGCATGCGCGCGGCGAACCCGCGCGGCACCCGCAGCGGGAACTGCGCCAGCGCCTGCGCCGACACGCCCAGGTCGGCGGCCGCCAGCCCCAGCCCGGCCAGCAGCTCGGCCGGGTCGCGGATCGCCTGCCGCCAATGCGCCTGCCAGCGGCCGGCGGGCAGGGGGGCGGGGGATGGCTGTGGAGCGGGGGCGAGGGCTGCGGTTATCATGGGCGACCAGAAAAACAGATGCCCGCCTTCGAGGCGGGCGTTCCATTCTAATCCGGCCGCCGCGTGCGCGCCGGTTTTGCCACTTATCAGGAGTTCCAGCATGGCCAGCTACGGCATGAACGACGTGAAGAACGGGATGAAGATCCTGGTCAACAACCAACCGGCGGTCATCATCGACACCGAGTACGTCAAGCCGGGCAAGGGCCAGGCGTTCACCCGCGTGAAGTACCGCCTGATCAAGGACGGCCGCACCCAGGAAATCACCATGAAGTCGACCGACTCGCTGGATGCGGCCGACGTCGTCGATACCGACATGAACTACATGGACAGCGACGGCGAGTACTGGCACTTCATGGACCCGGAAACCTTCGAGCAGGTGCAGGCGACCAAGGCCGGCATGGGCGGCGCCGAGAAGTGGCTCAAGGGCGAGGAATCCTGCGTGGTCACCCTGTGGAACGGCGAGCCGATCGCCGTGCAGCCGCCGAACTTCGTCGAACTGAAGATCACCGAGACCGACCCGGGCGTGCGCGGCGATACCTCCGGCGGCGGCGGCAAGCCGGCCACCCTGGAAACCGGCGCGGTGGTGCGCGTGCCGCTGTTCGTCGGCCAGGACGAAGTGATCCGCGTCGATACCCGCTCCGGCGAATACTCCGCGCGCGTCAAGTAAACCCATGCGCGAACCCGCCGGCGTCGAGCAGGCTGTCGAGGAACCGGTCCGCGAGGACCGGTTTCCGCATGAGCGGGTGGTGAATTTCTGCGACGCGGTGTTCGCCATCGTCATCACTCTGCTGGCGATCGAACTGCGACTGCCGGGCAGCGAGCTGATCGAACGGGTGGGCGCCGACCAGGCCTGGGGCGAGACCTTCGGCCTGCTGCTGTCCTACGTCATCAGCTTCTTCGTGACCGGGCTGTTCTGGGTAGGCCACATGCTCACCTGGAAGCATGTGCGGCGGGTCAACGGCAAGGTGGTATGGCTGGCGCTGCTGCAGCTGTTCTTCGTCGTGCTGATGCCGTTCGCCACGCGCCAGGTGTCGGAGCATTTCGTCTTCTACGCGCTGGTGCTCACCGGCATCTCGCTGTTCTCCTGGCTGGTCCGGCGCAGGGTGGTGGAGCAGGAAGACCTGCGCGCCCGGCTCGGCCCGGCCCAGGCCCGGTTGCTGCTGGCGCGTGGGTTGATCCCGCTGCTGGTCTTTTCCTCCGCCATTCCGCTGGGCCTGTTCGTCCCGGGGAAGTGGGCGGTCCTGGTATTCGCGCTGATTTTCCCGCTGTCCATCCTCGCCAGGCGGCGCATCCTCGCCCGCGGCGACTGAGTGCGCGATGGCGGTCCGGCCCCGGAAGGAAACTTTGCAATGACAGTCCATCAAACCGCAGCGCCCAGCTGCGACCTCCTGATCGAAGCCGGCTACGTGGTGCCGGTCGAGCCGCACGCGGTGGTGCTGGAAGACCACGCGGTGGCGGTCCGCGGCGGCGAGATCGTGGCGGTGCTGCCGCGCGCCGAGGCGCGTGCGCGCTTCCAGGCCAGGGAAGTGGTGTCGCGCCCACAGGCGGCGCTGATCCCGGGCCTGGTCAACGCCCATACCCACAACCCGATGACCCTGCTGCGCGGCGTCGCCGACGACCTGCCGCTGATGACCTGGCTGCGCGAGCACATCTGGCCGGTGGAAGCGGCGGTGATCGGCCCCGAGTTCGTCGCCGACGGCACCACCCTGGCCATCGCCGAGAT
>Ga0182741_1002325_pt1 | contig 22447 bp, 21 predicted proteins | sample eDN5th37CBELigOP_FD_128874 | JGI IMG/M metagenome (GOLD analysis project Ga0182741, IMG submission 128874) | Enriched Organic Plus compost microbial communities from Emeryville, California, USA - eDNA 5th pass 37_C BE-Lig OP (version 2) (version 2) ... | reverse complement strand
TGCAACCATGCAGAAGCTCTCGAACATCTTCTGGCTTGGGACGAAGGAGTTACGAAGCTTCCGACACGATATCGTACTGCTTTTCCTCGTTATTTACAGCTTCTCCCTTGCCATCATGGCACAGGCCCAAAGCAGCTCTCAGGAGGTTCGCAATGCCTCCGTGGCAATCGTCGACGAGGATAGATCGAACCTATCACGCCGCATCCAGCACGCGTTTCTCCCACCATATTTTCAAGCGCCACAGCTGATCGCCGAACAGGACGTAGTGCCGCTCATGAATGCGGGCAGGTATACATTCGTGATTGATATTCCACCACGGTTCGAAGCCGACATCGTCTCGGGGCGCCAGCCGGAGATACAGATCAACGTGGACGCGACCGCGATGGTACAGGCCGGACTAGGTTCCAGCTATGCGCAGCAAATCATCACCAACGAGATCAATACCTTTCTATCACATATCGATAGGAAAAATCCCTCGCAGGTGGATCTCGTCGTGCGTCTTGCGTTCAATCCAAATGCCGAAACAGGCTGGTTCACCAGCATCATGGGCATCATCAACAACGTCACGATGCTCGCGATCATCTTGGCGGGAGCGGCAATCGTTCGCGAACGCGAGCACGGCACGCTCGATCACCTCCTCGCTATGCCATTGACCCCCTTCGAGATTGCGATGTCGAAGATTTGGGCAAACGGCTTCATTATTATCGTATCGGCGTTCTTCTCACTCTATGTCGTTGTCGAGGCCATACTTCGCGTGCCAATTGCAGGATCGATTCCCCTATTCTTGGTCGGGGTTGGAATTTACCTGTTCTTCGCCACAGCCATAGGAGTATTCCTAGGGACGGTTGCGCGATCGATGCCGCAGCTCGGCCTTCTCTATCTCCTTGTCTATCTGCCATTGGCCATGCTGTCCGGCAGCGGCACACCTCTTGAGAGCATGCCCTCGTGGCTCGCTGCAGTCTTGCAAATTTCACCTACTGTGCATTTCGTATCCTTCGCACAGGCTATTCTTTACCGTGGGGCCGGATTTGATGTGGTCTGGCCGGAATTCCTGATCGTCGCGTTGATTGGCGGCTTGTTCTTTGCCTTAGGCTTACTACGCTTCCGGAGAGTAACATCTATTGCTTGAGGCGCCCCTGATGCCGATTTTCATTTGCAGCTCACCTCACCTCTTCTGCGAGTAGGCGCCTTTAGGCCGCAAGGCGCAACCGATTGTACAACGGTGAGGTCACGTTTGGGGAAGGCAGATGCCGACCGGACGATGTTGCAGCTGCCCCTGCCCGGTCGCTTGCACCAATAACAACGAGCCGCGTCGGCATGCATGCCGTTCCCAGGTCAGCACGCGATTTCAGGGCCGTCCAGACACTCTTCGAGTTGCTGAAGCAGGTTCTGAAGTTCAGCGAGGCGCTCCGGCCCATATCGTCCCGTGATCTCACGATAGATCACCTCCGACTCGGCTCCTGCCCGCTCAATCAGCTCAAGGCCTTGCGGCGAGATCGAAATGATCCCACGACGCATGTCCGAGGAGGATGTCCGGCGCACGATGAGCCCTCGCTCGTCGAGGTCCTTGAGGATCCGCGACAAACTAGGCGGGAGGAGAAATGTCACGTCGGCCAGGGTCGTGACCTCAATGGTTTCGACTGACGTCAGGGCGCGCAGAACGCGCCACTGTTGCTCGGTTATCTCGAAGCGGCGGAGGCTTGCCCGGAAGTGGCGCATGACTGCTTCGCGCGCTCGGAGCAGAGACATGGGCAGCGACTTCGAGAAGTGCCGTATCCGTACCCGTGTCGATGAGTGGTCGGCATCCAAGGTCTTTTGCCTCGGCTCGGCGGATACACGCTCGGAGATGGAAGCTCCTGCGGCTTGGCGAAGTGGCGCAGACCGACCCGGAGTTTTCGCCGGACGTTCGGGTTTGGACGACGCCTTCTCGGGGATGCCACGCTGCTTCAAGTACTCGCGGTAATTGCTTGTCTTGAAATTCGTCGCTTCGTCGGCCTCCTCCATCTGCACAGATATACCGAGGGGGCGCGAGGCAGTGATTGGCGCGAGGAAATCCTTGACTGCCTCGAATACACGGCTCGCCGCAGCTTTCCTGTCTTCTTCCGACCGCCCAACTGCGATGCGCAGAAGAACATGTACGAATGAATTATCCGCATGGCCGTCCACGATAAGGTAGTTTTGGACGGGGACGCCGCGCGTGCGCGCACCTGCAAAGGGAAAGATCGTCCCATCGTCGATCAGCGCGTCCTGCGTTGTCTTGAGCAGAGCGGAAACGTCGATGCTGTCTTCGAGATTACTTGAATATTCAACCCAGATATGAGGCATATGAGGCGATCCGTCTCGCGCTAGCGGAGTGAGGCCATAGCGGCGGCAACACCGCAGCCGGGCGTGGGAACATCATGGCCAAGCGCCGTCAGCGTGCGCTCGAGATAATGCAGGTCGGTCAGGATATCGGCTTCGCTGATCTGCCCCATGGTGCCGATGCGGATGACTTTTCCGCTCAGCTTATTCCGGGCACCGGCAATCACAGTATTATAATTCTCGTACATATGCTTGACGATTGCACCGCCAGTAAGAGGTTCAGGCACGGAGGCGACCACAACGGTACGGGACGCGGCAGCCTGATCGCCGAATGCCGGCAGGCCGAGTGCGACACAGCCAGCCCGCAGAGCGTCCGACAGGCGTTTATGCCGAGCGAACACCTGCGGGAGCCCTTCTTCATGGATCATCGTCAGCGCTTCATGCAGCCCGAAGAGCAGGGAGACCGGGCACGTAAAGGCAGTTTCGTTGTTGTCGACGCCGGCAAGAGCTTTGCGCATATCGAAATAGAATCGCGAACACCTGTCGTCACGCTCGATGACCTTGCGGGCCTTGTCGCTCACACTGGCGAAGCCGAGCCCGGGCGGGCACATCAGGGCCTTCTGAGATCCGGTAACAACGATATCAACGCCCCACTCGTCCTGCCGCAGCTCCATGCCGGCGAGCCCGCTGATGGAATCGACGAGAAACAGCGTGTCCCGATCCCGAAGGAGCGCTCCGATTCCTGCGAGATCGGTCACGGCGCCGGTTGAGCTCTCATTATGGACGGTGACAACCGCCCGGTACTGAGCCTTGTCAAGGCTGGCCGCGACCTGTTGCGGGTCCGGGACCTGGCCCCACTCGCTTTCGATCACATCGACCTCCCCTCCGAGAGCGCGTGCGATCTGAGCGTAGCGCTCGCCGAACTGGCCGTGCACAAGTGCAAGAACCTTCTCGCCGGGCGCCAGAACATTGACCAGACTTGCCTCCATGACGCCTGTGCCGGAGCTTCCGAACGTTAGCACAGGCGCCTGCGTTCCGAACAGCGGTTTGATCAAGCGTTGAATTTCGCCCAGAATAGCCCGCATTTCGGCGCCACGGTGGTTAACTACGGGCCTTGCGTTGGCTTGGCGCACCCGCTCCGGAACCGAGATCGGGCCGGGGATGCGCAGGCGATAGGGGTAGATTGTCGGGGGCGCGTTAGTCATAGGAGGCTCCGGAAGACGGGCTAGCGGCTGCTAGGTTTTGACTAGTGAATGACCTGCTGGATGAACTGGCGAGCTCGTTCAGTGCGTGGGTTCGAGAAGAACGTGTCCGGTGCACCGATTTCCGCGATGGCTCCATCAGCCATGAAAACGACTCGGTCGGCCACCGCCCGCGCAAAGCCCATTTCGTGCGTGACGCAAATCATGGTCATGCCGGTATTTGCCAGTTCGATCATGACGTCGAGCACCTCTTTAACCATCTCCGGGTCGAGTGCCGAAGTCGGCTCGTCGAACAGCATGACGTCCGGCTCCATGGCGAGAGCGCGGGCGATTGCGACGCGCTGCTGCTGTCCGCCGGACAGCTGATTGGGGAACTTCCGTGCCTGATGTCCGATATGGACGCGTTCCAGCAACTCCATCGCACGTGCCTCGGCTTGAGCGCGGGGCACACGTTTCAGCTTGATGGGCCCCAGCGTCAGGTTGTCGAGGATCGACAGATGGGGGAACAGGTTGAAGCTCTGGAAGACCATGCCGACCCGCTGGCGGATCTTCTCGATATTGTCGTCATCCTGAGAGACGCGCTCGCCTCCGACCGTGATGGTCCCCTGCTCGTATTCTTCAAGTCCATTGATGCAGCGGATCATGGTCGATTTGCCGGATCCCGACGGGCCACAGACGACGATCCGTTCGCCTTGCCGGACATCGAGGTTGATGTCTCTGAGAACATGGAACTGTGAGTACCACTTATTGACGTCTGTGAGCCGGATGAGGGTCTGATCCATGTTCTAACTACCCGGATGCGTTTAGGAGCGGTCGGCCCGTGCGAAGCCGGCCTCGATTGTGCGGCTGTAGCAGGAGAGGCCAAAGCTCATGAGCCAGAAGACCAGGCCGACAATGAAATAGCCTTCGGCCTGCGAGCCGGCCCATAATGGGTCGGAGACGCCGGCCGAGACAATGTTGAGCAGGTCGAAGAGGCCTACCACCATCACCAAAGTCGTATTCTTCAGCAGCGAGATGGTCGTGTTCACGACACCCGGGACAACCTTCCGGAGTGCCTGAGGCAGGATGATGTAGATCATCGTCCGCCAATAGCCGAAGCCGATCGTCATCGCGGCTTCGTATTGGCCTTTCGGGAGTGCCTGGAGCCCGCCGCGCACGACCTCGGCCATATAGGCCGCCTCGTAGAAGATGATGCCGACGACGGCAAGCGCGAGCGGATCTGGCTTCGTTCCGGAAGGCAGGAAGAACGGCAACATCACGATTGCCATGAAAAGCACCGTGAGGAACGGAACGCCGCGACAGAACTCGATGAAGCCGATGCAGAACCAGCGGATCAGGGGCATGCGGCTGCGTCGCCCCAGGGCGAAGAGAACGCCGATGGGGAGCGAGAAGGTGATCCCGGAGACCGCAAGTATCATGGTAAGCAGAAGGCCGCCCCATTGATCGCTCGGCACGAACGGCAGGCCGGCAAACCCACCGCGCAGCAAGGCGAATGCTGCAAGCGGGAGGACGGCGATCATGAAGAGCCAGGCATAACCCTTCTTGGGGATCCGAGGCACCATCAGCCACACGAGCCCGACAATGAGCAGGGCAAACACAATATCCGGTCGCCAGCGCTCCGTGGGTGGATAAAAGCCGTAGATGAACTGTGACGCTTTTGTCGTGACGAATGCCCAGCACGCACCGTCCGGTGCGCAATCGTTGCGACTGGCGCCGCGCCAGGTCGCGTCGATCAGAACCCAGGGAATAATGGACCAGGCAATGGCAGCCAATAGCGTGATGACAGCCATCGAAACGAGGGCATCGCGCCATGATGCAAAGAGGCGCCGGCGCAGCCAGTTCAGAAGCCGGGGCGCCGATCCTGCCGAGGCGGGGGAGGCAGGCCGCCTGCTGTTGGCGGCCAGTATCGTGGCTGTATCGTTCACCGCTCGATGATCCTGGTCATGTGGTTGAACAGATTGATCAGCGCGCCGATCAGGAGACTGATGGCGAGGTAGACGGCCATCGTCATGGCGACGATTTCGATCGCACGTCCCGTCTGGTTGATGCTAATGCCGGTGAAGACGCCTACGAGGTCCGGGTATCCAATCGCCACCGCGAGCGAGGAGCCTTTGAGAATGTTGAGATATTGGTTCGACAGCGGAGGCAGCAGCACTCGGATCGCTTGAGGGATCACGATGAAGCGCAGGGTCTGCCACCAGCCGAAACCGATTGCGGCCGCCGCTTCGCGCTGTCCCTTGTTCACGGACTCGATGCTCGCGCGCACCAACTCGGCGATGAACGCGGCATTGTAGATTGCCATTGCGAGCACGAGGGCTGTCAGCTCCGGCACAAGCACCCAGCCGCCGACGAAGTTGAAGCCTCGCAGCTGGGGAAATGACAGGTCGATCTGCGTGCCTGTCAGACCTACGACCGCGACCGGCAGAAGCACCAAGATTGCCAATGCAGGCAGCCAGGTGCTGACCTGGCGGCCCGTACGCTCCGCGTATACAGTCAGACTGCGAAACAGCGCGAGGGCAGCGGCCATGGCGAGCAGAATGGCAAGCGCCAGCAGGCCGGGCCTGTCCGTCGTCACGGCTGGGAGAAAGATCCCGCGGTTGGAAAGATAGGCCACATCGCCGATGGCATGCGCCTGTTTAGGTGCCGGTAGCGCGCGGAGCGCGACGTTGTACCAGATGAGAATGTGCAGCAGTTGGGGCAGGTTCCGCACGAGCTCGACATAGATGCGCGCAGAGCGTGACAGGGTCCAATTGACCGAGAGCTGAGCGATCCCGGCGGCAAATCCCAGAATGGTCGAGAATATGATGGCCAGAACCGTCACCAGCAGCGTGTTGGTGATGCCGATCAGGAAGACGCGCCAGTAGGTGTCGCTGGATGAGTAGGGGATCAGGTGGAAGGCAATCTCGAAGCCAGCCTCCTGCCTTAGGAAGTCGAAACCGATCCGAAGGCCCCGCGCTGCGAGATTGTCCTGGAGATTGCCGATCGCGACGTATGCCAGCAGGGCGAGAGCCGCCACGAGCAGGCCCTGATAGAGCCAGCCTATCTTGCGCCGACGTCCGACCGATACGGCTCGCGGCGGCGATTGAACTGCATATGAGGTGGTCATCGTTCAGCTTGTCGAGGGTCAGGATCGGTAGGCCGGCGCCAGAGCGCCGGCCTCAAATGCAGGACTTGTTAGCGGATCAATGGTGAGGACATCAGTCCCTTGTTGTTCCAGAGGTTGTTGAGACCGCGATCGAGCTTGATCGGGCTTTTGTCGCCCAGATTGCGCTCGAACATCTCGCCGTAATTGCCGACGGTCTTGATCGCATTATAGGCCCAGCTGTTCTCGAGCCCGAGCTTGACCCCGAAGTCGCCCGTCACGCCGAGAAGACGCTGGACTTCCGGCGATGTGGAGCTCGCCTTCATCTCGTCGACATTGGCTTTTGTGATGCCAAGCTCTTCGGCTGCGATCAGACCATTGAGGGTCCAGGCTACGATGTCGCGAAAGCGGCTGTCGTCCTTGCGCACGACAGGACCGATCGGCTCCATCGAGATCAGTTCCGGCAGAACGACCCAATCATCCGGGTTGCCCAGCTTCGAGACTGCCCCTGCGAGTGCGCTCAGGACGTTGGCGTAAACGTCACAACGGCCGGCCGCGAGGTTCTTCTCGTTCTGGTCCCGGGTGTTGGCGGCCACCGGCGTGAACTTGAGACCGTTTTTCCGGAAGTAGTCGGCCAAGTTCAGCTCGTAGTTCGAGCCTGCCGAGACGCAGATGGAGGCGCCGTCGAGTTCCTTCGCGCTCTTCACGCCAAGCGACTTCTTGGCCAGGAAGCCCTGGCTGTCATAGAGGTATACCCCGGGCCACTCGACATTCAGCTCGATGTCCCGGACGAAGGTGTGGGTCGCGGTCCTGGCCAGAAGGTCGATCCCGCCCGACTGAAGCGTCGCGAAGGCGGTCTTGATCTCGAGAGGTACGAACTTGATCTTCTCCGGATCGCCCAGAACGGCGGCCGCAACTGCGCGGCAGAAATCGACTTCGAACCCGGACCACTTCGCGTCGCTGTCGAGCGTGCTCATTCCGGTTTGTACGCCGCTCGACACGCCGCAATTGAGCATGCCACGGTCCTTGATGGACTTCTGCGTGGCGCCACTCTCGGCTGAAGCGACTGTCGTCGCAGCCATCAGGCAGCCCGCCGCCAGCATCCATTTGTTGCGCAGGTATTTGAGCATCCTAGTCCTCCCAGCGTCTGTCACGAAGCAGGTGCAAGCACAACATGCCTGCACAGCGCGATCGAGATGGCACATAACACGTTAATTATCAAGTTAATTATATTCCGGATTCTGTCGTCTGCGGATGGTTTTCAAGGCTATTTTGATTCATGAACTCAACAGGTTAGCGGCAGGCCAGGCAGCCGCCCGCTGACACTCACTTGGCGGGCGAAACAATCTTCAATAGACGGATCCGCGTGTTGATTGTGCCTGCGAGCCGGAGCGGAACTGCGCAAGCAATTGGGTCGTGCTTCCGGCCAGCAGGCCGACATCTGAACCGATCGCCACGAAGCTTGCACCCATGTCGACATAGCTTTTCGCCAAGTCCTGATCGGCCGTCAGAATTCCTGCTGCGCGTCCGGTGTCGATGATGCGTTGCAAGCCTTCCCGAACTCTTGCCTGAACCTCTGCGGCTCCCGGGTTACCCAGGAAACCCATGTCGGCCGCGAGATCTGCCGGGCCGATGAAAATGCCATCGACACCGTCGACAGCCGCGATCTCCTCGATTGCCGCCAGCCCTGCCCGACTTTCCACCTGCAAAAGCAAGCAGACCTGCTCGTTCGCAGTCTGAAGATAGTCCGGGATGCGGTTGTAAGCCGAGGCACGTGCCAGCGCGGCTCCGACACCGCGCATGCCGTCCGGGGCGTAGCGGGTCGCCCGCACGAGCGCCCTCGCCTGCTCGGCGGTTTCCACCATGGGGATCAGGAGCGTCTGAGCGCCGATATCGAGAACCTGCTTGATGATCCAGGCCTCGCCAACCGGCACCCGGACGACCGGATGACTTGCCGACGCTGCGACCGCCTGGAGCTGCGCTGCCAGCAGAGGGATGTCGTTCGGACCGTGTTCGGCATCAATCAGGAGCCAGTCATAGCCCGTGCCGGCGCAGACTTCGGCCACATAGGGGCTGGCCAGGGCAAGCCACAGGCCGATCTGGGTGCGCCCCGCCTTGAGCGCCGCCTTGAAGGTATTTGTTGGAGCAGGCATGGATAGTCTCACTCGAAATAGCAGCTGACGGTGCCCAGCGGGCCGTAATCGCCGACAATGGTGTCGCCATGGCGTGCCTCTACCGGGCGGATGAAAGAGCCTGCCAGGACGACTTGGCCGGCTTCGATCCGCTCGCCATAGAGCGCGAGCCGGTTGGCCAGCCAGGCGATACCGCGCGCCGGATGGTTTAGCACACCCGCTCCTAGCCCCGTTTCCTCGACCTGTCCGTTGCGCGACACGATGGCGCCGACCCAACGTAGATCCACTTGATCGGGGCGCATGGCACGCCCTCCGACAACGATTCCGGCGTTGGCTGCGTTGTCGGCAATCGTGTCGACGATGGTACGCGCCTGCTTGGTCTGCGGATCAACGCGCAGGATACGCGTGTCCAGGATCTCAAGCGCCGGCGTGATATATTCGGTCGCGTTCAGCACATCGAAGACAGTGACATTGGGCCCCTTGAGGGGTGCTTTCATCACAAACGCGATCTCAGCTTCGATCCGCGGCTGGATGAAGCGATCCTTCGGAATGCTGTCGCCGTCCTCGAAGCGCATGTCGTCGAGCAGCACGCCGGAATCGGGCGTGCTGATGTTCAACGCATATTGCATGGCCTTCGAGGTGAGCCCGATCTTCCAGCCGATCACCGTGCGGCCGGCCGCGAGCTTGCGCTTCACCCAAGCGCCTTGAACCGCATAGGCATCGTCCATGGTCATCTGCGGGAACCGCAGCGACATCAAACCGATCTGCTGGCGGGTCCGCTCCGCCTCGTCGAGGCCAAGGGCAGCGGCAGCAATGTCGTCAGGGGCCAGCATCGGTCAGACCTCGTCGGCGATGGTGTTGCGAAGAAGGCCGATGCCTTCGGCCTCGACCTCGACGACATCGCCGGGCTTCAGCCAGAGCGGCGGGTCGTGACGGGCACCGGCGCCGGTCGGCGTTCCGGTGATGAGGACGTCACCCGGAACGAGGGTCGTGAAGGTCGAGATATAGCTGATGATCTTCCGGAACGGGAAAATCATGCGGCTGGTCCGGTCGCTCTGGCGCAATTCGCCGTTCACCCGCGTCGTCAGCGCAATATCGGCGATTTGGGCTTCGTCGGTGAACGGCACAAGCCATGGCCCGATTGCGCCGGAGCGGTCGAAGTTCTTGCCCTGTGTGACGTTGAACTTCGCGTGCCGCACCCAGTCGCGAATCGTTCCCTCGTTTGCCAGCGTCAGCGCCGCAACATGGCCGAGCGCATCGCGTTCGGCGATCCGGCGTCCTGCCTTGCCGATCACAATGGCAATCTCGCCTTCATAATCGAGCTGCTCGCTCTCCGGCGGACGGATCAGCGGGCGGTCATGGCCGGTGAACGATCGCGGAAATCTGGGAAACAGAGAGGGGTTCGGCGGAGCGTCCTTGCCGTCCTTATACTCCGCATTACGGTCGGGGAAATTCACGCCGACACAGATGATCTTTTCGGGTGCCGCCAGCGGAATCTCATACCGAATCGCGTCGAACGGGAGATCAGGCGCCAACCCTGCCCGAGCCTGCACAAGCCGGTCGAAGGCATTGTCGGCAACCACCTCCTGCAGGGTGGGCCATTGCGTGGAGAAATGGCTGGACAGGTCGACGATCCCCTCGTCAACGACCAAGCCGTATCCATGACGGCCTTCGGCAGAATAGCTCACGAACTTGGGAGAGAGCATGCGTTCAGTCCTTTTATCGGCCCGCTGCTCAGCCGGGTCGACATTCTGTTTTGCGAGATGGATGAAGGTCGGACGGCCTCAGTGGCCGATTACTGCGAGAAGGCGTGAGCAGCCACTGCGCCCGGTATTCGCGATTGAGATTCGTGGCCTGGGGGACTCGGAAAAGAGCGAAGCTGCCATTGAAGCCGCATGTGACGGTGAAGTTATAATTACCATGTTAAATAAATGCGCCTGGAAATCAAGCGGCCCACCGCAACGTGTTAATTTTCTGATCTGGAAAGGACGATGGAGCGCGGGTCGCCTTGGCCTCTCAGTCCGCCTGGTGGCGCACAATGATGATCGAGTCGATGAAATAAAGGTTCGGCTGACAAAGGTCATTGCGTTCCCGCGCGACCGATCTCAAATTTATACTTTGTGCATTCGGGGAGGACAGGTTGACCTCCATTCCCTATGGCGCGCCGGGCGCAACCGGCATCATCGAAACCCATGCTCTTACCAAGCGTTTCGGCAACCTGGTCGCCATAGATGACGTATCGTTGCAGGTGTGGCCGGGCGAAATCTTCGGCCTCATCGGCCCAAACGGCGCCGGCAAGTCGACGCTCATCAAGATGCTTACGACCCTTTTGCCGCCCAGCTCGGGAACAGCCCTAGTGGCCGGCTTCGACGTGACGCGCCACCCCGAGAAGGTGCGGGCCCATATCGGCTATGTCCCTCAGCTCCTATCGGCAGACCGCGCCTTGAGCGCCTATGAAAACCTCCTGGTCTCCGCTCGCCTTTATCTCGTGCCCCGCAAGGAGCGGGAGGCCCGCATTGCGGCCGCCCTTCGGCTGATGGACCTGGAGGACGCGGCTCAACGGCTGGTCGAGAATTTTTCAGGAGGCATGATCCGCCGGCTTGAGATCGCCCAGAGCATGATCCACGAGCCAGCTGTTCTCTTCATGGACGAGCCGACGGTTGGGCTCGATCCGGTGGCACGCCATGCGGTGTGGGACCACGTCCGCGCGTTGCGGGAAAGGCTCGGCACAACAATCCTGATCACCACCCATTTGATGGACGAGGCGGATGAACTGTGCGGCCGGATCGGTGTGCTGCATATGGGCCGGCTTGCCGAAGTGGGCTCTCCCCAGGAGCTCAAGGCGCGGATCGGCCCCGATGCCACCCTCGAGGATGTATTCACCCATGTCACCGGGACCGAGATGACCTCCGGAGGATCCTATCGCGATGTCAGACAGACCCGCGCCAGCGCTCGCGTCCATTCATGAACCCGCTCCGCTGTCCCTGATCACAGGCTATTGCACCCAGATCTATGCGGTTGCGGATGCCGAAATTCAGAAACTCCGGCACGACCCGAGCGAGCTCCTGACGCGGGCCCTCCAGCCGGCGATCTGGCTGCTCCTGTTCGGGCAGGTGATGGCCCAGGTGCGAGGTATTGCGGACGGCGGGCGCTACCTCGATTTTCTGGCTCCCGGCATTCTGGCGCAAAGCGTTCTGTTCGCCGCCATCTTCTATGGTATTGCGGCAATCTGGGAGCGGGATCTCGGCGTCCTGCACCGCTTCATGGTCAGCCCGGCCCCTCGAAGCGCGCTCGTCCTCGGCAAGGCAGCCTCGTCGGCCGTCCGAGGCCTGTCCCAGGCGGTCATCGTCTATGGGCTCGCCGTTCTCATCGGCATCGATGTTTCGTTCAGGCCGGCGCATATCCTCGGCGTTGCCATTTTCATCGCCATCGGGTCGGCCCTGTTCTCGACCTTCTCGCTGATCATCGCCTGCATCGTGAAGACGCGGGAGCGCTTCATGGGGATCGGCCAGGTGCTCACCATGCCGATTTTCTTTGCCAGCAATGCCATCTATCCTATCGAACTGATGCCCCCATGGCTCAAGACGATTTCATCGGCCAATCCGCTGACCTATGAGGTTGACGGCCTTCGGGCCCTCATGCTGACCGGCGGAACGACAAAATACGGGCTTGGGTTCGACGCTGCGGTGCTGATTGCCGTCACGGCACTGCTCGTTGGCATTGCGGCGCGCATGTACCCTCGCCTGACTTCGTGAGCCTTACGGGCGCAGGCCGTTACAATATCTTCAAGGGCGAATCCCCTGGATCGCCCGAAAAGTTTCGATCTCAGGAGATGGACGATGATTGTTGAGGATGTCATGACCGCTCCGGTCATCAGCGTCGAGCCCTCGACCTCGATCGGCGACGCGGCCAAACTCATGCTTACGCACCGGATCAGCGGCCTCCCGGTTGTGGAGCGGGACGGCCGGCTCCGCGGCGTGATCAGCGAAGGGGACCTCCTGCGCCGGGGCGAACTCGGCACCGAGCGCAAGCGGCCGCGATGGCTGGAGTTTTTGATCGGTCCCGGCAGGATCGCCGACGAATATGTCCGCACTCATGGCCGCAAGGTGGATGAGGTGATGTCGACGAATGTCGTGACGATCGGGCGCGATGCGCCGCTCGACGACGTCATCGAGGCGATGAGCCGTTACCGCATCAAGCGGGTTCCTGTGGTCGATGATGGACGATTGGTCGGCGTGGTGACCCGCTCCGACGTTCTGCGAGCCTTGGCGAAGGCTCTTCCGACGGCGGCCCCGGGAGCGGTCGGCGACGAGCAGATCCGCTCCGCCATCCTGGCGGAATTCGCCAAACAGAACTGGGGCTGCGGATTCGTCCAGGTCGAAGTCCGAGACGGTGTCGTCGAACTCGCCGGATCGATCTTCGACGAACGGGAGCGGACGGCCGCCCGCGTCATTGCCGAAAACGTTCCCGGCGTGAAATCGGTGACGGATCAGATGGTTTGGATCGAGCCCATATCCGGAATGATGATCCTCCCGCCGGACGAGAACAGAAGAGCCTCATCCCAGTAACCGGCTTTGGCGCGGATCCAATCAGGTATCTGATGAGTTGACGGCAGGATGGGCATCGCGAATCCGAACCGGATTGACGCGTCCATGTTGCAGCCCTGTCCCGGAAAGCGCTACAAACCGGGTGTCGGGGTTCTAGATCCCGCTCATACCCTTCAAAGAGAGGAAGCCATTATGCGTTTCGTCGTTCTCGTCCCCCTCGTCCTGGCTTTCAGCCCCATGGCGGCCAATGCTCAGGACGCAGCTGCAGGCGAAAAGGTCTTCGCTCCGTGCAAAGCCTGCCATCAGATCGGCGAGACTGCCAAGAACGCCGTCGGCCCGGAACTCAACGGGGTCATCGGCCGTAAGGCCGGCTCCGTGGAGGGCTACAACTATTCGGCCGCCAACAAGAACTCCGGCCTGACCTGGGACGAAGCGACCTTCCGCGAATACATCAAGGACCCGAAGGCCAAGGTCCCGGGCACCAAGATGATCTATGCCGGCCTGAAGGACGACAAGAAGATCGACGACCTGATCGCCTATCTCAAGCAGTTCGACGCCAGCGGGAAGAAGTCATAAGGCTTCCACACGAGCCAGCTGCTTTGCATCCCAGCCAATCCGGCATGGAGCCGGACAGTCGGGATCGAAACGTGATGACGGCCGCATCGGGGCATCCAAGCCCTCGGTGCGGCCGTCCTGCTTTTCAGGCAGACGCAGCGATTCGCTGGTTCTCGGCGATCTCGGCGAGCTGACCCGCCACGATGCTCCAACCTTCCTGGAAGCCCATCGCCTCGTGGCGCCTGAGGGCCTCCTCGCTCCAATGGCGCACGCGCGCCGTATAGCGGGTTCCGGATCCTTCCGGCTCGAACGTGATGATCACGACCATGAAGGGGTCCTGCGGCACCCAACCGGCCGTGAACGCATTGGTGAACACGATCTGACGGTTGGGCACGATGTCCAGGAAAATACCCTCGTTGGGAAATCGCGTGCCGTCGGGCGCTTCCATGACCATGAGACCGCGGCCGCCGGGCCTGAGGTCGAGCTCGACCACGGGGGTTGCATAAGGCCGAGGCGCCCACCATTCGCCGAGCCGTTGCGTCCAGACGCGGTAAACGGTCTCGGGCGGGGCATCGATCGTGCGGGTAATGGACAGCTCGTGAAGGGCAGGCCCTTGGATGGTCGCATGTGCATTCATGGCAATGTTCCGTGTGTCCGGTTTCCGAATGTGTGTCAGGCCGGCGCCATTTCCGATTGGGCCGCCATGGCGGCTTCCAGGTCCATCCACATCACTTCCCACATATGACCGTCGAGGTCCTCGAAGCTGCGGCCGTACATGAAGCCGTAATCCTGCTTCGGGCCGGGATCCATGCGCCCGCCGCTCGCGCCCGCCTTGTCGATCGTTGCATCGACGGCCTCACGGCTTTCCGCCGACAGGCAGATGAGCACCTCGCTCGTCGTCTTCGCGTCCGCAATGGCCTTGGGCGTGAACTGGCGGAACTTGTCGTGGGTCAGCAGCATCACGTGGATCGTCTCGGAGAGAACCATGCAGGACGCCGTATGGTCTGAAAACTGAGCGTTCTTCGTCGCGCCCACAGCCTCATAGAAGGCGGTCGCGCGCTCGAGATCGGCTACGGGAAGGTTTACGAAAATCAGCCTGGACATGGGTTCCTCCGTTCATCCGGTTTGACATCCATGCCGCATCTAGTTATAAAAAGCAACTATGAAGTTAGAAAAAATAACCAATAATCCGAAGCCGCCTGCCCGCCGTCATTACGACGATGCATGCGCGACGGCCCATGCGCTCGATCTCGTAGGTGAGCGCTGGGCGCTTCTGGTCATTCGGGAACTCATGCTGGGCCCGCGGCGCTTCAGCGACTTGCGGGCTAACCTGCCGGGCATCAGCGCCAATGTGCTGACCCAGCGCCTCGAAGGGCTGGAGGCCGCCGGCATTGTCGTCAAACGCAGGCTTCCCCCACCGGCCGCGACGCAGGTCTACGAGCTTACGCCCTGGGGATATGAGAGCGAGCCGATCTTCCAGGTGCTCGGCCGCTGGGCGGCCCGCTCCCCCCATCACGATCCGACCCTGCCTTTCAGCGCCGTTTCGCTGATGCTGTCCTTCCGCACGATGCTCGATCCGGAGAGGGCAGCCGGAATCGATGCGCGGATCGGTTTTCGTATCGGAGAGGAGACCTATCTGGCTCATCTGGCGGAAGGGCGGATCGACATCCGCCGCGGCCCCATGGACGGAGCTGATCTGATCGTCACGGGCCCTGCCCCTGTCGTAGCGGCCGCCGTGTATGCAGGCATACCCCTCTCGGCCCTCGAGGCGAAGGGCGAGCTTGGAATCGAGGGCGACCGCGCCCTCGCGGAGCGCTTCGTGACCCTGTTCCCGCTTCCGTCGAAGGTGGAAGCACCAGCGCAGCAGCAGGAGTCCTGAAGAGGAGAAAGCCGCGCCGCTTGATATCCGTCCTGCCCCCCGGCCATGATGCGGCCGATTCCGCCCCGCCCTTCCCCAAGGAGGTTTCCATGGACGCTGCCCAGGCGACGCGCATCGTGGAATGGGTCACCGGAGCGGGCCTCGCCGGCATGGCCGAAACGGAGCTGATGCGCGGCTTCTGCAGCCGTCTCGTCGAGGCCGGCCTGCCGGTCGCGCGCGCCAATATGGGCATCGATACGCTCCATCCGGTCCTCGAAGGACGGATCTTCCGCTGGGTCCACGATGCGGAGTTCGAGCCGATCTCGGAATACGGGCGCCTCGTCGAGGGGACGCAGGCGGAGGAGCGCTGGCGGCGCAGCCCCTATTTCCATCTCTACCAGGAGGACCAAGAGATCCTCCGCCGCAGGATCGGGCCCGATCACCCCTGCGATTTCGCGATTCTCGACGATCTGCACCGGGAGGGACAGACCGACTACGTGGCTCTCATGCAGCGGTTCTCCGCGCAGGGCGCCATTGGCGAGATGGACTGTATCTTCTCGTCCTGGACGACTGCCGTACCGCAGGGCTTTTCGGATGGCGAGATCGAGACCTTGCGCCGGCTCGTCCCCTCCCTGGCGCTCGCCATGAAATGCAGCTCGCTCACGCGGATCGCCGAGACGCTGGTGGAGACCTATCTCGGCCGTGATGCCGGGCGGCGCGTCCTGAACGGGCGCATCGCGCGGGGCGTCACGGACCGCATCCAGGCCGTCCTGTGGTTCAGCGACCTGCATGGATTCACGCACATCGCCGACACCTCAGCGCCCGACGAGATCATCCCGTTCCTCAACGATTATTCGGAAGCGATCATTTCCTCCATCCATGAGGCCGGAGGAGACGTGCTCAAGCTCATCGGCGACGGCACGCTGGCCATCTTCAAGACGAAGGACCAGAGCCTCGCCTGCCGGCAGGCCCTCGCGGCCGAGGAGGCCATGCGCCGACGGATCAAGGAGCTCAACCGGGACCGCGGCGCGCGAGGGCTTCCCACGACCGAAGCATATCTAGGCCTTCATGTGGGCGAAGTTTTCTATGGCAATATCGGGAGCCGGGAGCGCCTCGATTTTACGGTCGTGGGGCCTGCCGTGAATGAAACGAGCCGGATCGCCGCTCTGTGCCATTCGGTGGAGCGAAGCGTCCTCGTCTCCTCGGCCTTTCAAGCAGCCGCCCAGGACGAGGACCGCAGGGCGTTCGTTTCCGTGGGACGATACGCGCTGCGTGGTGTCAAGCGTCCCCAGGAGCTTTTCACCCTTGAGAGCGCCTTGGAAGACTGATCTGCCGCGGAAACGACAGAGGACATTGCGCAAAATCAAGGACAATATGCCACGACCGACATGAAATGCGTTCGAAAGGCCGCGAGCGCAGTCCTCCTCGACGGAGGAAGCAGGGAGAGCATCATGATCAAAGACGTACTGGTTCATCTGGACGGAGGCGACGACGACGAGCTGCGGTTGGCTCATGCGGAGGCGATTGCTTCCGCCAGCGAAGCCCGCATCACGGGCCTCTTTACAAACACGCTTCCCGACTTCGCCCTGATGACGCCCATGGACGGCGGCGCGGCGGCGGCCGAAGTGCTTGCCGAGCTCGACGAGGAGGCCCGGCGTAGTGGAGACCGGACGCAGCAGCGCCTCGCGGAGCGCTTCATGCGCCTGTCCGTTCCCAACGAGATTCGCCGGCTCGATGGCACACCCGGCCAGCTGATGAAACAGGCCGTCTCCGAAGCCCGCCGGTCCGACCTGTTCGTGGCGCAAAGGCCCTATGACGGCAACGGATCGTCGGCCTGGGACGACCTTTTCGAATCGGTGCTCTTCGGAAGCGGACGCGGCGTCTACATCGTCCCGCCCGGGCGCAAGCCGGCCGAGGCGATCCGGCGCGTTCTCGTCGCCTGGCGCGAGACGCGCGAGACCGCGCGGGCGATTGCGGAGGCCACCCCCCTGATCGCGAAGGCGGCCCGCACCTGCGTGCTGGTGGTCGACCCGGAGGATGCCGGAGGGAAGCCGACGCTCGATCTCGACATCGCGCGGCACCTGGAGCGCTACGGCACGGAAGTCGAAGTCAATCTCGTTCCGAGCAACGGTCGGGCGGTGGGCGAAGTGATTCTCGACCAGGCACGACGCATGTCTGCCGACCTCATCGTCATGGGAGGCTATGGCCACTCGCGGGCGCGCGAATGGATCCTCGGCGGCACGAGCCGGGATATGCTCGAACGAACCGAGATGCCGCTCCTCATGGCCCATTGACGCTCAGGCCGGGAACACGAAGCGGACAATGGGCAGCCCGGCACGGAACCGGGTTCGGGCGCCGGGCTTTTGGAGACGGGGCGGCTCGTTCATCATGACGAGGAGCCGCCTCCCCGAAAGGATGTCCCATGGCCGAGAGCTCCCTGACCGACCGACGCCCTGCCGCTGCCGGCAAGCCCCACTTCGAGACGCTCGATCCTGCCACCGGTAGACCGGGCCGCAGCTATGAGGGCCATACGCCTGACGAAGCGCTGGCCATCGCCCGCCAGGTGCGTGCCGCGTTTGGGGAATGGCGCCGGACGCCCTTTCCCGAGCGCGCGCGCCTCATGAAGGAGGCTGCCGCCGTCCTGCGCCGCCGCCAGGCGGACTTCGCCGAGATCATGACGGCCGAAATGGGCAAGCTCCTCGCGGACGGGCGGGCGGAAGTCGAGAAATGCGCCTTCAACTGCGATTATTTCGCCGACAATGCAGAGGCCTTCCTCGCCCGCTGGCCTGTCGATCTCGACGGGAGCCGGGCCTTCGTGACCTTCAACCCGCTGGGAACCGTCCTGGCCGTGATGCCATGGAATTTCCCGTTCTGGCAGGTCTTCCGCTTCGCGGCACCGACTCTGATGGCCGGCAACACGGCCGTGCTGAAACATGCCAGCAACGTCCCGGGCTGCGCGCTTGCCATCGAGAGCGTCTTCCGCGAGGCGGGCTTTCCGGAAAACGTGTTCCGCACCCTCCTGATCCCCAGCGCCCAGGTCAAAGCCCTCATCGACGACCCGAGCATCGCGGCCGTGACGCTCACGGGGAGCGTGGAAGCGGGCCGGCAGGTGGCCGCCGCGGCGGGCGCTGCGCTCAAGAAGAGCGTGCTCGAGCTCGGCGGCTCGGACGCCTATCTGGTGCTCGAGGATGCGGATATCGCCCAGGCCGCGAAGGTCTGCGCCACGGCCCGGATGGTCAATGGCGGGCAGAGCTGCATTGCCGGGAAGCGCTTCATCGCCGTGCGCCAGGTGCGGGAAGCTTTCGAGCGCGCTCTCGCGGCCGAAATGGAAACCTACCTCATGGGCGACCCGCGCGATCCGGGCTCGAAGCTGGGACCGATGGAAAGCGTCAAGGCGCGCGACCAGATCCATGAGCAAGTTCGCCGCAGCGTGGAGCGCGGTGCACGGCTTCTCACAGGCGGCACGATCCCGGATCGTCCCGGGGCCTGGTACCCGCCGACCGTGCTGACCGATGTGTGCCCCGGCATGCCGGCCCATGACGAGGAGGTGTTCGGCCCCGTGGCGGCCGCCATCGAGGCCAAGGACGAGGCGGACGCGATTCGCATCGCCAATGAGGCCCGGTTCGGCCTCGGCTCCGGTGTCCTCACACGGGATCTCGCGCGAGGCGAGAGGATCGCCGCGGAGGAGCTGGAATCCGGCATGAGTTTCGTGAACGGCAACGTGCGCTCCGATCCGCGGATGCCCTTCGGGGGCATCAAGGACAGCGGCTATGGACGCGAGTGCTCTGACTTCGGGATCCACGAATTCGTCAATATCAAAAGTGTGGTCGTCACCCGCTGATCAGTCGAGGCTATAACAAAATTTCCTTTAGGTAATAACGGAACACCATCTGAGCGAACTATAGTTGCCGCTCGGTAACACTCGTCAGGAAGGACGAATTCCGCAAAGGAAACTGCTGGACGCTCAGGCCTTAATTCTTAAGTCTTCGCTCCTAAAGTGGACAGCCGGGGAAGGCTGCCCGCACGGATGCTTTGGGGGCACGATGACTTCTTCCGTATTGAGGCGCGCTTTGCGCCGCTCTGTTTCGACGCGCCTGCTCGTCGCCGGCCTCATGGCCGGTACTGCGACGGCCGGGCTTCTCGCCGGTCTGCCGAACGCCTTCGCGGCCGACTTCGCGGGCACCCGCGTCCCGACGTTCTTGAATGTTCCGCTCGCGTCAGAAATCTCTTCGTCCACCAGTGCAGCCTCCTTCGAGACGGACGAGTACCAGCGCTCCTGGTTCCTCGGGAAGATCCATGCGTCCGAGGCCTATGCGCTGGGCTACACGGGGAAGGGTGTAACGGTCGCCATCGTCGATACGGGCCTCGACATGGACCATCCGGAGTTTTCGGGCCGAATCTCGCCGTTCTTCCGCTCCTTTGCGGTGAATGAGCCGATCGGCTTCATGACCGACCTCGAGCCGGACGGCCAGATCGCCGGACACGGCACCCATGTGGGCGGCATCATCGGTGCTGCACGCAATGGCGTCGGCACCCAGGGCGTGGCCTATAACGCGACGCTCATGCCCTTGAGGGCCATCGAGGTTGCCAATGACGGTATCCACGACCCGTCGAATTCGGCGCTCTATTATGCGGCCCAGTCCGGCGCCAAGGTCCTCAATGGCAGCTACGGCCCCAATGCCCTTCCGCCCCTGTGGATCAAGGATCCCGCTTCGCCCAGCGGCTACAGCCGGAACCCCTATCACGAAGTCATGCCGGACAAGATCGTCTACGGCGGAGGTCTCGAGGCCGAATACAAGGCCGCCAAGGCTGCGGCGGATGCGGACATCGTCTTGGTCTTCTCGGCAGGCAACGCCTATGGGGATCAGCCGATTTCCGCCGGAAGCCCCGACGGGATTGCCTTCCTGCCCTTCATCACCCCGAGCAACACGCGGGCCGGCGCCTATAAATTCCTTACGGGCGGCGAGAGCATCCTCGATCCGGCGACCTATGTTTATGCGGACCCCAACGATCCCTATTTCGGCCAGCTCGACTTCTCCGATCTCCAGGGAAGCGTGATCGCGGTCGTCGCGACCGACCGCAACAATAAGATTGCGAGCTACAGCAACCGCTGCGGCGTGACTTTCCTATGGTGTCTGGCGGCGCCGGGCGGTGACCACGCCCGGGCCGGGCAGGATCGGAACACCTACGAGATCCTTTCCACCTATCCGTTCAGCACCTACGAGCCCATGGTCGGCACCTCCATGGCGGCGCCCGTCGTGGCGGGCAGCGCGGCCGTGCTGCGGGAAGCCTTCCCGTACATGACGGCGCGCCAGATCATCGAAGTCATGCTGACCACGACGGACGATATCGGTCCGGCGGAAATCTATGGCCGCGGCCTCCTCAATCTCGGCCGGGCCGTCAGGGGTCCGAAGGAGTTCGGGGCCGAAGGCTTCGCCCAGGTCTTCGACGTGAACACGAAAGGCTACGATTCCACCTGGTCCAACGACATCGTGGGCACCGGCGGTCTCATCAAGCGTGGAGACGGCAACCTCCTCCTCACCGGTGCCAACACCTATGAGGGCGGCACCGAGGTGCTGGGCGGCGCACTCACCCTCACGGGCTCGGTCGCCTCGTTCATGACGGTCGGGACCTCCGGAACCCTGCGGGGAACGGGCACGATCCAGGCTCCGCTCTCCCTTGCGGGTACCCTGGAGCCGGGTTCGGCCGTTGCCGGCACCTTCGGCACCCTGACGGTCACGGGCGATGCCACCCTGCTGTCGAGCTCGACCTATCGGGTCGATGCCAATGCAAGCGGAAATCACGACCGGCTCGTGGTCGGCGGCACGACGACCCTGGAGGGCGGCGCCCTCGACGTGGTCCTCGCGGACGGCCTGGCGCCGATCGGCACACCGCTCGAGATCGTCAACTCCGCGGGCGGTGCGACGGGCGTCTTCGGGACCCTGCGCACCAACAGCGTGTCGGCCTTCCTGGATCCCCGCCTGCGTTACGCGGGCGACAGCGTTACGGTCACCTTCGAGCGCAACGCGGTGCCGCTCGCCGATGCGGAGACGTCTCCGGAGCGGAAGGACGTGGCGGCCGCCATCGACGCGCTCATCAGGACCGATAGCAAGCTGGACGATGCGATCCTTCGGCTCGACGCGGCCTCCGTGGACCGCGCCATCGACCTCCTCTCGGGCGAGGCGCATGGCTCGGCCGTGACGGCGGGCTATGCCCAGGCCGGGCTGATCCAAAACACCCTGCTCACCCGCCTGCGCCAGCCCCTCACGTCCCTGCCGCTGCTCGCCCAAGGCGCCTACGGCGCCGCCTTCGCGGCCGATCGGCCCGGCCAAGCCGTGATGCCGGTCGCGGTGGTGCCGCAGCCCATCGCCCCGCGCTATGCCCTGTGGGGTGAAGGCTTCGGCGCCTGGGGCAAAACCCGCTCCGACCGCAATGCCGCTTCGCTCGACACCTCCACCGGCGGCTTCCTGATCGGTGCCGATGCCCAGGTCACCGACGGCTGGCGCCTTGGCCTTGCCGGCGGCTATCTGCGCACCGCGTTCGATGTCGATGCCCGCCTCTCCTCCGGCTCGAACGAGAGCATCTTCGGTGCCCTCTACGGCTCCGGCCAATGGGGCGCCCTCACCCTGCGCCTCGGCGCGGCCTATGCCCGCCACGATATCGACTTGAGCCGCACCATCACGTTCCCGGGCTATGCCGATGCGGTCAAAGCCTCCTATGACGGTTCGACCCTGCAGGCCTTCGGCGAGCTCGGCTACCGGCTCGGCTTC
>Ga0182741_1002323_pt1 | contig 22472 bp, 10 predicted proteins | sample eDN5th37CBELigOP_FD_128874 | JGI IMG/M metagenome (GOLD analysis project Ga0182741, IMG submission 128874) | Enriched Organic Plus compost microbial communities from Emeryville, California, USA - eDNA 5th pass 37_C BE-Lig OP (version 2) (version 2) ... | reverse complement strand
TGCTTCCCAAACTCACTACAGATGCGCAATCTCGGTGTCCAGAACAGCCTCGAACGAGGTTTGTTTGCGTCCGCTGCCTGTGCCTGTGCACTGGCACTCGTGCTGGTCGTGGGTTGCCTGGTGACACCAAGCATCGCGGCAGATCCGGTGCAGGACACGCCATTTGTTCAATTTGTTTCGAACCGATTTGCATTCGACAAGGATCCAACGCTCCCGAAGGGTATTGGTCGATGGCCTGTGGTACGTAGAGAGAATACTGTGAGTCGGGCCAACAATTCGGCACGTTGTAGTGTGGCATACGGGTATCATTTGCCAATAGCGCTATCAGTGACTATATGCACTGTATAATCAAGCCAGGTCAGGGGTAGCACAAGTCCTCTCTTCTTGCTGATAACTCATGAGGTTTTCCTGTACACTCCTCTCGCCCTTTGGGCCGATGTAGCTTCCGGATTTGGGATCCAAGATCCGAAAGGTCTTGGCCAGTAGCACATCACTGGCCCCTTGCAAGCAGAACAAGGAACTTTGCTACCAGGTTACGCCACGTCGCAATCAAGTTTGTGATTTGTACCGCAGTGGTGCTCAAGGCAAGGACGGAGCATGGTATAAGGATCCTGCGGTTCAAGCCTACTGCTTGGACCAGGTGAACGATGGTCGTTCCGTTTACCTCGTGACAGACGATGACGTTTGGATCTATGACGCGTCCTTTGAACGAATTCTATCCCTGAAGGATGCAACCGGTGTTGACTTTGCGTCTGCAGATGTACTTGAGTTGTCAGCAGGATATGATCACGAGACCGGGCGGTTTGTATACGAAGCCTTCACGTTTATCTCAAATAAGGGCAAGCCTAATACGATAAACCAATGTCAAATTACAACTGCGCATATTGGTCTGATCGACTGTCTGGAAGTCTCTTACTCGTCTCTTGGTAAGGTTCATGACATTTCATGCACCCTCGGTGGCCGTGCCTGCGTCGTTGGTGCAGAATCTGGCATTTATGCGCTTGAACGATTAACCGATGCGGAGAAGAATGACGACAGCCTTAAGCTTACCCCCCTAAAACCTGACACCTCGAGCACCTTCCCAACGGTCGTTGGTGGCCCTGTCTACAAGGTTGCCATCCAGGCCTTTTCAATCGATGCCGATGGAAAGAAGAAATCATTCAATGGGATCTCTCTCGAGCCGCAATCTTGTACAGTGGACATTGCCTATTTCACTTCGCTGGCGCTCGTAAGACCCACATCGACTCTATCGTTCGGCTCGGTTTGTCTCCGAGGTGAGCGCCCCGCTTACCCAACACGAGGCACTAAGGCAGGGGAAGCTGCACCTCTCTGGCGTCATGACTGGTTGCTCGCATTCCAGCAGGGTCCCAATGATAAGAACGCTGTACCTCAAGGAGGCTTGCGCTTTACTCCAGAAGGTGCTCTCTTCTTTGCAACTGCCGATGCCGTCTACCGCCAGGCTGCACGATCATCTGCTAGTGCACCGCTTGCGATTGAGCGTATCTCCTCTCTGGAAGGTTTGCCTTTCAACAATACCCAGCAGCTTGCAGCGGGCCAGTATATTGTCCCAGTTGATGGAGCAGCTGGCGGACGTGTCAGCTCCCAACTCTACACCGCAACCGTGGTCTATGCAGCAACGCCGCGTGGTCTGGTTGTGATCGAGAAGCCTGGTGCCTTGGCTGATAATCAACAATGCCGAGACTCCGTCTTGTTTGGTGAAGCCGCGCAGGCAGCTTGCCAGCCCGGTCCGAGTGATTACGCGACCGATGATGATTTGGCAAGGCGATCATTCCGCTGGATGGCTGGACCTCGCTGGCTTCCAACAGCTGGATTTGATTCACCTGATTCAAACAGCATCCTTTCGGTTTCAACCTCGTACTTTGGCAGATCTACCTGGGTCCTGCTGAAGAGTGGTATTGCACGCATTGATTACATCGATGACTTCACGCTCCAGTACAAGGCAAATGTTATCGAGGGTCAAGTATACCCACGTCACGTTCACCACGGACTCGTTGCCCAAATTTCGATGAGCACGATGGGCAACATGGATACAGGCTCTGTTGTGTGCTCTGACAACGATGGTCTGTGGACCGCTGTATATCTTGGTGCACAAGCCCTAAAGCTCGCACTTGACCCAAAAGACGCAGACACACGCGATAATGTCATGACGCATCTTAGTGCAATGAAGACACTTTTCGATGTGACGGGTAAGCCCGGCTTGCCGGCCCGCTCCTATCAATGGTTTAATGAGTCTAGCGGTGGGCTGAAGCCAGGTTGGAATAACTCGACGGCGTTGAAGGATTTCATCTGGAAGGGCGACACTTCGTCTGATGAGGTTACTGGTCACATGTTTATTTACTCTCTTCTTTCCTACTTGTTCCCAGCGTCCAAGCCAGATAATGCCAAAATTGCTAGCATGAGCAGAGACCTCCTGACGAGTCTTATGGCAGGTATCCTTCAGAACAACTACCAGCTTATCGATGTTACTGGCAAACCTACTACTTGGGGTCGATGGGATCCGAAAGATATGAATCAGGATCAGTTCTTCTACGACGGACGCGGAGTCAATTCGCTCCAGATTCTCTCATTCATTAACGCTGCCAATTCATTCGGTGACGGCAGTGTTCTACCTCGCAAAACACTCCAGAGCCATTTCAACAAACTTGTCGTTCAGTACAACTATGATCAGAACCTGGTTAACCTGAAGATCCAGATCCCCGAAGACGATAATTTTAGCGATGACGAGTTGACTTACCTCCCGTATGCCACCTGGCGTCTGGCAGATCTCTCCACCACATCGGCCAACGCCATCGTTCCGCAGACTGCCCAGCAGAAGTACAATGTTAGTGCTGCGCGAACTTGGAAGACTGTAGAGCCATTCAAAGCGTCTTTGTGGACCTTTATCCGCGCCCTTCAGGTGGGCGGAGACAACCTTTCGCAGGCGAATGTGGATGCAGCTGTTGAACAGCTGCGTCGTATGCCCGTTGAAATCGTTGACTGGCCTTTTGACAATACCCTCCGTAATGATGTGGTGATCTCGCCTTATACAGGACGTGATAACACAACTCCGCGGGTCCGTGACGTCCTTCCGCCTGATGAATCCACTGCACAGCGCTGGAATGCAGACTGGTACATTGCACAACGTACCAAAGGTGGCTTCTCTGAATTCGATGGTGGCCTTTACCTCTTACCTTACTACCTTGGTCGCTATCTGGGTCTTATCAACTAACCAACCAACCAACTGACCTGTAAAGCACCTGACCCAATCGTTAAGTCAACTATTTATTACTAGAATATGCAGTATGTGCTGCTGAGATGTCGCACTCTTCCTGACCTGTCAATGAAAATGCCAGTTCTGCGACGGTGTGTTTGGCAAACGAGACAAGAACTGCATTTTTTGCAGCGACAGGAGGACTGAAGAACAATAGCAAGCAATGCTAAATGTAATCACAGACTGGTCCATTATGGCATAAAGTGTCAATGAGTGATACCTAGCGCAAGCTTGTCTGAGGAACTAATGAAGACAGTTCCCCAGACAGTGGCTCAGACAGTGGTTGGAACCAAAAAACCCACAGCCGTCCTGGCCCGGATTACTATGCCGCAAGCATGGTGAGGAGGGAGGTCGAACCATATTGCGCCGTGACTTTGAAGCGTGGATACGCGTGTGTGCGCGAGTGAACGTGTCTGGAAGAGGTGTCATTGCATGTAGAACGCTGGTTACTATACATACGCGTAAATCTTTCCGAGAGCATTCACACCTTTACCGTGTGGAATGTCGCCTATTGCAAGATTCACTCCGGATTTGAAACTCTCATCCTCATTTGTATGCGCGCTGCCCCATATCATTCGCCGGCTTAGGATATTTTCCATGCGATTCGCAGCATTCGTGAGCGCTGCGCTCCTGGCGCTGGCATGCTCGGCCGCCATCCAGGTTGCAGCCTCGCAAATCGACGAAAACGACATCACGTCCATGGCCATGAACATGGCTAAGACTCCTCGCAGCATGGCTGAGGTGAAGGAAACGATCAAGAGCACCATCTCGGGTGAAACTCCTTACGTTCTCGTCGATGGTAACCGCATCCCCACGAATCTCTCTGAGGCTCTTTTCGCCTATGTCAGTGCCCCTGATTCGCACTACAGCTACTACGATACCAAGCAGACCATCGCTGGTGATGGCTGGACTGGCTACGTGCTCAACATGACCTCTCAGGGCTGGCTCTCCCCCAGCGACAGCAACCGCCCCGTCTGGACTCACACTCTTGTCGTTGTTAAGCCCGACACCATTGCTAACAAGACTGCAGCTGTCCTCTACATCACTGGTGGTAAGAATGGTGACAAGCCTCCCACCAAGGATGACCTCGAGTTCGCAATCATCGCTGGTGTTGCCAAGGATGCTGGCGTTGTGACTGCTGTTCTCTACCAGGTTCCTAACCAGCCTATTGAGTTCTTCGACGATCCTCTTCACAAGAAGGGCCGCACCGAGGATGCTGCCGTTGCTTACACCTGGAAGCACGTCGCCGACAATCCCCTCCGACCTGACTGGGCTATGTACCTCCCGATGACAAAGTCCGCAATCCGTGCTATGGATACCGTCTCGGACTTCTGCGTTAAGTCCGGCTTCGCATATGCTGACAAGTGGTATGTTTTGGGTGCTTCCAAGCGTGGTGCTACTACCTGGCTCGTTGGTGCGTACGACGGCTGGCTCCCTCCCTCTCGTCGCCGTCTTCTTGGCATCGCTCCTATTGTCTTTGACATGCTCAACCTTCCCGTAAACGTGCCACACATGTACCGCTCCTATGGTGGTTGGACTTTCGCCTTCACCGACTACCGTGACAACAACATCACGTCGCTCATCGGCACCCCCAAGATGTACGACCTTGCTACCGTTGTCGACCCCTACTCGTACCGCAAATATCTAACAATGCCTAAGCTCGTTATTACTGCTACAGGTGATGAGTTCTTCATGCCTGACGACAACTGGTATTGGTTCGGTGACATCCCTGGTGAGACCAATCTTCTGATGATCGAGAATGCTGAGCACAGCATGATCACTGGTTTCAAGAAGCTCATTGAAGGTGCACTCGGTTTCCTCTCCTTCCTCATGACTGGCACTCCTCGTCCCATCACTACCTGGAAGATCGACAACTCCACTGGTCAGATCACATTGAAGACCTCAGATCAGCCCGATTACGTGCTCCTTCACTCCTTCAAGTCCATCGCAAACACTCCCAACCGACGTGACTTCCGCATGATCAAGGGTTACTTCCCACCTGACGTGCCCTGCCCTTCGCCTGCCTTCGTCGTCTCGGACAAATGCGTGAACCCTATTGCCTACAACACTGCTACCGTGCAACCAGCCGGTCAGGAGGATGGCTTTACCGTATACCGCACCGACCTTCCTGTCCCTACAGATGGCAACTGGCTCGGATTCTATTTCGAAACGCAGCGTCGGGCACCCTCAGGCCACTACATGATCACCTCTACCCAGGTCTCAATCATTCCCAACACCTATCCCTTCCAAGCTTGCGGTACTGGCGATGAGTGCCATGGCACTCTTGTCTAAGCGCGCAAGTCAGGTTATGCGTGACGACGATAAGATGCTCAGGATACGCCTCACATTAAGACTTCGATGTCTCGTTGATCGCCCGTGTTCAGAGAGGTAACGCACCGTTCTTGGGAAGTCTGGGTTAGGTGATCAAATGATCACCTGATACGATGTGTCATGCGATCGACACTTAGCATGACACTTAGATGCTTGTCCGCGTATGCGTGTTTTTAATTGTCGCCAAGTGTTTCAGCCGGGGAAACACCCCGGCTGTCAATGTTTATTTGATGATTGTCCTTCACTCTGTTCCTCAAGAAGGTTCGACGCTTTCGTTCATTGTTTCAGTTGTTTGGCCGGCGTACGCTGAGCACTAATTTTACTGCGCTACCAGGCCTCGTTTCCGAGTCTTATGCGCTGGTTTGATCAAGCTGCTAGCTGTCGTCGTCAGTCCTAACGCATCAGCACTCTGGACTAGCATGAGGCGCAGCTGCCATTTGGCCAAGCTATCTTATTAACTTTTCCTGTGAATGTTCACACTCGTTCCCGACCGAGCATCTTTTGTTTCACGACTTTAAGCCATACCTAGAATCACATAAGGGACTTGGCAAGCCTGATTGTCTCCATAGCCCACTTTCAACGTATGATGCACCCCTTCCCACTGAGATCGCACTTCTTCAAGCGTTCCTCGGGGAACATGAATGTGGCCCCAGACCTTTGCTTATCAAGCCGAGTGGTGGGGCAAGTATGAGCAGCCTCACCATGTGTATGCCCCCAAATGTCACTTTTCCGATACGGAAGTACATGTTTATCGCGTACATAGCAAGCTTGCAGAACTCTCCATCACCCGGCATCTTACTACTGGTCACCATTTTCGTTCAGCTCCCTCTCGTATTTAATACACTCTCCCATCATTCGTGTTCCTACCGGACTAGTATCGCGCGTGTGTGCAGCTCTGCTTTCGCCTCTCGTCTGCAGCTGCACATGGCTGCAAATTGCTCAGTCTGTCTGAACGAGTCTCAATTCGAATCCGAAGCCGTTGACGTCTGGGAATTTGAATGACCTGTAATGCACTTTTTCTGATTCGTGATATAACCCGCTCGCTCATTAGAACTAACGTGAAAACCCACTACTACTGTAGACAGGCCTTGTGCAAACTATATACAGCCCTCGATGAGCTCAAGCCATAATGAATCCGCTCAACCCTCCGTAAGTTCCTTCACCAGCTCGACAGTTGCCCTTCTGAGCACTTGAAGCGCCGCCGCCGGCACCGAGGCGTCGCGTTTAGGAAGTGTTTGTGAAGCTACTCAGATGTTATCACTCACACTTGATCCAAGACCTCGCTATGGATGGCTTCCTTGGCCTGAATTGCGCAGCGCTACGCTTTAAACAAACCCCCAACCCCGATCTTACACCCTCCCACCCACTAAACTCTTTCATGTAACTGCGCACTCGGCCACTCAAAGAGCACTAAACAGAGCCCAGATAGTACCTTTGCGTCTTGTCTAGCCCGCGCGCGCTCCCAGGGTGACGGTGAGTCAATGTGCAAAGTTGGAGATTGCTACTACTATGGTGAGGGAGTTGATGCGGACCATGACAGAGCCTTTGAGTGGTACTCAAAAAGTGCAGCCTCTGGCAATGCTTCAGGTCAGTTACAGCTTGCATACTGCTACTACTATGGTCATGGTGTGAAGCCTAACCAGGAGAAGGCATTCTACTGGTACGAGAAAAGCGCCGAGCAGGGGAATTCCACGGCGCAGTACAACGCCGGACTTTGCTACTGGCAAGGTGAAGGTGTGGAGCAGGACTATCAGAAGGCCTTAGAATGGTTCACCAAATGTGCCGAACAGAACGATCCCTTCGGACAATTCCAACTCGCTCGATGTTATCACGAGGGAAATGGTGTCACAGCGAACCCAGCAAAGGCCGTTGAGCTGTTCTTAAAGAGCGCGGAGCAAGATCACTCGGGTGCTCAGTGGAGCCTCGGTAACTGCTACCTCGACGGCATTGGCGTCGAGCAAAGCGATGCGAAGGCGTTTGAATGGTACCTCAAGTGTGCAAATCAGGGTGACCGTAACGGTGAATTCGAGGTCGGCAGATGCTATGAGGAAGGCCGAGGGGTCAAACGAGACTTGGAAAAAGCATTTGAGTGGTACACAAAGAGCGCACTTCAACGAAACTCGTATGCGCAGGCTGTGCTCGGTGACTGCTACTATTACGGACGGGGGACCAAAAAGGACTACGAACAAGCCTTTGAATGGTACTGGAAGTCAGCTAGACAAGGCCGTGAGCTGGGGCTTTTAGGTTTATCCAGATGCTACTATCATGGACATGGTGTAGAAGAGGACTATGACGCTGCACTCAAAGGCTTCTACCAGCTTGCGGAAGTCGGAGATCCTGTTGCTCAACTTTATATTGGATATTCGTTCTACTATGGCCTAGGAGTCGAACAGGATTATAAAACTGCGGTTGAATGGCTACACAAGAGCGCCCAGCGTGGTGATCCTGACGCACAAATTAAGCTTGCACAGTGCTACAAGCTAGGACGTGGTGTAGAACAGGACTTTGAAGAGGCCTTCAAGTGGTACCTCAAGTGTGCAGAACAACATGAAAATGTCGACGCTGTTTTCGAGGTAGGCATCTGCTATTACTACGGAAGAGGCACCAAACAGGACTACGAAAAGGGCTTTGAATGGCTTTCGGAGGGGGCTGAGATGGGTGATGCACAGGCGCAAGTTCTTGTCGGACTCTGCTATATGTGCGGAGACGGTGTGACCCCAGATTTCAAGAAAGCCGTTGCGTGGTATACAGCAAGCGCAGAGCAAGGCAACACAACCGGACAGACCGAACTCGGTGACTGTTACTACAATGGATATGGTGTTGAGCAAGACTATGTCAAGGCTGTCGAATGGTACACGAAGAGTGCAGAGCAGGGTGATAGCAGAGCTCAGTTCAAACTCGGCCGTTGCCACCAGCTCGGTCATGGAGTGCCTCAGAATTCCCAACATGCTGTCGAGTGGTACACGAAGAGCTCCAAAGGTGGGTACGCAGCAGCAGAACAGGCACTCAAGGAGCTCGGAGCGTCTGCACCGCACCCTAAGCCAGTCTTGTGATTGCACCGCATGTCATTTCGTCATCTAGTGTTACTTTTCAAGATGGAGGGTCGTCACAATAAAATTCCGCATGGATGGACTATTCCCGTGCGTTCCTTACTAGATGAGTACAATGGCATCCTAATTTTATTATTACAACCCCAATGATGCCCAAACCGGCCGCCTTCGAGTAGAGCATGTCGAATGAGACGAGACGCGAAATTCTATCCACCCTCACCTAGAGTGCACGAGACCAGGCGAGACGGAAATTGTTCTCCAACTCTCTAAGAGTAAGGCCGCACTCTCCAGGACAGCATCAAGTGCGCTTCGGTAACTTCACTTAGCATTGCATAGAGGTCACCTCTGGGTTTGCGCGCAACTGCGCTTTACTGGCACAACACACTATGAAGGCCGTCTATTCCTCAGGTATTCTATTGACGATCCTACTCATCTTGAGTTTCAGGATATCAGGCACCCATGCCATGACAATTGTACGTTATGAATTGAATATTCGTCTATTATGTGTTATTCTCGGTCATTCTGCGTGTTTGTATGTGGAGGATTAGTCCTTCCTATCCTATGTACGTAGGTTTTCTCGGCTCACTCGCCAAACTCTGTCATCACATATGCGTCGCGGCCCTCATCTGCTCCCGCACATGGCATCGTGTAGAAAGAGAACCACCAGAATGATGAGTTCTTCAAGTTGGGTCGTTTTTTTATGGATGGAAGGCAGCAGGGCAAGACAATTGGTAAGGTGACTGCCTGGTTGTCTGCCAGGTTTGATGAGGACGACGAACACGAGGCGCCGGATAAGGTTTATCTCCTTGTGTATCTCGGCACAAAAGAGAGCTGGGGAGTTGCACGACACACCCAAGATTGTGAAACGCGCTTTAACCTCGCTGTTCAGCAGATTGAGCTTCAGAGGCAGACCCCAGAAATCAAGCTGCATGATCGAGCCCAAACTCGTGAGATGGAGGAGATAGGTGCAGATCTACCATCCCTTGAAGAATCAGCTGAGGGCGGAGAGATCCGCAGGGTGTTGTACGGCTTCCCAACACGGTATATCACTGCGGCTGCGAACCAGTGGCGAGGCTTCTATTTCTTTGCCTTTGCTGCGCCGAACTGTCAAGCCCTACACGATGTCAACTATCGTATGAATGTGCAGCGAATTGACTCCCCCTGGTCTGCCGAATTCGGTTTGAACCAAACAGGACTAAACACCCTTTATGTCGTCTTCTTCCCCTTGTACGTTATTCTGATGGCAATGCACCTGTATTCGGTTCGGAGACTCACGGCAACTCGACCCATCGTCCACATTGTTCTGAAGACGTTCACCATGACGCTTTTCATCGAGTTCCTCTCGACTGTCGGACATCTCATCCACTAACTAGCCTACACTACCGATGGAGTGGGTGCATATACCCTGTCGCGGACGAGCACGATTGTAGATGTCATTGCCCGAACACTGCTCCTGTTCCTGCTTCTGAGTATCGCGAATGGATGGGCCGTGCTATATCTCGAGGTTGAACGTTTCCGTACGATTTTCATCATCACAGCTGTGTACTGTGGGCTCGCCATCGGTCACTCGGTCTTCGACTTTGCTTCGAACACCCCGCTGGACCTTGGTCCCCCCAATGGCGCGTCAGAGTTCGAAACGGTCGTCGCAGTCTTGGGTATCGTGATGGCAGTTTGGTTCGTTGCATCTGCAATTCAAACAGTCAGGTCAACAGAGATCGAAGGAAGGCGTAATTTCCTCATCATGATTGCTGCAGCCTATGGCTTATACTTCGTGTCTATCCCTGTGGTTGCAATTCTTAGTGCTAAGCTTTCTCCTCAGCTTCGGAACAAGGCACCTGTCATGTTCACTCAGGTGGTAACCTTCATGGGTTTTGCCGGAATGGTATCTCAATTCTGGTACACGCGGTCACCGCGTATCTTCTTGTTTGACGCGATTCAAGTCTCAGACAAAGAACCTGACTTCCAAAGGTTATAGTTAGTAACTCTACGTATCACTATCCACATCTGAGGGTTTGCGAATTTACAAACCCCACTTCTGCATTTGTTTGTATGTAGTACTTATATCCCAACTTAACAAGTATTTCTTGCTTTGTCAAGCGTTTCCAGCAATCGTAGTTAAGGTTAGTAGATTTGATTGACTTTGGAGCGAAGCATTCGCTTTCCTCTAAAAAGTGATCTCATTTGGATGTCATAAAGACGTCGGTGCCACACTTAACCAATTTTGAAGCGAACTCTGCTGAGTAAGAGCTAGTGTCTCGAACTTTACTTACAATACAACCGTGCGTTGTTTGATTGTTTCCTCATGAATTTACGTGCGTGCCGAGAGCATACGCATGAAGTCAGCATAGCTCAAGGTACCCTTGCCTTCGCGATCATAGGCAGCAAAGATCAAGTCAAGTTGCGAGGCAGAAAGAGGATAGTGGATCTTCGCAGCGCCCGCCGCAAGCTGCTCCTTCGTCAACGAGGTTCCACCCTGTGCCCACTCAGTGAAGACAGAACGAACTTTACCCTTCGTGTAGACCTCACGGCCAAGTCGCTCAAGATACGCCATATCGAGCTGTTCACTCTGAGCAGACACTTGCTCGACAGGGTTGGAGCTTGCTCGTGATTTCTGTGGTGTCAAAATGCGGGCATCGAGATCGGCAATCAGCTGATCATTCTCTTCGATATTCTGGCCGGCGAACGGAGGACCGGCTTGTGCAGGGCGACTTGCACCTGGTGCTCGTGCGCGTCGCTGTGCCTCATGCTGCATCTCCGCCTGCTGATCGCGAAGCTCCTGAAGAGTCAAATCCGTGCTGATCTCGTCAAAGTTATCACGGGCACCGATGGCATCCTCGTAGGTTCTGCGGCCCGTCTTGGGGCGAGTAGGGGGTGCAGGTGATGCAGGATCGAATGTCAAATCAATTGTCGCTTTCGGGGCGTGTGCATTGCCACGGCGTGCGTAGCCGGTGACCGATGATGCAGGGGGTGCAGGGTTTTCTTCATTATGGTCGAACACCATGCTCATCGCGGTGCGAGGTCGGTTCGCGTAATCAGCAGCAGCAGCGGCTGCTGCCTCGGGCGATTGAGCATGAGTGGCATCAGTGTAATCGAAGCACACATTCGAAATAGGACCAGCAGGCTTAACGGACGCTTGTTGGTTCTGGGGCGATTTGAGACCGAAAATATCTGAGGCCGTCTTGTGATCATTGGCGCTGCGAGCTGCCAAATCAGCGATCTGCTTTGCACGCTCCTCTGCAGTCATCTCAGTCGAGAGATTAACTGAAGATTGCGCTGCACGGCTGGTACTAACACGGCTGACCTGGGGTTGAGCCCCGTGGTCTCCGGCGAAGTCAATATGGCCTTTGGTATGTGCGTTCAAGCGCGCGCTGGCCTCAGTTTGGCGTGCACCACGTGCTTTGGCAGACGCCTCAAGTTCTTCTTGGGTAAGATCGCCGAACTTGACGCTGGAACGTGTGGTTAGTCCCATACGGCGTGAGATGGTAGTTTGTTGTTGAGACTGCTGTTGTTGAGGCTGTCCCTCGTCATTTTGGGATCGTGAAGACTTTTGAGGAGACGCAGGCTCACTACCAAAGATCTGAGAACCCTGGCGATGTGTATCCATTCCTGGAACCCGGCCAATCTTTCGAGCAGCTGAAGCCATCGCTGCGGCAGTGTCGGCTTCAATAAACTCGTGGTAGTTTGACACAGTCGAACCAAGGGGAATATTGTCACTTCCGATGGGAACAGATGCAAAGCGTGGATTGCGCGTAGGCTGAAGAATCGTCAAGGACACATCCTTGTAATCAATAGTCGGCTCCTCGGTGTCCTCGCGTCGAGCGAATGCGTTGAAGAATTTGGCATTGAGCTCGCGTGGAACGATGAAACCTATTGAAGTGAGCGCGTGCCAGAGATCTGTCTCCGTGATTGCACGGGACTTCAGAGGGGCAAATTGTGCAAACACTGAGTCAAGCGACACACCATGCTTGGTGCTGTTATGAAGAGTAACGATGAGATCGTGGAGAGTGGCATCTTCGGGGATCTCAACATGAATTGGTACTTGAACTGCTGAGGGAAGGTTGCCGACACGTGCGTTCACAAGCTGCAGATACTCGCCATACAACAAATAGCCTGGGAAACGATTGCTGAAGCGGCGAATCAACTCTTCAAGCTCAGGTAGCTTGCAAATCTCGGGGCTTAACCCCAAGTTAGCAAGGTCATTGATAACCTCCTGAACGGTAATGAGGTCGTCTTGGTCAGTATCAAGCTGCTTGAAGTGTGTTCGTAGTTGCATTGAGTTAAGCTTGACGAGCACGCTCACGAACGCAGGATCGGCGAGAAGGTTACGGGGAGCAGTCGGATCCTCAGCAATGACTTCGGGGTGGCCTTGCATCAGTCGTGCAAACTGGTTGTAGTTCAAATCGCCATCAACGCCGGCAGTCTCGCGCAAGTAAGCTGAGAGCTCTGAATCCGCGACGAGGTCCTTAGGGAAGCCGTAGTTAGTGAGATTCTTGACAAGCGTAGCGATCTCTACGACGCCACGGTCGTTCTTAAGAGCCTTATACAGCTGTCCGATGGCCTTGGAGTGGATGTAGAGATGTTCACGAACAAGCTTGAAGCCTCTTTGAAGACGGGTGAGCAATGGCGTCTTGACTTTGGCAAGAATGTCACGTGTAGCCTCAGGGGTAATGGGTGGGCGTTGTGCAATCGTAAGGGTAGTGAGATCGCGTGGACGGCGCATACGAAGCGCATCGACATAACGCATGAAAATGTTGTAGTCAATCAGGCCAGGGTGCGACGCCGATGCAAACTTCTTCTTGAAGATGCGAAGCTCCTGAGGGTACAACGCAAGACCGATCAGAGCCATAGCAGCTCGGAACTCGTCCTCAGTAACGCATCCGGTGCCGACTGTGTCGAATCGGGTGAAGATCTCGCTGGCAGCCTTACCCATGAGATATAGCTTTTCACCAATGAACAGCTCGACCTCCTTGAGTTGCTCCAAATCCTTAGGGGTAATGGTGACCTCCTCCTCTGCATCGTGCTCGGCCTGTCCTGGCTCAGCAGCGTCCTCCTCCGCAACTTCATCGGTGTTGGCTTGAGGTTGCGGTGCAGAAACAGCCAAAGATGAGGCCTTGGCCTCCTCTGGGTAGGTATTGCTCGTGGGTTGTGTCTCCTCGAACTGCTCGACGACCTCGGCAGCCTCGACTGCGTCAGGTTGTGCGAAGCCACCCTGGGACTGCCTCGGTTCGACAAAGGGATCCTGCGCATCCTCAATTTCCTCGAGTGGCACATCCTCCAGGTCTAGAAAAAGCGTAAGGGGATAGAGAAATGCATATCCATGTACGTGTCAGAGCTAGCGCGAGGGTAGATTCCATTAGCACGTTTCACCTCGAGGTGCGCGTGTGAGGGAAAGGATATGATTTTGGCAGCCATGGCCCGCAATCTGGGGATCTTGCGGATGCACAGACATCCTCATAGTGAGCACGTACCGAAGCTTGCAAGGACGTTATTGTAGGCGTCCTGGAACATGCCTACCAGGGACGAGCGCTGGTCCTCCTCGAGCTTAACGGCAACATTGTAGAATTTTTTAAGGAGAACGCGCAGCTCCTGCAGACTGTTGGAACTGGACATTCGTACTATAATGAGTGTGACAACGTGTTATCAGGGGAGAATAGTTTGTAAGTCTATGCATCACCTGGATCACGTGAATTTTACTCCCAAAGGCTGCCCTTCAGAGATCCGTTTTTTTCTCTTGTGGCTCGATTCTTCCTATCCACCATGCAGAAGTAATTTTCGAAAACTGTCGTCGCGCGACGACAGCAGCTCAATTCGGTGGGGACTGGCTCAAGAACCGATAGAAACGGCCTATAGAGCGAAAGTGAGAAAATAAAAACTGCTATACCTTGGGCACCTAATCATGTATGCATTTGCCCATTGTATTATCAGAAAGTCTCGAGGATATATGGTGACGTCTGGAAATCTGGCCTGGTCTCAACAAAGGACTGGAAGTGGTGAAACTAGTGTGAAATGCTCTGCTAACTTCGTCAAGATATACATGATCCAAATCTGGAGGTACACAGACAGCCTAGGATCGTAGCTATGTCTGTCAAACTTGGCAAGAATCCGCTCGTTCGTTGAGGACAGCTCAAAGAAAGGGGATGGACCCAACGTCAATATGCGCGACGTGTCGGATGCAACGCACTATCTTAGTTCTTGAGTAAGCCGTCGGGGAGAATACCTTGCTGGGCGGCATAGTTGATCATATCGCGGATCTCAGCTTCATTGCACTCTGGATGGTCGTACTGGAAGTCCAGCACGGTGCAGATGTAAGTACCATCAACACACAGAGAATTGTTATAAAGAAGCTCCAGCGAGATATACGTAGACAGTGGTGTGTTCAGAATACCGTGGTCTTTAAGCAGCCCACTCCATACTGGCATGTGAGCCTCGTTTGCTGCATCGCACGCGGACTTTAGACTCAAGCGAGCCAGGTGCGACTTGATCGTTCCCAAGAAGTCTGTCTTGATTCCAAACAACTTGCTAATGATGGCATTGAGCTTGCCCTGATCGAAGTTGCATCGATCTGCAAGGTTGAATGTGTTGTAGCCAGATGTAGGTTTGGTTGCAACGTAATACAGAGCTTTAGCCACGTCCTTCACGTGGACGGTGTTGATTTTGAGTTTCTCGGTCCACATGAAAGTCATTGTTTCACCCAGCTTCTGATAGACAGCCGCGCAACACAGGCGTGGCATGATGCCCATCGTGTCGGCCGGCCCGTATACAATCGCTGGTCGGACGACTACATGAGGCAGACCTGAACCGCGCACCAGCTTTTCAGCTTCGAGCCGGCACTGAGCAGCATATGTCCAGGGCTTAAGATCTTTCATTGGAGTTGCCTCCGTGGAGGCGGAGTTGTCACTATCGTACACCTGTGCTGTTGAGACCTCCACCCACTTCTTGAAGCTCTTCCACGTCTTCACCACCTCGATGCAGTTCACCACGGGGTCAATGGCTCGCATCCTGATTTCCTCCTCCGGGATGTTGGGTCGAGTTTCGCCGCAACAGTTAACAACAAAGTCGAACTCCTGGTTCATAACACGTTCGACATGGTCTAAAATGGTGTTAAGTGATTAAGGATTGAATGCATATCAGCTACAGCTCCTAATGCCGCGAAACCCAAGCCAAAGCCCAGACGACGCCACTTGACCAAGTACGTACCTTTCTTCGTCAGGTCTGCCTGCATATACTCAACCGTTTTGGATGAGAACAGGGATTTGTGTTCATCATTCATCATGGACATGGCCCAGTGGGCCTTGTCTGTAACACGCACCTGCTTGGCATAGTTGTTGTCTACCAAAAATTTAGCAAAGTGTCTTCCAATGAAACCTACTCCACCCAGGATAATCCATGAGTAGGGCCCTGTCAGCTCCTTCTTTTCGGCGGGAACGGTTGAGCTCTCCTTGGTCTCCTTGGTTTCGCCTTTTGTCTCACCCTCGCTTGACATTCTGATCCAGTTTCCGCAAAGTTGAAACTGTGCAATAGAGAGAAATATCCAGCTTACCCGGGCCAGTTACCTGGAGCAGTTACCTGAAGCAGCTGGAGAGGCGAGCGGATTCAGGGCAAGTGCGGAGGTTACGCACAGACCAGCATGGTAGAGTTATAGAGCAGCTTGCACACTCCCTGCATCCAGCAGATCAGGCATACTAATCGCTCCCACGTCCTACAAACTCTACAAACTGTATTCGTGACATTAAGAAATGAGAAAACATGAGAAACGAGACACTTACCTGCCTCGTTGGGTCGCCCTAACAGTCGCGGCTATCCGGTTTGCAAGCGCCGCCAGCTCGGGTGATAATTGCTGAGATGGAGCAGGGTGAGTTGGAATTGTTGATCTAGGCTGGAACTGGACATAAGCAATTGGTTGATTCGGAGCAACGGTGCGGTGCAAAGGTTGTTGAATCAGTACGGGTTGTGAATACTGCGGGATCGTAGGGTCGGCTGTTGTAGGCGTAACACACAACGCATTAGAAGGGACTAGGCTGGGAAGATAGAACTGATGAGGTCGCTGAACTGCAGGCGCTTGTTCAACTCCCCTAGAATAGGTGCCCGTGGCGTTCGAATCAGTAGAAGGCAGCACAGCGGGCTTCTGATTTGGCCTGCCTGAGAGACTGGATCTTGTCATAGCGGCGTGGGACCGTGCTGCTGAAGCGAAGTGCATGGGCGATTCGAGGGTTGGTTCAAGTGCGGGTTCTTCGTGCCTGGAGTCCCTCGGTTGCCTTCGCGAGAGGACATATTTCGAGACCTGCAGCAGCCGCTTTGACAGATCCTCCCACTGTTGAATTTCTGCCTCCGCTGCTGCTTCGATCGATCGAATGGCATGTGCAATTTTACGAGCCGTTAGCCTTTCACTTACAGAGTCCACGGTTGGTGACGCCTTGGGTGTCTGCGATCGCACGTCCGTCATGCCACCAATCGTGGATCTTGAGCGCTGCTGCTGTAAGACTGAGTTGGCCGCGCCTGGAGGCGCCTGCTGTGGTTCACGCGCTATGCCTGCGCGGCCACTCGTAGAGTCTATGCGCACGAAGGGGCGAGTTATGACTGAAGGTTGCGGTGCAGCAATCGCGATGGATGCGTCAGAATTTGTCTCGAGGATGGATCCAGTTTGAGGCAGTGTTCCAACGCCTGGAACGGGTGTTCGGACCGGCGCACGCGCAGAAACCTGCTCTGGTGCTTCTGTAGCAGCATTATTTTCTTCAGCAACTGCAGATAGGGTTTGAAACTGTGCATCCCCACCATGGGTGCCGAGCTGAGACGTCGTACCTATCCCGAAGACTGACGAGTTTCCTCCAGAAATAAGTGATGATGCACCAGGAGACGGCTGAGATATGTCTGAAATGGGCGTTATAGGAACGTTAAACTGGCCGCCGATGGTGGACAGTTGCATATGAGCCAGCCCATGTGTATCTGCCTTCTCCCTGTCCATTGGCTCTGATGAAGTTGGCGTAGTACCCTCTCCAGCATCTTGATTTGTACTACCTGCCTGCATTTGAGTGACGACGGCTTTGGACGACGTATACGATTCCGACAAAGAGCTGCGGTGTTTAAGTTGACCGGGACGAGTTTCGTCCTGGGTTGTTACTCGTGCCGAAGGTGGGTTAGTGTCCTTGGATGTCTCATTATCATGAGTTGTGTCATCGCATGCTAGATGATGCATTAGCCTCTTTACAACGCTCGTTGTCTCGAGACTCGCATCGATTGTTGCTTGGTTTATAGATGTCATTTCTTGCTGGAGCTTCGCTGCTGTCTGGGCCGCAATCAGCTGAGCCAGCTGCTCCAGACCGGCGCGGCGCTGGTCTAAGATGTCTTGTTCGGTGCTTACACATTGAGGAGTTTGTGGTTGTGGGCCCTTGATGAATCCATAAGGGTCCATCGGAAACGAAGTTGCTTGGAGTAATGAGTCAATCGTTGACATGACAGCTTCGAAGTATCGCTCAATGATATCTAGAACCTCTGCAGGCGAAAAAGGCGAAGATGTACGTGGGCGTGCACCTGAGCCTGAGAACACTGTTGTTGCTCGAGACACTGCCCAAGGGTAAGTTGACAGCACACACGGGAGACTGTCGGGGCCTACGTAGAGCTGTGGCAGGGCAGGTATGGGGATTGGATTAGTTTTAGTGTTCGGCTCTGCTTGATTATCATCTGGCTGGGATGTAGATAGGCTAATCTGGTCGCGCCATGTCGACAGGAACTCTGCTGTTCCTGACTGCCTGCGAATGAAGGGTCCGAGCACGGCGGACACTCTAGCCTCCGCATTCGTCAGTCCCGCGAGTTGCTGTTGGAGCAACGCCTCAAGGGTGTAGGTTCGTGTAATGAGAGAGTTTCCAGCATCTGATTCGACTGATTTGGTGCTCATTTCCTGGACCTGTCGACACCAGAGCTGAAGGGCAAGCAGAAGCTGGAATCGAGGGCGGAGTTCCGTTTGTGCTAGGCACCACAGCAATGCAGTTCGAGGCCAAAACACGGCCTCCAAAGGTAGCACGGTATGATGCGAGTCTTGTACCGTCTCGCCCTTTATATCTGCTGCGCCTTGTAGAACCTGACCCAAACTTGGGGACTTAGATGCCGCTTGGGAGAGAACCAATTCCTGAGACTGGTTGTGGGGCTCCTCCCTAATGCACTTGTTACAAAGCCGAGCTTCACATGTGAGGCAATAGTATTGTACAAGAGAAGTCACATGGACTTCACAAAAGACTGCCATATGTTCGGTGTCATCCGCTGGCTGACCTTGCGAGATGCTGGAACGACCCGGTGGACTGGCCTGCTGGCCCCTCTGAGTTGACAAATACGATAAGGCAGCTCCCTTGTTGGGCTCGTCCATCTCATCAAGGCTATCCTCTTCAAGCATAGGTACGGGGGATGCTGTTTTGGTTGTGGACCACTTTCGTCTCAATGGTTTGCTCGTGGTTGCTGTGAGAGACTCTCGTTGATGCTTCGGGGACCCAAGGGAAAAGCAAGATGCCTTCAGGGTATCTGGTATATCTGACAGAATCCGAAGCCTTGGAAGGATAACGTCAAGCCGCAGCAGAGTAATGGCTGATACCATAAAGATGTTGGAAGAAACCTTGGACCGTTCTCGCCGATGGGACGAGGGGACCTCTACGGTCTGGATCTCATTTTCGACGAACTCCTCTTCATCGCTCTCTTGGAGCTCCTCATTCGTTTCGGCTTGATTGCCCAACGAGTCCTCGTTGGAATTACTATCATGTTCTGCATTCTCTTGAGACCGATCCGACGCACCCGCGGCCGAGCCTCGACGACTCTTGCCTTGCTTTGGTTTGCGTTTCACGACGGGTACGACAACCTGCGTATAGGTCGAAGGGTGGAGTGTCTGATCGCACGTGTCACAGTAGCGTTGATTGCACATTCCACAGTACCAATCGGGAGTACGGAGCTGGCACCCAGCACAGAGCAGGAGTGGTTGCTGGATACCTCGTGCCAACCAACGTCTCCAAGACTCGGCGAAACCGGACTGGCCCGAGGTGGTTTCGGGGCTATCGCGCACGACACTTGACATGATGCGCTGCGGCAGTAGATCTTGGCACCAGATATGGCGTCTCGCAGTCTGACTGAGCAACCGCTGCTAGTAACGCGCTTCAAACCCCAATACGTGGACTGTGGAGTCGATTGTTAAGGAACGAACCCAACTGGCTTCGACCGCGCGCCGTGCGTGCGGGTCCAAAAGCCTGATAATTCGTGAACCGTGGCGCGCAGAGTGAGCGCTGCCTGGATCAAAGCTCGCGCCACACGCGGCTGGTATGGGAATCAAAGATGTCTGAAAAGTGAAACGAGCAGTGGAAATTTGATTTTATAGAAGGTGATATCCGATGACGGTTTGGGTCTGAGCCTGAAAAAGTATATATGACGGCTTCATGCCCAGATCGCTCTGTTGCAGTCACAGCTGGGCACAAATCGTTGGGGATCCTCGCAATCCGACACAGATTCCGAATGGCTGAGAAAGTAAAAATCCAGATTAGTGCGATGGTTGTGCATGGCTGAGTGTGAGAGTGTTGTGATGAACACAAGCTTTTATTTCACGTTGGACAACTTGTAGAACTATTGTAGACTTATATTTAACTTGTAAATTCATTGTAATACCTTCATATAGACGCTTTTACCCCTCCGTCACCCACCCTTCAACCGTCCGTGAGTGCACAAAAGCCGCGATCGAGAAGCGACCCGCGCCTAAGATCCGACCCCAGCGTCGTCCCGTGCGGAATCACGCTACCCTCGCTTCCACTTCGCTCCCCACGCATCGGCTCAATTCGCTGGAGACCAAGATTCTTTAGACACACTGTGACGTCATAGTTGTAGACCATGTTGTCAGCGGTTGAGGCCTCGACGTGTATTGGCCTGCGTGTCGTGCCTATCATCCCATGGCATCCTGCGTATGGCTATGCGTCAGCCACTCCGGAGCAGATCGCTGTAGATGTACAAGCTTCAGACTCCGTATCTAACGCGGAGATCCAAGACGCTGCCACCAAGCGCGGCACAACACCAGAAGAACTAGCAGAGTATGAGAGCAGTACGCGCGAGCAGGATCCCGCCAAGAGGAACCCTAGTCTACAGATCCAGGCAAGATTCATAACCCTTCAGGCGAAACTCAAGGGCTGCCCCTTGCTGTGTGAGTACATCGACGTGCTGGATTTGAGTCGAGACAAGCTGCTGCTCGTGACCGAAGAACATCCCTTAACGCTAGCAAGTACACGAGTGCGCCAGTGCATTGCTCGCAGTGCCCTGAAACTTGGTGTTTCGGAAACCCTTCAAACTCGCGCCAAGTCTTCAGTGAATCCATGGCTGAGAAATATCGCGACGATCGCCCGAGATACCCTTAGAGCCCTCTTCTTCCTCCACAAGGCTGGGTTTGCGCACAGAGACTTGGGCCTCTCCAACATTGCGATTCCCAAGCGACACTTTGAAATCGATCAGGGAAGTGATTCGGTCCTCATCCATGGGTGCAAAATCTCTGAAGCGGGAAACTTCTTCCTCTTGGGAGAAGGATCGTTGGTTCCGTTTACTATTCTCGGAGATATATATGCTGCTTCACCAGAATCGTTAACGCATGTGGCCCAATTCGGCGCGCGAGTTATGAATCCTGGAACTGCGCACGCCTCTGATATCTGGTCGTTGGGTGCTCTCCTGGCTCGGCTAGGGCACGAGTTAGTCTCAGAGCTCAAGGCAGTAACGGGAGCTCCTGAAGCTGAACGCAATACGGCTGCTCGATCCAAGCTGGACCGTCGATTTGTGGCAATTTCATTCCTGACTCAGGCTTTATTGTTTGCTGACAAGCACTCGCAGGCTTGCTTGACGGATGCCGAGCGGGCTGCACTTGCATGCTTGACCGAGAACGCGCAAGATCTCAAGGCAGCAATCAAGGGATCTGTCTCTGGTAAGGCCGTCGCAGCCACCAGTGAGTCGAGAAAGCTCACGCGAACCGCTGAGCGGAAGATAACTAAGCGACGTAAGAAAGCAAAGTCCAGCTCTTCCCAACCTCCGACAGTGCAGCTAGAACAGTCGAGCTCCAAAGCATTGGTTGTTGAAGCTCCTCCAGCACTCGAGCCCCAACTGTCAACGGGTTTGAGCGACACAGAGGCCGAGTCACAAGCAGTAGAATCTGATACTACCGCCACCAATCGGCCTTCTGAACATGAGTCTGAGAGCGAATGGGAAGAGTACGAAGAGATCGAGCTTGTCGAAGAAGAGTATACTGAAGAAGGCCCAAGTGACCCTGTTGGCCTGCTCCCAGACTCCGCTCAGCATGTCGTCGATGAATCTAGCGAGGCGCTGACAGCCAATTCCATTGGGGTGCTGGCCCAGCTGCTCCAACAAATTGACTCATTGGGACCTGTCGAGGCACAGCAGGCACTATCCACCGTTCTACAGAAATCATTGGGGGTGAACACAGAGCTAAGCCTCGACGAATGCCTCAATACTTTGATGGCATGGCTCAACCTTGCAGGAGCACGTGCAGATGCAAGCGGTCCTCACGAAGATTCAGACGAGTCGGATTTATCCTCAGGAGGCGCTGCTATCTTCGGTGAAACAACGAAGCATATGACTAAGTCGAATCGCTGGCAAAGCATGGTTCTCTTCCCTGCAGCAGTCGAAACGTCTTCAGTCACAGAATGGTACAACAGTCAGGCGTTGGTGAATGAGCTCAAGACGTCACTAGCGACTTATTTTAGCATGTTCGGCGCCAGCGAGACCACCGATGCGCAAGATAGGCATTGGGATCTGTTTGCATCATTCCTTAGTGCCTGTCTAACCCCAAATCCACGGTCTCG
>Ga0182741_1002322_pt1 | contig 22475 bp, 17 predicted proteins | sample eDN5th37CBELigOP_FD_128874 | JGI IMG/M metagenome (GOLD analysis project Ga0182741, IMG submission 128874) | Enriched Organic Plus compost microbial communities from Emeryville, California, USA - eDNA 5th pass 37_C BE-Lig OP (version 2) (version 2) ... | reverse complement strand
CAACGCGCTGTTCTCGGGCAGCTGGAACACGGCGCTGGCCATCCTGAACATGGGGCTGATCTCGGCCGTCATGGCGCTGGGTGTGAACATGCAATGGGGCTATGCGGGGCTGTTCAACGCCGGTGTCGTGGGCTTTTTGGCGCTTGGCGGGCTGGCGCCGGTGCTGGTCTCGACCGCGCCGGTGCAGGGCGCCTGGGCCGCGGGCGGGCCGCGGCTGATCCTGGCCCTGCTGGTGGGGCTGGGAACGCTGGTGCTGGCGGCGCAGGCCTGGAAGCGGGTCTCGGGGCTGATGCGGGTGCCGGCGCTGATCGCGGTGCTGGTGCTGGGCTTCGTGCTTTACCGCTGGCTGTTCGATCCGGCGGTGATGGCGATCGAGGCGAACAATTCCGCCCGCGCCGGCAATATCGGCGGGTTGGGCTGGCCGGTGCTGATGTCCTGGCCGGTCGGCGCGCTGTTCGCCGCCGCGGCCGCCTGGGGCGTGGGCAAGGTGGCGCTGGGGCTGCGCTCGGATTATCTGGCCATCGCCACGCTGGGCATCGGCGAGATCATCGTCGCGGTGATGCGCAACGAGGAATGGCTGTCGCGCGGGGTCAAGAACGTCTCGGGCATCCCGCGCCCGGTGCCCTATGAGCTGGACTTGCAGAACAGTCCCGATTTCGTGGCCCGCGCGGCCGAATGGGGGCTGAGCCCGGCCGTCGCCTCGGGGATCTGGGTCAAGCTGCTTTACGCGGGCTTGTTCGGCATCGTGCTGCTGGGGCTGATCCTGCTGGCAGAACTGGCGCTGAAATCGCCCTGGGGCCGGATGATGCGCGCCATCCGCGACAACGAGACCGCCGCCGAGGCCATGGGCAAGGACGTCACCCGCCGGCATTTGCAGATCTTCGTCATCGGCAGCGCGGTGATCGGCCTGGCCGGCGCGATGATGGTGACGCTGGACGGGCTCTTGTCGCCGAACAGCTTCAACCCCCTGCGCTATACTTTCCTGATCTGGGTGATGGTGATCGTCGGCGGCTCGGGCAACAACTGGGGCGCGGCGCTGGGAGCGATCCTGGTCTGGTTCCTGTGGATCAAGGCCGAGGTCTGGGGCCCCGAGCTGATGCGGCTGGTCACCGGGCCGCTGCCTGCGGGCGCCCTGCGCGACCACCTGCTGGGCAGCGCCCCGCATATGCGCTTCATCGCGCTGGGGGTGGTGCTGCTGCTGGTGTTGCGCTTTGCGCCACGGGGGCTGGTGCCCGAGAAATAGCGCGGCGCGGCCGCGGGGGCTTTGCCCCCGCACCCCCAGGGTATTTGGAAAACGGAGAAAGGCGCGGGCCTGCGCCTTTTTTCACGCTGCGGTGAGGGTGATCGGCGTCCGGTTGCCCTGCGCGAAGCGGCGCAGCACCGCGGGATAGAGCCGGTGTTCCTGGACCAGGACGCGGGCGGCCAGCGTCTCGGCCGTGTCGCCGGGCAGGACCGGCACCCGCGCCTGACCGAGGATCGGGCCGGCGTCGAGTTCGGGCGTGACCAGGTGGACGGTGGCGCCGGCCTCGGCATCGCCGGCATCGATGGCGCGCTGATGCGTATGCAGGCCGGGATATTTCGGCAGAAGCGAGGGGTGGATGTTCAGCATCCGGCCCTGGAAGCGCCGAACGAAATCCGGGGTGAGGATGCGCATGAAACCGGCGAGGCAAAGGATGTCGGGCTGCGCGGCCAGCAAGGGTTCCAGCAGCGCCGCCTCGAATGCTGCACGGTCGCCGCCGAAGGCGCGGTGGTCGATGGCGAACCTCGGCACGCCCATGGCCTCGGCCCGGGCGAGCCCGGCCGCCTGCGGGTCGTTCGAGCCGACGACGACCGGGCGGGCCGGGTGGCTGCCGGTCATCGATTCGACCAGCTTGACCATGTTCGAGCCGCCGCCCGAGATCAGGATGGCGACGCGCTTCACCGCAGCCGGCCGGAGTAGCGCACGCCCGCGCCGGGCCGGACATGGCCCAGGCGGACCACCGTTTCGCCCTCGGCCTTCAGCAGCGCCTCGAGCTCGGCGGCGCGCTCGGCAGCCACGGCCAGGATCATGCCGATGCCGCAATTGAAGGTCTTGAGCATCTCGGGCTCGGCGATCTCGCCCGCCTGGGCCAGCCAGTCGAAGACCGGCGGCAGGCTGAAGCTGTCGAGATCGACCTCGGCCCCCAGCCCCTGGGGCAGGACGCGCGGCAGGTTCTCGGTGATGCCGCCGCCGGTGATATGGGCCGCCGCATGCACGCCCCCGGCACGGATCGCGGCCAGGACGGGACGCACGTAAAGCCGGGTCGGGACCAGCAGCGCCTGGCCCAGCGTGCCCATGCCGAAGGGCGAAGGCGCGTTCCACACCAGACCGGCATGGTCGGCCACCCGCCGCACCAGCGAGAAGCCGTTGGAATGCACCCCGTCCGAGGCGAGGCCCAAGAGAACGTCGCCATCCGCGACGCCTGCCGGCAAGGCAGTGCCGCGCTCCATCGCGCCGACGGCAAAGCCGGCGAGGTCGAAATCGCCGCGCGCATACATGCCCGGCATCTCGGCCGTCTCACCGCCGATCAGCGCGCAGCCCGAGCGGCGGCAGCCCTCGGCGATGCCGTTGACCACCCGCGCCGCCTCGTCGACCGACAGCTTGCCGGTGGCGAAATAGTCCAGGAAGAACAGCGGCTCGGCACCCTGGCAGACCAGGTCGTTCACGCACATCGCCACCAGGTCGATGCCCAGCCCGTCCAGCTCGCCCGTGTCGATGCCGATGCGCAGCTTGGTGCCGACCCCGTCGGTCGCGGCCACCAGCACCGGATCCTGGTAGCCGGCAGCACGCGGATCGAACAGCGCGCCGAAGCCGCCCAGCCCCTCCATCACGCCGGGGCGGCGGGTGGCGGCGGCGGCGGGCTTGATCCGCTCGACCAGCGCATTGCCCGCGTCGATATCCACTCCGGCCTCGGCATAGGACAGGCCGCTCTTGCGCTGCTCGGTCATCTTCGGGATCCCCTTTGCTTTGACGCCCCGATAGCGCAGGCGGGCCGCGCAGGCAATGTGCCCGCTGCGACCGGGAGCGGATTTGCCGCCGCTGCCGCCGATGCCATGCCGCGCGGCGGCTGTTGTCGGTGCCGGCCGCAGCGCATTATGATCAATATGCGACCATAACGAAGCCATGCGGCGAATCAAATGCCTGCCACGCTGAGTCTGATGGGATCCGTGCGCCTGCGCGGCGCCGATGGGGCGGATCTGACCCCCCGCAGCCAGAAGGCTCGTGGCGCGCTGGCGCTTTTGGGCACGGCACCGGACCTGCGCCTCAGCCGGGCGCGGCTGCAGGATCTGCTGTGGAGCGAGCGGGCCCGGCAGCGCGGCTCTGACAGCCTGCGGCAGATGCTGCGCGAATTGCGCGCCTCGCTGGGCGCCGAGAAGGGGCTTTTGCTGACCGGCGTCGGCTGGGTGGGGCTGGATCCCGAGCGACTGCGCATCGACCTGACCCCGGTCTATGATGCCGGCGGCGCGCCGATCGAATTCGCCGCCGACATCGACGTACCCGACCCGGAATTCGAGACCTGGCTGCGCGACATGCGCCTGCGGCTGACGCCGGATTGCGACGGGCCCAGCATCCTGCAACGGCCCGCGCCGCCCCCACCTCCCCCCCCGTCTCCCGCCGAGCCCCGCTGCGCCGCCGAGCCGGCCGCCGGCGATTACGTCGTGGCCCTGCAGCCGGTCGAAAGCAATGACGGCCGCGCCCATGTCATCGGCGAGATGATCCTGAACGAAGCCGCGGCCCGCGCTTGCGAGATGATCCCGGCGGTGCTGGATGACCGGCCCGACATGCGGGCGCCGAAGGCCGGCATCCAGATCAGCGCCATCTGCTATGCCGCGGGGACCGACTGCTCGCTGATGGTGGTGATGCGCGACCTTGCCACCGGCGCGCGCGGCTGGACGCGGCGCTTCACCATCCGCGCCGCCAACGAGACCGCGACCATGCGCCATGCGGTGGCGCAGATCGCGGTGGCCCTGCTCGATCGGGCGCGGCGGACCGCACCGCCGGCGCAGGGGCTGACCTTCCCGGTCTGGGACGTGTTCAGCTATTCCCGCGACCGCCTGGAATCGGCCGACCGCATCCTTGCCTCGCTGCCGCGGGAACGGCAGAGCGGCGTCGCCCTGGCGCTGCGCTCCTATCTGCGCAACACGCTGATCAGCGAGCGGCTGACCGAGGATCCGGCGCGCTGTTCGGACGAGGCCGAGGCCTTTGCGCGACAGGCGCGCGACCTGGCGCCCGCCAACCCCTCGGTGCTGGCGGTGGCTTCGCTTTCCGCCTCGTGGCGGCGGGATGCGGTGGGGGCGCTGGAACTGGCGCAGGCCGCCTGCCGCAACGATCCCGACAACGAGCTGGCCTGCCATGCGCTGTCGCAGGCGCTGACCGATGTCGGCCGCGATCTCGAGGCGCTGGAGGCGACCGAGCGCGGCGCCCGCGGCGCCCTGGCCGAACTGGGCCCGGCCTCGTGGCTGATGCGCCGGGCCGTGGTGCAGCTGCGGCTGGACCGGCTGGGCGATGCCGAGAACTCGGCCGCGGCCGCCTTTGCCTTTGCCCCGGACAACCGGCCCTCGCTGCGCTTCCTGGCGGCGCTGCGCTATCATCGCGGCGACATGGCGGGCGCCGCCGACGCGCTGCGCCACCTGCGCCGGATCGAGCCGGATTTCTCGCTGGAGCTGATGGCCGAACCGGATTACCCGGTCGCGCCGCTGCGCATGGCCAGGCTGATGGGGATCACCCGCTCGGGGCTGTAGGGCACGGATTTCAGGGCGAGACCAGCACCTCGACCGCGATGGGCGCCCCGCCCCGGCCCAGATCCAGTACCAGCCGGGCCCGGCCGGGGGCGATGGCGGAAAATGCCAGGACCAGCGGCGGACCCGCATCCGGCCGCGGCCGTTCGGGACCGGCAAGGATCGGGGCGCCTTGCAGCCGGGCCAGGCGGGGATCGCGCGCCGCCGCCTCGGACAGGCTGTTCAAATGCATCTCCAGCCGGTCGCCGCAGCGCAGGGCCACGGGGCCCGAGAGGTGATCCTCGTGCAGCACGCAGGTCATGGGCCGTTGCCGCAACGGATAGCGCAGCGGCGGCGCGCCCATCGCCATCGCCCGCTGCATGCTGTCGAGCCAGGCGCCGCGCAGCCGCGCCGCGGTCAGGTCTGCCCGGTCCAGCCGCGCCCCGGTCAGGTCGGCACGCTCCAGCACCGCGCCGCGCAGGTCGGCATCGGACAGGTCCGCCAGCCCCAGGCTGGCCCGCGACAGGTTGGCGTTGCGAAACCGCGCCCGCGCCGCGCGGGCCGACCACAGGCTTGCATCCGACAGCTGCGCGTCGGTCAGGTCGGCCTCGGTCAGGTCGGCATAGGACAGGTCGGCCCCCACCAGCGTCATGCCCGACAGATCCAGCCCGGCCAGGTCGGACCCGGCCAGGTGCAGGCGTCCCATCGTCGCGATGCGCCGGACGATCTCGGCGCGGGTATATTCCGCCATGCTCCCTCTCTCGGACAGTCCTCGCCAAGAGTGTGCGGCCAGTCAAGTGCCCGGAGGCGGCTGCCTCCGCCTCCGGGCTACCGGATCGTCAGTCACCCAGGTCAGACTGGATCCAGTAACGCTTGCGGAAGCCGCGCACGCATTCGATCTCGATGCCCTGGCGGGCGACGAGACGCGCGGTGTTGCTGCGGATTCCGTATCCGATTTCCGTGGTGCCCGGCAGGATGCGCAGGCTGAGCGGCGCCGCCCCGCGCGCGGCCAGGTCGCGCATCAGCCGCGCCGAATGCTGCGCCAGGATGCGGGTGATCGCCTGCGGCTCGGGCTCGGGCAGGCCCTCGGACCGGGCAGGCGGCGGCGGGTCGTCGGGCAGGCCGTGGCGATGGGCGCGCGGGGCCATGCGCTCGGCCACCCGGCGCAGGGTCGATTCGATGCGCAGCACGGTGCCGTCCGGCCGCATCGCCAGCCGCAGCGTGCCGGCATCCGGGGTCAGCACCGGGATGCCGTCGATCGCATGGCGGAACTGCACGATGATCTCGTCCAGGCTTTCCGCCGGCGGCTCGTCCAGCCGGCGCAGGCTGGCCGTCGCCGAAAGCGCCAGCGAGACGCGGTCGAAGACCAGCTCGATCCCCGCCGGCAGAAAGCCGTATGACCGCAGCACGGACCGGGCGCGGCTGACCAGGGCGCGGCGCGGCGGCATCTCGCGCAGGCCGCCGCGTCCCGGCGCGCCGGGCTCCAGTTCCAGCAGGATATGCCCGTCCGGCCGGCGCTGGAAGCGCAGCGCCCCCCGGCCGGCCGAGACCGCGTCCTGCGCCTCAAGGCCCGCCAGCGCCGGTCCCAGCCCCAGCCGCGACAACACCGACCGGGCCAGGGCGCGATCCTCGGTCACCGGCACCAGCCGCACGGCGCCGAACTCGGCCGGCGGTTCGGTCAGCGCCGCTTCGCGCTGGTAAAGCGCCCGCGGCGCGTGCCAGCGCCAGGCCCAGCATTGCGTCCCGCCGCGCTGCGCCGCGAAGCGCCGCTCGCCGAACAGCATGGCCAGCGCCGCCTCGCGATCGGGCGCGCAGGCACAGGCGACCGGGCTTTGATCGGGCGCGATGTCCCAGGCGCTGTCCAGCCAGGACTGCGCAAAGGGCTTGCCCATCTGCCAATGGCGCCAGAAATTCGCGCCATAGCGGCCCGAATCCCAGCAGATCGAATCAAAGCCGAACAGCATCCGCAGCCCGTCATTGGCCCGCGCCCAGCTGTAAAGCGGGCTGAAGCCCCGCCCGACGCGCAGCGACTGGCTGGTGGACCAGAACAGATAGCGCAGGCTGTCCGTGCCCAGCCGCATGCGTTCCGAGGTCAGGCAGGCGTCGGCCCCGGTCCAGAGCGCCCCCATCGGCAGGTGGAACACCCCGTCATCCTCCATCCGGCCATGGCCGGCGTGATAGAACACCCGCACCGAATCCATGTCCCGGCCCGGCGCATGTTCCATCGCCTGCCGGTCGTAGATCCAGGATTTCACCGCAGCGTCCCGGCGCCAGAAATCCGGCGTGGCGAACCGGTCCACCACATCCAGGAACCCGCCCGCATCGCGATGCGCGGCATGCAGCGCCCCGGCGGCGCGATAGGTCTCGACGCTGCAGGCGCCATAGAGCCGGGGGGCGAGGCCGGGCATCTCGGCGGCTTCCGCAGGATCCGCCGCCACCTCCGTTTCCCGACCCGGCCGGGGGTGCAATTGCTGCATCCCATCGAAGCCGGGATCGGATCGGGAAACGAAATCTTCCATGCCGAAGCTCCTTGCAGGACACGCGCCGGATCTTTCGGACCCGGCAGGCGGACGCGGTCACAGGTTGCGTCGAAGCTAGGCCGGGCGGCGTGAACTGAACGTGAATCGATGATTAATGCACAAAAGGCCGGGAAATCCCGGCATTCTTCCCAGGAATGAAAGCCCTTCCAGGCCACAATTGGACGAATCAGCCGCTTTCGCCGGCGCGCGAAGCCGGCGCCATGCCCAGGGAAAGCTCGCGCGCGGCCTCGATCACCGCCTCGGACATGGCTTCGAGCCGCGCATCCGACATGCGCAGGCTCGGCCCCGAGACCGAGATCCCCGCCGCCGCCTCGCCCGCCAGGTCGAAGATCGGCGCGGCGATGCAGCGCATGCCGGGGGTGCGCTCCTCGTTGTCCAGAGCATAGCCGCGGGCACGGATGCAGGCCAGGTCGTCCAGAAGCGCCTGCGGGTCGGTCAGGGTCATCTCGGTGAACCGCTCCAGCCGCATCTCGCGGATCATGCGTTTCAGGTCCGCCGGCCGGGCATGGGCCAGCAGCGCCTTGCCGATCCCCGAGGCATGCAGCGCCGAGCGCGTGCCGGGCGGAAAGAAGGCGCGGATCGTCTCATGCGTCTCGGCCTGGCTCAGGAACAGCACCGCGTCGCCGTTCAGGATGCCCAGGTTCGCCGTCTCGCCCGTCACCTCCATCAGCCGGCGCAAGAGCGGCCGCGCCCGCTCGACCAGGCCCGAGCGGCGCATGAAGGCCGAGCCGTGGCGAAAGGCCGTGGGGCCCACATGCCAGGCCTGGGTCTGGCTGTCGCTTTCCGCGACCCCCCGTGCCGCCAGCGTCACCAGAACCCGGTGTACGGTCGAGGGCGCCATGTCCAGCCGCTGCGCGATCTCGGTCAGGGTCAACCCGCTGGAAACCGCGATCAGGTCGAGGATGTCCAGCGCCCGGTCCAGCGCCCGGATGCCGCCCGAATCCTCGGCGCCCAAACCGCCGGCACGGCCCCTCGGGCGGCCCCTTTTGCGGATCTGAACCGACATTCAATTTTTCCTTTCGACAACTTTTTCAATTTCTTGAAAATGCCCCCTGGGCTTTGGAAAAGACCAACCGGCTGATTCAACGTCACTTTAAGCCATTTTTCCGCGATTGCGAAATATTTTTCAGAAAAATTGCATCAATGGACAGCAAAACGTAGCTTGGTCCACAAGCGCAGGAGGAATTGCCATGACCAGCCAGAACCCTATCTTCATCCCCGGCCCGACCAACATCCCCGAGGAGATGCGCAAGGCCGTCGACATGCCCACCATCGACCACCGCTCGCCGGTGTTCGGCCGGATGCTGCATCCGGCGCTTGAGGGCGTGAAGAAAGTCCTCAAGACCACGCAGGCGCAGGTTTTCCTGTTCCCCTCGACTGGCACCGGCGGCTGGGAAACCGCGATCACCAACACGCTGTCGCCCGGCGACAAGGTGCTGGCGGCGCGCAACGGCATGTTCAGCCATCGCTGGATCGACATGTGCCAGCGCCACGGGCTCGACGTCACCTTCGTCGAGACCCCCTGGGGCGAGGGCATCCCCGCCGACCGCTTCGAGGAAATCCTGACCGCCGACAAGGGCCACGAGATCCGCGTCGTGCTGGCCACGCATAACGAGACCGCGACCGGGGTGAAATCCGACATCGCCGCCGTCCGCCGCGCGCTGGACGCGGCCAAGCATCCGGCGCTGCTGTTTGTCGATGGCGTTTCCTCGATCGGCTCGATGGATTTCCGCATGGACGAATGGGGCGTCGACATCGCCGTCACCGGCTCGCAAAAGGGCTTCATGCTGCCGCCGGGCCTGGCCATCGTCGGCTTCTCGCCCAAGGCGATGGCGGCGGTCGAAAGCGCGCGCCTGCCGCGCACCTTCTTCGACATCCGCGACATGGCAACCGGCTATGCCCGCAACGGCTATCCCTACACGCCGCCGGTCGGCCTGATCAACGGGCTGAACGCGAGCTGCGAGCGCATCCTGGCCGAGGGGCTGGAGAACGTCTTTGCCCGCCACCACCGCATCGCCAGCGGCGTGCGCGCCGCGGTCGAGGCCTGGGGGCTGAAGCTCTGCGCCGTCCGCCCCGAGCTTTATTCGGACAGCGTCAGCGCCATCCGCGTCCCCGAGGGCTTCGACGCCAACCTGATCGTCAGCCATGCGCTGGAGACCTATGACATGGCCTTCGGCACCGGCCTGGGCCAGGTCGCGGGCAAGGTGTTCCGCATCGGCCACCTGGGCAGCCTGACCGACGCCATGGCGCTGTCGGGCATCGCCACCGCCGAGATGGTGATGGCCGACCTCGGCCTGCCGATCAAGCTGGGCTCGGGCGTCGCCGCCGCGCAGGAACATTACCGCCAGACCACCGCCGCCGCGCAGAAGAAAGCCGCCTGAGGATGAGGGACGCCATGTATATCCCGACCTATGAGGACATGCTGGCCGCGCATGAGCGCATCAAGCCGCATATCCGCCGCACGCCGGTCCGCACCTCGGACTATCTGAACGAGCTTGCCGGCGCGCAGCTGTTCTTCAAATGCGAGAACTTCCAGGAGCCGGGGGCCTTCAAGGTCCGCGGCGCCACCAATGCGGTCTTCGGCCTCGACGAGGCGCAGGCGGCCAAGGGCGTCGCCACGCATAGCTCGGGCAACCATGCCTCGTGTCTCAGCTACGCAGCGATGCTGCGCGGCATTCCCTGCAACGTCGTGATGCCCCGCACCGCGCCGCAGGCCAAGAAGGACACCGTGCGCCGCTACGGCGGCAAGATCACCGAATGCGAGCCCTCGACCAGCTCGCGCGAAGAGACCTTCGCCAAGGTGCAGGCCGAGACCGGCGGCGATTTCGTCCATCCCTATAACGACCCGCGGGTGATCGCCGGCCAGGGCACCTGCGCCAAGGAACTGATCGAGCAGACCGACGGGTTGGACGCCGTGGTGGCCCCGATCGGCGGCGGCGGCATGATCTCGGGCACCTGCCTGACGCTCTCGACGCTGGCGCCCGAGGTCAAGGTGATCGCGGCCGAGCCCGAGCAGGCCGACGACGCCTATCGCAGCTTCAAGGCCGGCCATATCATCGCCGACGATGCGCCCAAGACCATCGCCGACGGGCTTCTGGTGCCGCTGAAGGATCTGACCTGGCATTTCGTCAAGAACCACGTCCACGAGATCTATACCGCCTCGGATGCCGAGATCGTGGATGCGATGAAGCTGATCTGGAAGCATCTGCGCATCGTGATGGAGCCCTCCAGCGCCGTGCCGCTGGCCACCATCCTGAAGAACCCCGAAGCCTTCGCCGGCAAGCGTGTCGGCATCATCGTCACCGGCGGCAATGTCGATCTCGACAAGCTGCCGTGGAACTGAACCCGAATTGAGGAGAGTGCCATGAACGCGAAAACGGATTTCTCCGGCTACGAGGTCGGCTACGACATTCCCGCCCTGCCCGGCATGGACGAGAGCGAGATCCAGACGCCCTGCCTGATCCTCGACCTGGACGCGCTGGAGCGCAACGTCAGGAAGATGGGCGACTATGCCAAGGCCCACGGCATGCGCCACCGCAGCCACGGCAAGATGCACAAGTCGGTGGACGTGCAGAAGCTGCAGGAGTCGCTGGGCGGCGCCGTCGGCGTCTGCTGCCAGAAGGTCAGCGAGGCCGAGGTCTTTGCCCGCGGCGGCATCAAGGACGTGCTGGTCACCAACGAGGTGCGCGAGCCGGCCAAGATCGACCGCCTGGCCCGGCTGCCCAAGCTGGGCGCCACGGTGACGGTCTGCGTCGATGACCTGGCCAATATCGCCGACCTCTCGGCCGCCGCGCAGCGCCACGGCACCGAGCTCGGCATCTTCGTCGAGATCGATTGCGGCGCCGGCCGCTGCGGCGTGACCACCAAGGAAGCCGTGGTCGAGATCGCCAAGGCCGCCGATGCCGCCCCGAACCTGACCTTCAAGGGCATCCAGGCCTATCAGGGCGCCATGCAGCACATGGACAGCTTCGAGGACCGCAAGGCCAAACTGGACGCCGCCATCGCCCAGGTGAAGGAAGCCGTCGACGCGCTGGAGGCCGAGGGGCTCAAGCCCGAATTCGTCTCGGGCGGCGGCACGGGGTCCTATTATTTCGAAAGCAATTCGGGCGTTTACAACGAATTGCAATGCGGCAGCTACGCCTTCATGGATGCCGATTACGGCCGCATCCACGATGCCGAGGGCAAGCGCATCGACCAGGGCGAATGGGAAAACGCGCTGTTCATCCTGACCTCGGTGATGTCGCACGCCAAGCCGCATCTGGCGGTGGTCGATGCCGGCCTCAAGGCGCAGTCGGTCGATAGCGGCCTGCCCTTCGTCTATGGCCGCGACGACGTGAAATACATCAAGTGCAGCGACGAGCACGGCGTGGTCGAGGACAAGGACGGCGTCCTGAAGGTCAACGACAAGCTGCGGCTGGTGCCGGGCCATTGCGACCCGACCTGCAACGTGCACGACTGGTATGTCGGCGTGCGGAACGGCAAGGTCGAGACGGTCTGGCCGGTCTCGGCGCGCGGGAAGGGCTACTGATGCTCGTCGTCGCCGAAAAGGAAATCGCGGGTCTGATGACCCCCGAGGCGGCCTTCGAGGCCATCGAGGCGGTCTTCGCCTCGATGGCCCGGCGCAAGGCCTACAACTTTCCCGTGGTGCGCGAGGCCATCGGCCATGAGGACGCGCTCTACGGCTTCAAGGGCGGCTTCGATGCCGCGGCCCTGACGCTGGGGCTGAAGGCCGGCGGCTACTGGCCGAACAACCAGAAGCACGGGCTGATCAACCACCAGTCCACCGTCTTCCTGTTCGACCCGGATACCGGCCGGGTCTCGGCGGCGGTGGGCGGCAACCTGCTGACGGCGCTGCGCACGGCGGCGGCCTCGGCGGTGTCGATCAAGCATCTGGCGCCGAAAGGTGCCAAGGTGCTGGGCATGATCGGCGCCGGCCACCAGTCCGCCTTCCAGATGCGGGCGGCGGCCAATGTGCACCGGTTCGAAAAGGTCATCGGCTGGAACCCGCATCCCGAGATGCTGTCGCGCCTTGCCGATACCGCGGCCGAACTGGGCCTGCCCTTCGAGGCGGTCGAGCTGGACCGGCTCGGGGCCGAGGCCGATGTGATCATCTCGATCACCTCGTCCTTCTCGCCCCTCTTGTTGAACGAGCATGTCAAGGGCCCGACGCATATCGCGGCCATGGGCACCGACACCAAGGGCAAGCAGGAACTGGACCCGGCGCTGGTCGCGCGCGCCCGGGTCTTCACCGACGAGGTCGCGCAGTCGGTCAGCATCGGCGAATGCCAGCACGCCATCGCCTCGGGCCTGATCCGCGAGGATCAGATCGGCGAACTCGGCGCCGTCGTCGCGGGCGACGATCCGGGCCGCGGGGATGCCGAGGTCACGATCTTCGACGGCACCGGCGTCGGGTTGCAGGATCTGGCGGTCGCGCAAAAAGTCCTCGAAATCGCAAAACAAGAAGGACTGGCGCAAGAAGTCGAGATTTAACGGGTAACGTCCTGAAACTAGGGAGGTATAGGACGAATGCAAGCCATCGACACCAGCCCCGGCTTTGACCCGGTCGAGGAGCGCATCGCCGCGCCTCGACTGCTGGCCCTGGGCTTCCAGCATGTTCTGGTCATGTATGCCGGCGCCATCGCGGTGCCGCTGATCGTGGGCCGCGCCCTGCAGCTTTCGCCGCAGGACGTGGCCTTCCTGATTTCCGCCGACCTGTTCGTCTGCGGCATCGTCACCATCATCCAGAGCTTTGGCGCCACGCAATGGTTCGGCATCCGCCTGCCGGTGATGATGGGCGTGACCTTCGCCGCCGTCGGGCCGATGGTCGCCATCGCCTCGTCCAATCCGGGACAGGAGGGGGCGCGGATGATGTTCGGCGCCATCATGGCCGCCGGGCTCATCTCGATCTTCTTCGCGCCACTGGTCAGCCGGCTGTTGCGCTTTTTCCCCAGCGTCGTCACCGGCACGGTGATCCTGGTGATCGGCGTCAGCCTGATGCCGGTGGGCATCAACTGGATCTTCGGCCTGCCGGTCGGCCCGACCGCGCCGCAACTGGTCGATCCCGCCGCCCAGGCCTGGCTGGAGGCCGCCCGCACCGCCGGCGACGTCCCGGAAAGCGTCAAGCTGATGCCGACCGTGCCCAACCCGGAATACGCCTCGCTGTCGCGCATCCTGATCGGCATCACCGTGCTGGCCGCGATCCTGCTGATCGCCCGCTATGCCAGGGGCTTCGTCGCCAATATCGCAGTGCTGCTCGGCATCATCATCGGCGGGCTGCTGGCCGCGGCCATGGGCATGATGCATTTCGAGGGCATCGCCGAGGCCGCCTGGTTCGCCCCGATCAAGCCGCTGCATTTCGGCATGCCGATCTTTGACCCGGTGATGATCCTGACCATGCTTCTGGTCATGTTCGTGACCATGATCGAATCGACCGGCATGTTCCTGGCGCTTTCCGACATCTGCGGCCGCCGGATGACGCCCAAGGCGCTGTCGGCCGGGCTGCGCGTGGACGGGCTGGGCACCGCGATCGGCGGGCTGTTCAATACCTTCCCCTATACCTCCTTCAGCCAGAACGTCGGGCTGGTGGGCGTGACCGGCGTGCGCTCGCGCTTCGTCTGCGTGGCGGGCGGCGCGATCATGATCGTGCTGGGCCTGATCCCCAAGATGGGCGCGCTGGTCGAATCGCTGCCGACCACGGTGCTGGGCGGCGCGGGGCTGGTGATGTTCGGCATGGTCGCCGCGACCGGCATCCGCATCCTCTCGACGGTGGATTTCAAGGGCAACAAGCACAACCTGTTCATCGTCGCCGTCTCGCTGGGCCTCGGCATGGTGCCGATGATCGCGCCCGATTTCAACCAGTGGCTGCCGCATTCGCTGCACACGCTGATCCATTCCGGCATCCTGCTGGCCGCTGTGGCCGCAGTTCTGCTGAACTGGTTCTTCAACGGCGCCCCGCATGCCAGCGACGAGGAAATCGCCGCCGCAGCCCACGCCGCCGAGGCGCATTGATGACGAAACGCCTGCTCATCAGGGGCGCCGAAGTGGTGGTCACCATGGACGGCGCCCGGCGCGAGATCGCAGGCGGGGACATCCTGATCGACGGCGGGGTCATCTCCGCCGTCGGCCCGGGTCTTTCCGCCGAAGGCGCCGAGATCGTCGAGGCCGGGGGCTGCGTCGTCACCCCCGGCTTCGTCAACACCCATCACCACCTGTTCCAGACCCTGACCCGCGCCGTCCCGGCCGCGCAGGATGCGGCGCTGTTCGGCTGGCTGCGCACCCTCTATCCGATCTGGGGCCGCATGACCCCCGAGGACATCCGGCTCTCCACCCGGATCGGCCTGGCCGAACTGGCGCTCTCGGGCTGCACCTGCTCCTCGGACCACCTCTACCTGTTCCCGAACGGGGCGCGGCTCGACGACAGCATCGAGGCGGCCGCGGAAATCGGCATCCGCTTCACCGCCACCCGCGGCGCCATGTCGATCGGCGAGTCCAAGGGCGGCCTGCCCCCCGACGCACTGGTCGAGGACGAGGCCGCGATCCTCAAGGACAGCGAGCGCCTGGTCGCGGCCTTCCACGATCCGAATCCCGGCGCCATGGTGCAGGTGGGTCTCGCCCCCTGCTCGCCCTTCTCGGTCAGCCGGGAACTCATGCGCGACGCGGCCATCCTCGCCCGCGAAAAGGGCGTGCGGCTGCACACCCACCTGGCGGAAAACGACGAGGACATCGCCTATTCGCTGGAAAACTTCGGCATGCTGCCCGGCGACTATGCCGAAAGCCTGGGCTGGACCGGTGAGGATGTCTGGCACGCCCATTGCGTGAAACTGTCGGAGAAGGAAATCGACCTCTTCGCCCGCACCGGCACCGGGGTCGCGCATTGTCCCTGCTCGAACGCGCGGCTTGCCTCGGGCATCGCCCCGGTGCGCCGGATGCGCGACGCGGGCGTGCCGGTGGGCTTGGGCGTCGACGGCTCGGCCAGCAACGATTGCAGCCATCTGGGGCTCGAGGCGCGCCAGGCCATGCTGGTCGCCCGCCTCAAGGACGGCCCCGCCGCCCTGGGCGCGCGCGAGGCGCTGGAGATCGCCACGCTCGGCGGCGCCCGGGTTCTGGGCCGCAGCGACATCGGCGCACTCGAGCCCGGCAAACGCGCCGACCTGGTCCTGTGGGACGTCTCGGAGCTGCCGGCCGCCGGAGAATGGGATCCGGTGGCGGCGCTGGTTTTTTGCGCCCCGATCCGCCCGCGCGCGGTCTATGTGGAAGGTCGCCTCGTGGTGCAGGATCACCGCCTGCTGACCGCCGATGCGAATCGCCTGAACGAACAGGCCCGCGCCGCCATTGCCCGGCTCGCAGATTGACAAGGAAAGGAAGACAATGCCCGGTTATCTGACCACCCATGTGCTCGACACCGCCAACGGCACGCCCGCGGAAGGAATGCGGATCGAACTCTACCGCCTCGACCCCGAGCGCCGGCTGATCGCCGAAACCGTCACCAACCACGACGGCCGCACCGACAGGCACATCCTGCCCGAGGCGGAATTCCAGACCGGCGAATACGAACTGGTCTTCCATGTCGGCGCCTGGCTCGACGCCCAGGGGCACCAGGCGGCCAAGCCCCGCTTCCTCGACCAGGTGCCCCTGCGCTTCGGCATGTCGGAACAGGACCATTACCACGTGCCGCTGCTGATTTCGCCCTACGGCTTCTCGACCTATCGCGGCAGCTGAAGCACCGGCGCTTTTCTCCGTTTTCCAAATACCCTGGGGGTGAAAGGCCCCTGGGGCCTGAGGGGGCAAAGCCCCCTCTTTTTCGTTTCCGCAGGACCCGGCAAAAGATTTTCAACGCATCGTTAAGACAGCAAGGGGAAATGCGTGAATACTCGCAACCCCGCGAAGCGGCTAGTCTTTCCCCAGCTAGACAGGAGACAGAACATGTCCGATTTCGCCGTCATGTGGGATTGGCTCGCCTTTGCCATCCGCTGGACGCATGTCGTCACCGCCATCTGCTGGATCGGCTCGTCCTTCTATTTCGTCGCCCTCGACCTGGGGTTGCGCAAGGTGCCCGGCCTGCCGCCCGGCGCGCATGGCGAGGAATGGCAGGTCCATGGCGGCGGCTTCTACCACATCCAGAAATACCTGGTCGCGCCCGAGCGGATGCCCGAGCATCTGATCTGGTTCAAATGGGAAAGCTACATGACCTGGATCTCGGGGGCGGCGCTCCTGATGGTCACCTATTGGGTCGGCTCCGAGCTGTTCCTGATCGACCCCGCCAAGATGGAGCTGGCGCCCTGGCAGGCCATCCTGATCTCGGCCGGCTCGCTGTCGATCGGCTGGCTGATCTATACCAACCTGTGCAAGTCTAGGCTGGGCGAGACCCCGACCCTGCTGATGCTGATCCTGTTCGTGCTGCTGATGGTCATGGGCTGGGCCTATAACCAGGTCTTCACCGGCCGCGCGGTCATGCTGCATCTGGGCGCCTTCACCGCCACGATCATGACGGCGAACGTGTTCTTCATCATCATGCCGAACCAGCGCATCGTCGTCGCCGACCTCAAGGCCGGGCGTCCCGCCGATCCGAAATACGGCAAGATCGCCAAGCTGCGCTCGACGCATAACAACTACCTGACCCTGCCGGTCGTCTTCCTGATGCTGTCGAACCACTATCCGCTGGCCTTCGCGACGGAATACAACTGGGTGATCGCCGGGCTGGTCTTCCTGATGGGCGTGACCATCCGCCACTTCTTCAACACCATGCATGCCGGCGGCGGCATGAAATGGTGGACCTGGGCGGTGACGACGATCCTGTTCATCATCGTGATGTGGCTTTCGACCGCGCCGATGTTCCGCCAGACGCTCGAGGAGGCCGAGGCGCGCGTCCTGACGCCTTCGCAGCAGGCGATGGTCGAGGCGCCCGGCTGGGAGGACGCCTATAACGCGGTGATGGGCCGCTGCTCGATGTGCCATGCCAGGGAGCCCTCTTACGAGGGCATCCACACCGCGCCCAAGGGCGTCTTGCTGGAAACCCCCGACGACATCACCCGCGCCGCGCGCGAGATCTTCATCCAGGCCGGCGTGACCGATGCCATGCCGCCCGCCAATGTCAGCTTCATGGAGCCGCAGGAACGCCAGGCGATCATCGACTGGTATCGCAGCCTGCCCAAGACCCTGGCGTCGAACTGAGACGGGGCGCTTGAGCCTGCCATACCGCCGCCCTATGCTCGGGGCGGCCTTGTCATGTCCAGGAGCGCCCCTTTGCCCGCCACCGTCCAGCTTCTGGCCTTTGCCGCCATCGCGCTTGGCATGGTGCTGACGCCGGGACCGAACATGGTCTATCTGGTCTCGCGCGCGATCTGCCAGGGCCCGCGGGCGGGCCTGATCTCGCTGGCCGGCGTGGCATCCGGCTTCGTCTTCTACATGCTTTGCGCGGCCTTCGGCATCACTGCTCTCGTGCTGGCCGTGCCCTATGCCTATGACGCGCTGCGCATCGCCGGCGCGGGCTATCTGCTGTGGTTGGCCTGGCAGGCGGTGCGGCCCGCGGGGCGCTCGGTCTTCCAGTTGCGCGACCTGCCGCCGGACAGCCCGCGCCGGCTGTTCGCCATGGGTTTCCTCACCAACCTGCTGAACCCCAAGATCGCCGTAATGTACCTGTCGCTGCTGCCGCAATTCATCCGGCCCGAGGCGGGCAGCGTGCTGACGCAATCGCTGGCGCTCGGCACGGTGCAGATTGCCGTCAGCGTCAGCGTGAATGCGCTGATCGCGCTGGCGGCGGGCCAGATCGCCGTCATTCTGGCCGGACGCCCGGCATGGCTGCTGGTCCAGCGCGGGCTGATGGGCACGGTGCTGGCCGGGCTGGCCCTGCGCATGCTCACCGAGGCCCGGCGCTGAACCCGCTCAGGCAAACACCCCCCGCACCTCCCGCGCGATGAAATCGGCAAACAGCCGCACCTTGGGATCCTGCAGGCGGCGATGCGGCGTCAGCACGCCGAATTGCGAAGGGATCGGCGGGTAATCCGGCAGCACCTCGACCAGCCGGCCCGAGGCCAGATGCTCGGCCACCTCGTATCGCGGGCGGTTGACGATGCCCCTGCCCCCCAGCGCCCAGTTGCTCAGCACGTCGCCGTCATCGGCGTCGAACTTGCCGTTCACCAGCATTTTCTGCGGCCCCTCGGGGGTTTGCAGCACCCAGTAATATTCCGGGCTCCTCGGATAGCGCAGCAACAGGCAGTTATGCGCGGTCAGATCCTCGGGGCGCTCGGGGCGGCCGTGCTGCTCCAGGTAGTCGGGGGTCGCCACCAGCGCGCGCCGGCATTCCGCGATCCGCCGCCATTTCAGCGCCGAATCCTGCGGCTCGCCCAGGAAGAAGGCCAGGTCGATGCCGTCGGCGATGATGTCGACGTTGCGGTCCGACAGCCGCAGCCGCACCTCGACGCCGGGATACTCGTCGCAGAATTTCGGCACCAGGGGCGCGATCAGCCGCCGCCCCAGCCCCAGGGGCGCCGTCACCCGCAAGGCGCCATGCGGCATGCCGGAAAAGCCCGAGACCACCGCCTCGGCCTCGTCCAGCGTCTCGATCACCCGCCGGGCATTGTCGTAGAAGGCCCGCCCCACCTCGGTCGGCACCAGCTTGCGCGTGGTGCGGTTCAGAAGCCGCACCCCATAGCGCGTCTCCAGATCCTTGATCCGGTTCGAGGCGACGGCCGGCGACATGCGCAGGTCGCGCCCGCCGGCAGTGATCGAGCCCAGTTCGACCACCCGGACGAAGACCCGCAGACTTTCAAGATATGGCATGGATTCAACCCGCCTCTTTCAAGGAATCGCTGAAAGTCTTATGCTCAATCCGAGATTTCGCAAAGAGCAATTCGCATCTAGGCTTTTCCCATACCCAGCCATCCCGAGCGAGGACCGAATGGGCCACGAATTGCGCTTTCTTCTGAACAATACCGAGATCCGCCTGACCGAGGCGGGCTCGCGCGACACGCTGCTGGACTTCCTGCGGCTGAACCGCCGCCTGACCGGCACCAAGGAGGGCTGCGCCGAAGGCGATTGCGGCGCCTGCACGGTGCTGGTCGGACGGCTGCATGAAGGCCGGCTGCATTACGAGCCGATCAACGCCTGCATCCGCTTCCTGGCCTCGTGCCACGGCTGCCATATCGTCACCGTCGAGCATCTGCGCGGCGCCGATGGCGGGCTGCACCCGGTCCAGGCCGCCATGGTCGAGCATCACGGCAGCCAATGCGGTTTCTGCACGCCGGGCTTCGTCATGGCGCTTTACGGGCTATGGATGCAGAACCCGCGCCCCGACATGCTGGCGATCGAGACCGCGCTGCAAGGCAATCTCTGCCGCTGCACCGGCTACGAGCCGATCGTGAAGGCCGCCTTCGCCGCCAGCGAGGCCGGCGGGCAGCACATGGACGCGCTGACCGTCGAGCGCGACCGCGTCGCCGCCGCCCTGCAAGCCATCCCGGCCGAGCGGGTCGAGGTCTCGCGCGGCGAGGACCGCGCCATCCTGCCGGCCGATGCCGCCGACCTGGCGCAGGTGCTGGCCGAGAACCCCAAGGCCACCATCGTCGCGGGCGCCACCGACGTGGGCCTGTGGGTGACGAAATTCCTGCGCGACATCTCTCCGGCCGTGTTCATCGGCCATCTGGCCGACCTCAAGCGGATCGAGATCGCCGAGGACCGGGTCACCATCGGCGCCGGCGTGACCTATACCGAGTTCGAGCCCTTCCTGCGCCAGCATTTCCCCGAGGCGGTGGATTACTGGCTGCGCATCGGCGGCTGGCAGGTCAGGAACGCCGGCACCATCGGCGGCAATGTCGCCAACGGCTCGCCCATCGGCGAGACGCCGCCCCTGCTGATCGCGCTGGGGGCCACGCTGCGGCTGCGCAGCGCCGAGGGGACGCGGGAATTGCCCATCGAGGATTACTTCATCGAATACGGCAAGCAGGACCGCCGCCCCGGCGAATTCGTCGAGGCGATCACCGTGCCGCTGAAGGGCGAGGCGAAGATCGCCGCCTACAAGGTCAGCAAGCGCCATCACGCCGACATCACCGCCTCGGCCGCCGCCTTCCGGGTGGAAACCGACGGCGCCACGATCATCGACGCCCGCGTCGCCTTCGGCGGCATGGCCGCGACGCCGAAACGCGCCACCCAGGCCGAGGCGGCGCTGAAGGGCCAGCCCTTTACCGCCGAGACCTTCGAGGCCGCCGCGCGCGCGGTCGCGGGCGACTTCCAGCCGCTCAGCGATTGGCGGGCCAGCAAGGAATATCGCCAGCAACTCGCCGCCAACTTCTTCCGCCGCTTCTGGCTTGAACAGCAGGGCGCAGACCACCGCCTGAGGAGGGTCGAATGAAACAGGACGTTTTCGTCAAGGGCGCCGCCCATACCCCCATCATCCACGACTCGGCCGTGAAACATGTCACCGGCCAGGCCGATTACACCGACGACCTGCTGGAGCCGGTCGGCACGCTGCACGCCTATCTGGGCCTTTCCACCGTCGCGCATGGCCGCATCGTCTCGATGGATCTCGACGCGGTGCGCAAGGCCCCCGGCGTGCATCTGGTGCTGACCGCCGCGGACATTCCCGGCCATAATGACATCTCGCCCACCGGGCTGCACGACGAGCCGCTGCTGGCCGAGGACGAGGTGCAGTTCCATGGCCAGCCGATCTTCGCCGTGGTGGCCGAGACCCGCGACCAGGCCCGCCGCGCCTGCCAGCTGGCCCGCGTGGAATACGAGGAACTGCCCTTCGCCATCGACGCCATTTCGGCCCGCGACGCCGGGCTGGGCTATGTGACCAAGCCGCTGAAGCTCAAGCGCGGCGACATGGCCGAAATGGAGCGCGCGCCCCGCCGCATGTCCGGCCGGCTGACGGTCGGGGGGCAGGAGCATTTCTACCTGGAAAGCCAGATCGCCTTCTCGATCCCCGGCGAAGACGACGAGGTCACGGTCAACGTCTCGACCCAGCATCCCAGCGAGGTGCAGCACATGGTCGCCCATGTGCTGGGCGTGCCCTCGAACGCCGTGGTGGTGAACGTGCGCCGCATGGGCGGCGGCTTCGGCGGCAAGGAATCGCAGATGAACCCCTTCGCCTGCATCTCGGCGCTGGCGGCCAAGAAGCTCAAGCGCGCCGTCAAGCTGCGCCCCGACCGCGACGACGATTTCTCGATCACCGGCAAGCGCCACGATTTCGTCATCGACTACGAGGTGGGTTATGACGAGACCGGCAAGATCCACGCCGTCGACGCCGATTTCTACGCCCGCTGCGGCTTTTCCTCGGACCTCTCCGGGCCGGTGACCGACCGGGCGCTGTTCCATGCCGACAACGCCTATTACTACCCGGCGGTCGAGCTGCGCAGCCATCCGATGAAGACCAACACCTGCTCGAACACCGCCTTCCGCGGCTTCGGCGGCCCGCAAGGGGTGGTCATGGCCGAGCGCATCGTCGAGGACATCGCCTATCAGCTCGGCCGCGACCCGCTGGAGATCCGCAAGCTGAACCTCTACCAGAACGGCCAGCTCACCCCCTATCACCAGGAGGTCGAGGACCAGATCCTGCCGCGCATCTTCGAGGAGCTGGAGGCCAGCAGCGACTATCACGCCCGCCGCCAGGCGGTGCTGGATTTCAACGCCCGCGCCCAGGAACAGGGCGGCGCGATCCGCAAGGGCATCGCCCTGACCCCGGTCAAGTTCGGCATCAGCTTCACCGCGACCTGGTACAACCAGGCCGGCGCGCTGATCCACATCTATTCCGACGGCTCGATCCACCTGAACCACGGCGGCACCGAGATGGGCCAGGGCCTGAACACCAAGGTCGCACAGGTGGTGGCCGAGGCGCTGGGGGTCAGCATCGACCGCATCAGGATCACCAAGACCACGACCGAGAAGGTGCCGAACACCTCGGCGACCGCGGCCTCGTCGGGCTCGGACCTGAACGGCATGGCGGCGCTGGACGCCTGCCGCCAGCTGATCGAGCGGCTGACCGCCTTCGCCTCCGAGGCCAAGGGCGTGCCGCCCGAACTGGTCAGCATCGGCGAGACGGTGCAGATCGGCCAGGAGGAGATGCCCTTCGAGGACTTCATCAAGACCGCCTATCTGGCGCGGATCCAGCTGTCGGCGGCGGGCTTCTACAAGACCCCCAAGATCCACTGGAACCGCGACACCGGGCAGGGCCGGCCGTTCTATTACTTCGCCTATGGCGCCGCCTGT
>Ga0182741_1002321_pt1 | contig 22485 bp, 7 predicted proteins | sample eDN5th37CBELigOP_FD_128874 | JGI IMG/M metagenome (GOLD analysis project Ga0182741, IMG submission 128874) | Enriched Organic Plus compost microbial communities from Emeryville, California, USA - eDNA 5th pass 37_C BE-Lig OP (version 2) (version 2) ... | reverse complement strand
GCCCGAAGAAGATCCACCAAAATCGGCGTATTCTTCTTGCAATGAAGGGATTCGTAGCTAGAGCTTGACGCTCCGTGAGGAGGGTCTCATCTCTATCGAATTCTGGATCGCCTTGCGATAAGATTGGTGGCATTGTTGGAACCCGTGTTGAAACACCTTGGCTCGAGTGGTCTCGTTCAGCACTTTCGCTCGCTGGTGCACTGAATCCGGCATGACTATCTTCTTCAAACGGCAACCTGGTTTCTGCGATGCGCGCATACTTGTGAGCAAGACTAACCACCTCTGTGGCGGTAAGACCCGCAAGTCCAGGGAGCTCTTCTCGGACCGAAGTGCCTGTGATCGTGCCATCCGACGATGATGCAGAGCTAGAACAGCCCAATTGGAGTCGTTTCAGGAACTGTTCAGAGAATGGATCATTGGAGTCGAGCTCAGCTTGACTTGGACTCGTAGGAGCGTCAGTGCCTCCGCCTGGAGAGCGGGTACTGGCTCGATTTCGAGCTTCACGCTCTCTTTCCTTTGCTTCGGCGTAGTCGTGGACCCTTGCAGACACGGCCGCTTGCGTCAGTGCGAGAGCTCGTCCAGCCAAGGTCGCTGAACCATTCCCACTCAGAGGATTGCCACTCTTCCAGAGTTGAGCTTGAGCTCTAAGCAGTTCACGATCTCTGAAGAGTTCCTCCTGAATATGTCGCCGCTCCTCCTCGGTTTGCTCCGCGCTGGGCTGGCGGCGCTTCTCTCTGAAAGACATGAAGGGATAAATTGATGGCTCACCGGCTACATAACCGTATCCTGTAGTATAGTCTTGCCACATGCGGTCAAGTGCTTGTTCATTTAATGTAGCTTCAGCTTTGTCCAAACCATCAAGTTCCAGCTTTCGTAGCTCCCGGACAATCTGAGCATGACGACTCCTTGGTGTGTCACTCGCGTCATGAGTATAAACACCAGCCTTCTGATTCCCGTCTTCCGATTCATCGTCCGAGTCGAGCACATCCCGGATTCGCCGGGGTTTGGAGTATGGGTCAAGACTCCAATCATATTCATCGCGAGCTTCAAGTGCTAGATCGCCATAGTCTTCCGGCTGTTGCATAGGTGACCTGTCAGCTGAGTTAGCAAGATCATTTAGCTGACCCAAGAGCTCGTCCCCAACATTGATGGTTCCCCGCGCAAGCGATCTTCTTCGTGCCCTTTGCAGGCTCGACTTAGCTGCTGTCGGTGCATCGCTGCCTACCACCGACCTGGAGCTTGGCACAGTCAAGTTGTCATAAAGCGCTACAACCATCGCCCGGCGGTTTTCACGTTCACGTTTCTCGCGACGTAGCTGCTCCTTAACATGCTGCCTTTCAATAGGTGCAGAGACATACTTTGAGCCACTACGGCGACTCAATTCATACGATACTTCGTAGTCCAGCATTGTCTGCTTGCGTAGCCGACTCTTATGTGCAGCTTCAAGTGCTAAAGAGCGCTCAAATTCGACTGGATCAAGCGGACTGGGATCGCTGCCCTGAGCCATCCATGGATTCAGCCACAGGTGCGGCGGTACTTTGAAGTGCTGAGATACGTGTTCCAGAGAACCGGACTCCATCTCTGGACCGTTATCGAGCGAAGACTTTGCAGCTCCACTCGTCGGTCGAGAATCCTCGGTCGTTTGCTTAGCTTTGAATTCCTGCTGAATGCCCAGGCCGAGTCGTTGCGTCACCAAACTTGGCGGGTTGGTGAGAGCTTCCAACTCATCGGTCTGCTCAGGAAGTCCGGATATCCGTGCCTTTTCTTCTTCTAGCTCGTCGATGAGGTGCCACAGAGTGAGATCTGGTGAGCCATACTCCGCAAAATGGGACATCTTTGTGCCAATTCGACCAATCACGGCATTTATCCTAAGTGCCTCATGCAGACGACGGAAGCGTGAGGCTTGATACGGAGATTCTTCGTAGGTGGCCTGTCGCCGTCTCCAATCCACATTGCTCGCACTGGACTGCTTTTCCCACGAGTCAGAGGCTTCTGGAACTTGTATCGACCTGGAGGAGAGCAACTGCAGCTGGTTAGGAGGGGCAGGCTCGGGTCGCAAATGTAGTGTGATATCTTGTTCCTGAGCAGGTTGGCCGCTTTCATTATGCTTCGAGAGTGGAGGCGCATTCGACGATTCAGAAGGATACGTGGGTGTTGAAGTGGGTTGCGAATTCTTGCGTCGACGTTCCGCGACGTTTTTCTTCAATTTGGATACAGACTGCGAAGCGACAGATTTGCTCCGGGGACTCACGCGATCTGTGGTTCCGGACTCCGTACGGACATCTCCACTCCATTCCTGTGCAGTCTCACCAAGGTTGAGTTCTGGTATTCGCTTGGCAAGCGGCAGCGTAGAAACCAGTTCAGGGTCGGGAAGAGATGTATCCAGCGCCCCAGATTGAGGGTAAAGTCCGAGAGAGGGAGCGGTGCTGCTCGGGGGATTTTCATACATTGCTGTGTCCACATTGGCATCGTTGCGGGCAATGCGCTGGTCACTGGCGTTGTCCTGAAATGTACGAGCCGTGAGAGAAGCAGCTTGGGCATCCTGACAAGTTGATCCACAGTCGTTCTGTTGAGCTGGAGCAGGAAAATCCGCATGAGCTATTAAAGCATCCTTTTTGTCTCCTTTATCTAAGTTCACTGATGGTCCCTCCAAGGAGCCTGTGGCCGAGGCCGTCCATTCTGTTGAGTCTTGAGTCTCGGACGTCTCTCTTGCGGCTCCACTTAAATCAGCGTCGTTCCATGGTTTTGGCGAGGGGGCCATCAGTCCTTCGCCCGTTAGTAGGGGCCCCAATTTAAGAGCCTGATCGTTACGCAGTAGCGTCGCGTAATAATTTGTCGAATCTGCGTGTGTGCTTTGAGACCCAGCTCGACCCGGAGTTTGGGAGTTGGCGTAGTGCAATGAACCAGGCGGAGGCGACTGAAAATTCAGGCTCGATAATGTGGATGATGCGGAATCATACTGGGGTCGGCCATGTTCCCTATGCTCAGGAGTGGAGTCAATGATTGATTGCCGCGGAGGAGACGCCTCGCGTCCAAACGCCAGGCTCTGAAGCAACCACTGACTATCAAGCTCGTTGCTTTCAGGAACACGCTGCACTTTTCGATGCGGTCCCGAGGGAGATGAACGATTTCTGCTTGTGAATTCATCATCATCAAGGTCAGAACTGTCAGATTCCTGCGTACTGGAAGCACTTGCACTCCTATGATGATCGCGTGAAGTTCTATGCAATGTGGCTAGGTGGCGATCATCTTCAGTAAGTAGGTGCCCCGCAGAGCTATAGAATCTGGGAGAAAACGCCATCGTGCGGTGGTCATAGGGGGACTCGCCTCGAATGCTCTCTAAGCGGCGATGGTGGGCCGCGAGCACCATCTCATTGTGCAATTCGGCACCATGCAGGTCACTACCTAGTTCTGGGAGGGCAAGATCATCAATCGCCGAGGAGACGGCCTGGATCTTGAAGCCCTTGTCTTTAGACTCTCCATTACTGAGTGGCGACACCGAGTTTGCTCTGAGCTCTTCTATGAAGGCGTCATGGATCTGCGCTTCGTACTTGCGAATGCGTCGATTGAGATCATGAATGTGACCGGGTGTCAGAAGGGATTCGGGTAGTGGAGCAGGGTCTTCAGGGTCACTTTCATCTGCTAACTGGTTTGGGCGGAGCGCAAGCAGAGAATCGCGCTGCGATTGCCGCGTCTCCTCCTTTTGCGAGCCGCTGGGCTGCATAAAGGCAGGATAAGGGCAAGCCAGCCACGAGCCAGAAGCTTACGTGGTGGTAAGTCGCAGCACGTGCAGTGTCCACTGGCCACTGGTCTGGAGTATTGTACACACCAGCAATGGTATGTGCTGGCGGCGGTCTAGAACGGGTCACAGCGGTGTTTCCAGGGTGAGTATCAGTGCCACGTGGTTGTTGCTTATGCCATAGAGAAGAAACCTTTAGGCGCATGCACCCGCAACCAAGACCTCAGAGAGCTCACAAGTAACTAGAATGCAGCTAGACCCCATGTTGTCTCGAACTATGCAATTAGAGGAGAGATTACACTCGCCCCTCGCGAGCGCTGCATTCGTGGGAAGTGTGCTGAAAGCGGACAGAGCCGTTACCCTGGACTTGCGTTCGGTGGGGTCACTTGCGGCAGACCGAAAATTATGCAAAAGTGCAGATAACAAGGTCGCATGACATAGGTACTGGGGCCAGACGAGCATGACTGGAACGCCAGGGGTTGCAGAGCTAGGGCTCAGAATCCAATCCGAGCATCATCCTGAACCGAAGCGCGTGTTAACCGCATCAGGTTAAACGTGGACCTGACCGGACGCGAACGGGTGGATGGAGCTGAGATACTAACTGCTTCAACGAAGTGACGACTGTGTGTGACAACAAACATTGAAAATGAAGGTCATCACGTGCGTGTTCGCACTGCTGGCACTGTTTGCCAGCATACAGGCCCAGTATACTTTAGACCTTCCAGGTCTCGGCAAGGTCATCGGTGTCTCCTCGCGCTACAGACGAGCGATTATGTACAGTGGGTAAGTAGGCTTGGTGATAATCTGCACTTTAGGAGGGTCGTTTCAATGAAGTGTGCGACTGACACTACGTGTCACCCTTAGCATGTGCTTATTCCATGTTGATTCACGTTCTTGCATCCTCGTGTAGTATTCCCTACGCCACCGCGACCCGATGGGGCAACCCAGTTCCACCAGCACCCTGGGGGAGCATTGACGCTCGTACCGAGGCTCCCGGATGCCCGCAGCGTTGCCACCTTCCACCCCACACCTGCCCCACGACGACCTCGGAGTCGTGCCTCTTCCTCACCGTATACCAGCCTACCTGGGTGAATGCAACCTCGTCACTTCCCATCGTGGTTTACTATCACGGTGGCAACTATGAGGCTGGTAGTGGCGCTGGCGAGTTGTACAATGCAGAGTACCTTGCTAGCCACGGTATCATCTATGTCGGCGTCAACTATCGCCTGTCGCTTCTTGGCTTCCTCAGCTCATCCCAGTTTGGCATGGATGGCAACTACGGTATTAAAGATTCGCTCGCTGCACTCGCCTTCGTTCAAACCTTTGCTAGAGCATTGGGTGGTGATCCATCTAAGGTCACCATCTGGGGCCAGTCTGCCGGCGCGATCACCGTTGGAAGCATGCTGACGGCCGGTCTGGAGCAATACTACTACGAGACCACCTTGCCTCAGTATTTGAACCTGCTCCCATCTCGTGAGCGACAGTTCTATTTCCGTTCGATCATGAGCAACGCGCAAAGCACTGGTGTATCTAGCCACGTGCTCTCTGCACGTGAGTCTCGTGCAGCCCGCTTCCGTGCCTTCAACAGGATCTTGAACGACGTTTACCAGAAGGGTCAAATGCGACCCGAGGTATATCTAAAGATCCGCCAATATGATGGCAACTTCCGAGTTAACCCACAGTATCGCTTCGCAGACGAGACGGATACAATCACATACGAGTCTATCATTAATTCAGATATAGAGGCTGAGAGTAATCGCTACTTCCACGCTGCATTCGCAATCAGTAACCCATTCGCGTTGCCCATTCGCACCCCTGACGAACTCGAGAAGATCACCAACTTTACCAGCGAGTATCTTGGTTGCCGCCGTGCCAACCCCGCGGATGAATTCCAATGCCTCCGTACCCAAGATGTTGACCGCATTCTCGATGCCCAAGAGGCTCAACATCACAATATGAGTCTCCATACGCGACCTCTGACGGCGTTCCTGACTCTCAGTCCAGCAATGTTCACCAGCCTCCTTCCTACCACCCCCTATCATCTTATCACGGAAGGTGCGTCGCTTGCTACTGCTCCTGTGGTCATTCCTCAGAGTGGTGATGTCACCGGTTTCCCACTCATTATTGGTACAACTGCGGATGAAGGTACTCTGTTCATCTACGAAGGCTTCAATAAGCCGGTGGATGCTATCACTTACGGTATCATCGTCGCGAGCTTGATTGGCCTTGACAAGGTGGATCCTGTTATGAAGGTATATCCTCCTATCTCTGGTGATAACCGAGAAGTGATTGCTACTATTGCCGGTGATCTCATCTTCCACTGCGCTGCTCGTAATATTACCCTCGAAGCTGAGAGCCGCATCCGCGCTCAAAAGCCCAACAGGACCTACACTTCCAGCATCTGGCACTATCGTTATGATCAGCACGCTTCGTTCATTGAAGGCGCCTGGCCAGATAACCCGCAGTGCTGGACGCACGTCTGCCACGGAGCTGACCTTCCCTTCTGGTACCACACTGGCTGGCCACTCTACTTTAATGTGACAGCTGAGGAGGAGAAACTCGCCCTTCGTATGGTCGAACATGTCGCTCAGTTCGTGATCACCCATCAGCCCTCCTTCAAGATGTCCACTGCCTTCAAGCCGCGAGACCTTTTCAAATCGGCCTTCAAGCGCCAGCTCTCAGGACCAACCACGAACTGGCCGGCATACTCGAATAGCTCCCGCCTAGCCTTGCACTTGATCGCGTCACCCGATATTGAAAAGCCTGACGATGATTACCGAAAGTCCTTCTGCGATTTCATTGATTATGAGGTGGGATATCACTTTACTGACCCCAAATAATCCACTTATCACGACATACTTCTTGACGCGCCTGTATTTCTGGCAAAGTCGTCGTCTCAGTCCTGAATGTTGCCGCACTTCGATTCTATTAGAGTTCGCGTTATTTTGATGTAGTTTCAGCGCTTATTCGCTACTCAATTTACTTAATTGTCCCGACCAATCTTACAACTTCTGCTTCTCTAGCCTTAGGCCTCGACCTTCAGCTTGGCATCTCCTCGCTTCTCTTGCTCATGATGCAGCCCGAAGCGGAGATGTTTCACTCCAGAACACTAAATTGTTAAATAAACTCCTTCCGTGTTTAATACGCTTGGCGTGATCATGAAACGAGCATCGAGGCAATACTTACCAGCGGTAGTCATATCCCGTGAGGAACGCAGAGACCTCCATCAAGTTGGATTCGATGCAGGACGATGCGAGTGAAACCGATGATCCGGACAGAATCCCAAGTGCCGGATTGAGCATAAAGAATTAGCGTTTCTGGAGGTCAACAAGGGCTGAAAATAGGTTTCGCAGCATAGATCCACGTGTGGAGATTGAATCATATGGTCGAACACCACGTAAAATACGCATCTGATTGGTTTGTTACCCAGCATCGACCACGCGTGTTCATATATTCCCATATTTCAATTCCTTTCCTGAGTAACTTGCTTCCACCTGGTGCATGTGCTTTCCTAGGCCGAGTTTTGACCCGTTCACATCCACCCTTCCCCTCTCGACCCACTCTTAGCGCGCTGCCCGGTGTGACACATCGCACCGAGCTATTAGGTCCCTTACACACTCACGAGAAGTAGCACAAAGGTGCAGTCAAGGGCTCGACCTGACCCTGACCGAAACTTCCACTATTACTTGAGATATCCAGCGAGTGCGGCGGTTTGTGTGCGGGAATTCAACGTGCAGTTTGATTGTATTTCACCATGTCGACCATCACATCCAGTCACCCGGAGTATGACAGCGCCTCAGCCGCTCGTACTAACCAGTCCCAGTCGTCTTCCTCGATCCCTCCTGCCAACCTTAGTGTAACGATCCAGGATGAGGACGGTGTCCGCGTCTACAATCTTGAAACGAACACAGGCGATAAAGAGCTCATCGCAGCCCCGCTAACAACCACCTCGATGTGTCTCAGCCCGACCTCCTTCTGGTCTGGTGCACAATCGCTCTTCGGAGAGGAGAGGGGTCAGGAAGAAAACCGCGACAGTAGTCCAGATGCTGGGGAGCATTGCGTCCCTCCTCCTGCAACTACGTTTGCACTCGTTCCACCGCTCGATCCTGCAGCTGGTACCGTGCAGTCAGGACAGCCGGTCTCAATCGGCCTGGATGCTCTGTTTACAAGTTCTGGCTCGACATCCAGTCAGCCGCTCGCGTCGTTACTAGGACAACAAGCCCAGCCATCTGGTACTCAATCTACAACCCAAACGAATCCGGAAGAGCCCGCTGCGCAGGACGGACAGGATAAGGTACCACCCGCACCTGCAGATGATATCGACTCGATATTCAACGATGAGGAGGCGCCGCCGCCACCTGACGATGACGAATTTGCTCATGATGATGAGGCTCCACCGCCACCACCCCCGGAAGACGACGTTCTTCTTAATCCCCGCACCAGACCAGCCGGGCATTCGACATCGAGAGGTCCGCCGCCCCCACTCCCTCAAAAGCGTGTCACAATTAGTCGCCAGTCAGCAGCCTCCATGTCCAACCCCTCATCGCAGTCAACTGGTAGCGTTATTCAGCCGTTGGTTGTAGAAACCGTGTCTACCGTGACGCCAGTTACACAGGCAGAAAGTAAAGCAGTTGAGGGCGAGACCGTCGCGCCAGCACCCGGCCAAGCTAGGAGAGAGACCAAAACTGAAAGTTCGGCTCCAACTATTTCGAATACTGGCACTGGAGTGCTTCGCCCAGACCTTGTGCCGATTGGTAGTGCGGCCGCGGCCGCGGCTGGCTCTAACGCCTCAGCAACTTACATTGGTGCGAATTATAGTGCATCACACCACGTGTCCAACGTGAAGCGAGTCGCTCATGTGACGTACGATCCTGAAACCGGCACATTTTCCGGTGTTCCTGAGGAATGGGAAGGAGAGCTGCGCAAGGCATTTGGCCTGCCACTGCAACTTACAATCTCTCGGGTAGTGCCTGGATATGAATCACGACTACCGCCTTTACTTTGCGATCTCCGTGCTCGCTTGACTGAATTGGGAGGGCTTGAATCTGAAGGCATTTTCCGCGTGAGCCCAGATATTAACACGGTACTGGAAGCAAAGGAGAAGCTCAACAGGGGTGAGGCATTAGAGTGCACCGATGTCAACGTGATCGCCCAGCTGATCAAGATGTGGTTCCGTGAGATGCCCGGTAAGATCTTGGACACGCTGCCGGAGGAGGACGTCTATAGTTGCAGGACACCGCAGCGAGCCGGTGAAATCGTTATGGCGGGTCGTGAGCCGCACCGTACCTTGTTCCTCTGGCTGCTTGACCTGTGCTGCGATGTCTCAATCCGTGGCCAATCTAACCTCATGGGTCCCAAGAGCATCGCAATTGTACTGGCACCGAATCTTTCTCGTATCGCAGACCCAGCATTGGCTCCACCCACGGACTTGGCAGATATTCAGCGACGAATGGACCTTTGCAAGTTGCAAACCCTGTTCTTCGAGCTAGCAATCTGGTGGAGAATGCACGTCGAGAGTCGTCCCGGGTACAATCCAGACACAGTCCTGCCTATTCCGGATGCCTACAGGTAGTCAGTCGTACGGTGCATTGATGACACCTGTCATCAGCGTCCCTGCGCGTACAATGAATAGTTTGCAAGCTCTCTGGATTGTGATGATTGTATGCTAGACTCAGTTCGAATTTCCTTCCGCTTTGATCATGGACTCCCTGTCAGTTCAGCTTTACACTGTTGTTCGTTTCCGTTTCCCCAAACTACCGAATACCCTGTGATGATAACCTCCTTTCAAAGCTGTAGTCTGGTGCTCTTTACCCGGCTTCTAGCTTCGTAGGCTTGCAGACTTTCCTCGCAAGCCTCTTCAGTTTGGCCTCTTTTTAATTGACTTCGTCGGCTTCTTGTAAAGTCTCAATACAAACAAACAAGACCTGCGCCAAGCCTCTATTGTAAGCGTTGTTGCGCCCTGTAATGAGACCGCAGTTTCACTGGGATTCTTGTCAGACTGTCCCATGACAATCAGTTACGACTTATCGACTGCTTGGCCGAGGCATCGAGTGACTGAGGACAAGGAAAAATTTTGGGCCGAGCAGGATGCTTTCGATCGCGAAACGGAGGGGTATCCGTGAGTGCATTGTCATATGAACCTTGCTAAACGATATATATGACTCTTGCACACTCTATTCTCTAGTCTTTATGTCCACGGCCAAACCATTCCCCGGCAAAAAGCACACCAAAAAGTCAGAGCGAAACTCGACTGCGGCTTTAGTGGTTCTGGCCGCCATGCGACGCGCGGTAGGTGTTCCACTTGAGCTCAAGGAGATTCTCTTCCACTCCCTCACCAAGTACGTCCGGAATCACCGCGTATTTTCTCGACAATACCTGCTTCGGTCTCGAAGAGCTCCATCTCTCGACTTGGCCTCAACACAGGTCATCGGAGCCCAACCGTCACAGACAGATTTCTTACGCACTGCATGTGTCCGTTTCCCCAAACCTCTCTAGAGTTGAGATGATCTTGGGTCTCCCGCAAGGCGACCAGAACCCCATTGACAATGCCATCAAGAATGGCGTTACAGACCTGGATAGCTACGCACCCAGTGTTGCGCAGACGGCTTTCCAGACAATCACGGAGTGGATCAACAGTGGAAAGAGCGATGGAGAGCTCGAGAGCGAAGAGCCTCTACTCGCTGAGGCCCTTACAGAGTTCGAATATACACGGCAGCCCGGCTTCGGTACTCTAGGACCCTTCGCTCTCGTTCATGCAAAGCGCAAGCAGAATAAGCACCTTGAGGTGACGTTCACCGTCGGACTTGACAGCGCACCTACCGCTATGCCAGCGGCAAAACCAGCACCTGCTGTAGCACCTGCGGCGGCGGCGGCTGCGGCTGCGACACCGGCTACAGCGTCGCCTTCTCCAACTGTACCAACAGAGTGCAAGGCTTCGAGCAATGGTGCCGCTCCTGCCGCAACACAGCCACCTTCCACACGTCCCAAAGGTAGTGCTACGACCGAAGCCACTCGAATTCTTGATCTCATTTTGCCCTTGGTAGCGTCGTCTCTTTCTACTGATTCTTCAGCTGAAGGTTCAAGTGGACAGATCTCCGCAGCAGATTTTGTCAACTTCTACAAGTTAAAACAAAGTGTTGAGGACGCCAAGTTGGAGATTGCGATGAGTGAGGGTAATAAGAAGGCGCGTAACGCTGCTCAGGCTAAGCTGACGGCAGCGCAAGCCCACTTTGATCGCGAGTCCAACTCAGATGTCGGCCGAGCGATCGCAGCGCTCGAGCGAAGGCTCCTCAACGTCATTGTCCCAGAGGTAACCCTCTTCCAAAGCGAAACCTATACCCAAGCCGTGTCCAGCGTTAAGGATCGAGACAGTTATATTCGCAACACGTATCGATAAACAACTGGCTTTGGTCTGGAACGCGATGCGACTTTCTGTGATATCATAGGTTAGAGTGTACGGCACTTGCCGCAGCATAGATGTTTAAACGACGAGTTCATAAATTTACAACATTACCTCCTGTTTTACTTGTAAGGAACGCTGGGAAGCTATTTATTGATCGATTTATTTGTAGCTACTTCCTGTTGTTGCGGCTGATGAGCTGGGTACGTATCCATGACCATGATGGGGATGGGGCTTGGGATCTGCCTCGGGGGGTGATGCAGTGTACTGGGCTTCAGTTCCGCTACCACTTCGGTTCAACATGATAGCAATGACGTCCTTCGCGTACCGCAGTCGCTTCTGAAGATCATGCCTTTCCTGGACATATCCCGAGTCCAACGAGTATGCAAGCTTTAGCCTTGACTTGTCTGTGTACGCGATAACCCTACGTTCAGTATTAAGCAGAATTTCAGTGTTATCCGCGAAGATAACCTGGATTGTGCGGTTAGAAAGTCTAAAGAGAATTGCATGATCCGTCCTCAACCATTTCTTAACGTGGACCAAAGCCTCTTCTGGGACGGGTTTTGTGACGATATCTGTCGAAATGGCACCATTTCCACTGACTTGCGCGCCGTCAGCTGTGCGCGACGAGGATCCCTTCGAGGCCTTGTGGTTCGTGAGGTACTTTTGGAAGAACTGCAGGAGTGTCATCTTCTTGGTCATCTCCGGCGGGTAAGAGCTCAACTTGAAATTTTCAACTACCAGCTCGGGCACTACATTAGGAGGCTGGTTTGGCAGGTGCTTGCGAGAAATGTACTGCACATCTTCCAAGTTGGGGTGGAGAATGATCTTGGTCATGTCATTGAAATACATGCCACAGCTGCCATTATTCAACAGATATCCAAGGCCGTACTTAGAGGTGTAGTCTACCCAGAGTGTGACCCAAAGTTCAGGTGCCGCAGCACGGGCGGCGGCAGCCTCCTCTGTGAAAGCATATGGCGTGATGCTGGTGACAGTGGGATTGCTAGGGGCATATACCGCCGCTGGAGCCAAGACTGGGGGCGATGGAGTCTTGGTGAGTGTGAGAGCAGGAGCGGTGGTTGGCCTCTCTTCATGTGCAGACTGGTGGTTCCCAGGCCTCTCAGGATCCGCCTCGGACGTAATCTTCTGCTTATGCTGAAGTGCAATCTGGTTGAACTCCTGCTTGATGACTTGGGTTACCCGATCTTCGTATGCCTTCGTGTTAAACTCAGAGTGACCTGAAGACTTGGCCTGTAGCACCTTGCGAGAGGGGGAGCCAACCGCATTGTAAGTTGTCGTGGATACGGGTACAGCTGCTCCGTTCTTGCTGACGAAGCCGTACGAAGCCGAGGCTGTAGCTGTTCTCTGGGGCTCCACGTTTTCTGGATCTCCCTGCGCCTGGCCCGCCGAGTAGGGGTCAGTGGGAGCGGCTTTGTATCCATGATTGCCCGTTTGTGTCTCTGGAACATTCTCGGGCGACGATGATGCCACTTGAGTGGGTTGAGAAGGCACACTGCTGGGTGCCAGTACTGCTGCGGGCGCTGCTGTGGGTGCTGGCGCTGAAGCAGCGGATGTACTGGAGGTTGTAGCCTGAGTGGTGGGCTTTGTCGTCGTGAGTGTCAAAGGAGTAACCGCCGGGAATTCCTCAATAGGTTGAGGGTCAAATGGAGTGGGGGCACTAGGATCTGCCCCGGGAGCCATATGGTGGACAAAGTTCAGCGGCTCCTGGAGGCACGACAGCGGCAATGATCGGGGGAATGGAGATTGCGAGAAGAATGGGTGCGAACGAAGTTGCTCCAGACTTGGGCGCTTGTCAGGGTCGGAGTTAAGAATAATCGAGATGAAGTTCTTACCTTGCTCTGAAACATAAGGGGTATCCTTGAACGTGTACGTGTTAGTCCGGATTCGCTCGTAAGTGGACTTGATGTTGTTGGTCTCGAACGGTGGTCGGCCGTACAAGAGTGTGTACGCAATTACACCGATCGCCCAAATATCGACCTCAAACGAGTGACCCAACTCCGAGTGACGCTTATCCAAGATTTCCGGCGCTATGTAGTTGGGAGTACCGCAGATCGTCTTCTTACGCTCGGAAGGATGATCTAGACGTGCAGCAAGACCGAAGTCACCGATCTTGATATTCATATTGCGGTCCAGCAGCAGATTGCCGAGCTTCAGGTCTCGATGGATCACATTGTGCTGGTGTAGAACATGCACGGCATTCAAGATTTGCCACATGAAGCATTGAGCCTCAGTCTCGGTCAGGTGCCCGCGACGCTTCACGAGCTCCATTAACGTTTGATTAGGGCAGCATTCGAGGAGAAGAATGACATTGTCTGTGTCTTCAAAATATCTCTCGAACTTGACAATGTGCTTGTGCTGGATCGCTCTGTGAATGCGAATCTCGTTCGCTAGCTTCTTGCGAGTGTTTTCGGACGTAATGGAGGCCTTAGCAATAATCTTACCTGCATATACACGCCCAGTATCACACGAGGTAAGCTCATAACAATGTGCAAAGCCACCCTTTCCGAGGCAAGGCCCTGTTTTGTAGCGCTTCAGAGGACGGTTCTTGTTGCGATCTTCAATGTAAGGTCCAACGACTGGCTCAATTTTCTTCGGCTTTGATGAAGGCGGTGGCGCTTGGGGGTTCTGAGGTTGTGGCGGCAGCGCAGCATTGTTATTGTTCGGCGGCTGCTGCTCGTGATGTTGTGCCTGCTGATAGTGATCTTTGTACTCTCCAGCAGGCGTAGTCTGGGGGCGACTACTCTGTTGCTGGTACTGCAGCGGCTGTTGATACCGTAACTGCTGCGCCAGACTGGGCGCATGCGCCATTGCGGTTGTGGAATACATTTGTGCTGACTGTTGTCGTGTGAAATAGCCTACCTGCTGCGAACTTTGTACAGCCGTCGAGTAGGCACTTTGCATCGAACGGAGTAAGGGTAGTAACCAGTAAACGCTGGTTTCGAGGAGGGAGGTTGATCAGTGACGGCCCGTCTGGCAGATACAAAGACTGCTGTCACAATGCTTGTTCTGCAAAACGGGGGAAGGTATTGCCTCTACCTCTTCGGTTACCCAACGATGAGACAAACTTAGAGCAGAAGTTGGTCAGGTACTCGTCTTACCTCGCCAAAAAACCTAATATAGGATCTAGTATAGCAACTATTGTCTGTCTTCAAGACGCACCCGCTATCTATTGTTCACGCTTGCACAAGCTCACGCCGACTCTGGGTGACGCTCGGTCCCAGAGATCCGTGGCAGCTGACCGTTGAGGCTGTGTGCCGATAAGAGTGGATGCAGGGTGGGCTCTCTTGAAGGCCAAGAGAGATCCAGTTGGAAGGACTATAACTGTAGGGTGATCAGATTGCAAACGCGTGGGGTACGGGATGAAGCGCACAGTGAGCAATGGCACAATCGATGGTTTGAACCGTTAACTTGGTTCGACTTACGGGGTGTCTTTTCTGGGGTTCAGACGATAGTAATCCCATTATGGAAGGAACAACCGCATAGAAGACACCCTAAAGCCATAGATCACGCAGCAGTGGTGGGACTCACCCTGGCCTCGCGTCGCGAGGGGCCCTCAAAGGTTTGAAATTGAAATCAAGGTTTCACAATTTGAAGATGGCGATGTGTCAGATCGTGACCATACCAAGAGTGGGGGCAAGTGGGAAGGATAGCATTTAGGAGATCATTCAATGATCTATCATATCCACTCACGTGCATCGCCATGCACAAGCAACCGGCCGCGCAAATCGACGCAAATCATTTCCTTCACCGGCCTCCCACTCTCGGTTGGCTCGCCTTGATTGGGCAGACATTTTTGAATTTCTAGCCGTTGGACCCAAAATCTAGCGAGCTGGCCCGAGGACTGCACTGGCTTGGAGAGACCGATGCTGAGGGGTCGGGACTGGGCTGAGATAGGAAGCATACTGGTGTAGTGTTATATAATTGCATGGGCCCTGCAAGAATTACGCAAATGCGTGTTGTATTCGCGCTGACTATGTAAACGTGGAAGTAGTCAATACTTCCGTGAATGACTAATGGTAACAAAAGCAGAAGCGTTGAACCTGGATACGTGCCAAGCACGCGGGATAAACACCGAATACAATAAAACTGGGACTAACGAAATAGAAATTGATAGTTGGCATGCGGGGGGCAAGCAAATGTGCTATATATAAACGAAGCTGGGGAGTCAGCATTAGAACTGAGTTTGAGTTTCTGAAGGCTTCGCTCCATCACATCAACGGGTCCGAGCCGCTGACACCTCCGGCAGTGGAGGATGCTAGGCTCTTCCGGGCAGGATCTTTGCGTTGCTTCCTCATTCTGTGCTCCTCGAGCAGGCTCTGAAGCGAGGCCCGGACGCTTTCGGCAGCCGAGTCAGTGAGCAAGTGGTCGCCGGACATGGCTAGTCGACGATAGCGATTTCGTCGACGTCGTCGCTCTCTTCTTGCCTGTTCTTCTAGCAGATACGCCAGAGATTGGGCCTGGTACTGGGCAATGACGATCTTCATTGATTCTGCTTCTGCTTCCGAGCGCAATAGCAGCTGAGGCCATGTCGCAAACATTGCGCCAGATCCAAGAACAATCAAAATGATGCAGTAGTTTGCAGCAGACATATCACCCGAGTCGGGATCCCGGAGCATGGTGCAGAGGGGAACGAGAATTGCAGAGGCCAGGTTGGCGACAAGCTGAAGGAATGCCGTCGAAACCTCTTCAGGAGTAGGGAAGGTGCACTCAGCTGCTGCCTCGATCGCGATAGGCTGGAGCGGTCCTAGGAAGAAACCTGCGCTGATGATCGAGTATGAGATGAGCTTCATAAGCATCGCGCTGCCATCGGGCCTCTTGGTAAGCAATTGCACTGCAATAGTGAATGCCGTAAGTGACACAATTGAGCAAATGAAGACTACGGTAACAATATCCTTGTATCGTCGAGTTCGATCGACTGCGATGCCGAAGATCGTAGATCCAATCAGACCAGCAACAATAAACACGCAGCCAATCCAGCCAATTTGCTCCGTTGTCATGACATGGGCGAGTTCGTAATCCATGAAGGTGCTAAATGCATTAATCGACGCTTCGGCGACTGCAAACGTCACCACGCAGTGAATGAAACCAGGAATTGCGAACAGCTTCATGTACGCCTTGAACTCTTCCCTGAGCGTACCTTGTTCTGTGAGTGGGATTGGCAGGGCTGTACTAGGGGTTTGCTGAGGTACGGATGCAATTGCTTTGTGCTCGCCATCCGGGGCGGCAAGTAAGGGAGTCGTTTCCGTTACTGGGACCTCAATGGACGTCTCGGGGGCCGGTGCCGGTGCCGGTGCCGTTAAACGATGAACCGAACCAGAACGGGGGCGGGGTGTGATACTCATGAGAGACTTCACCGATTCACGCAGTGTATCGGGATCCAAGTGGCGTGAGCGATCAAGCATATCTTCGACGTCGAAGTCAGATGTAGGGGATCCCACTCCAAGTGCATGAGGGGTGATAGCTTTCTTATCGATGGCTGCCGCGGCGACAGCAGCGACGGCCGCTGCAGAGTCATGCTTCGTGGTGTGAGTAGTTTCACCACTCGGAGGGGCGACTTGGCTCAAGCGGCGAAGTGCTCGCTCAGTCGAGCCGAGCTCTCGCTCATGTGACCCCGAATGAACAGTGACCCGCTTAAGATCCAGAGCACTGCCACTAGATTCCCGACGTTCAGCAATAGCAAGTGATGCTGCTGCCGCTGCAGCAGCGGCCGCCGTGGGCGTCGTGAGAATCTTTGCAGCAACGGCTGGAGTTGCATGCGAGTCCGAAATTGTGGGAAGAATGCGTTGGAAAAGAATATCCGCTGTACGAGAAACTCGCTCTGCGAACCGTTCGCTTCGCACGCCTGAACTGGGTGGTGAAATAACGTCTGAAGGTGAGGATCCAGAGGAGATGTCCGAAGGAGGCGAAAATGGGTGCGTGGGTGATCCTTCCACTCGAAGGGGCGTTATCTTACGTGAATCTAGAGCAGCACGAGGTGTTGCGGCATCGGCTTCATGGACCTCTAGCACCTTATCAGGGAGCGTTTGGGACAATGGACATTTGGACCTGCAACAAGCACATGCACGAGAGATGAAGTGCGACCGAATCGCGATATCCACAGGCTGCACCGCAGAGCTATTCGCATCTCCTTCCGCAGCTCCTCCTTTCAGATATTTGCGACTAATCGGGCCGCAGTGTCGGCACGTAAGCGAATGCAAGAGGTGGTAGTGGGCAGTCTCGGTCAGGAGTTGGGCGGGGAGAGTGCTCGAATCAGAGGAAGAAATCGTGCTTCGTGATGAAGAAGTGCTGGTATCTTCATCCGTATCCGTGTCCTCATCGCTCGTGCTGAGATCATCACTGGAATCAGATGATGACATGGCCTCCTCTGCCTCAAGTTCTGCCTCGAGTTTTGCCTCTGGCTCGTTCACTTGAGCAATATCCTCGGAAACGAGTCCCTCCATCTGCGCGCCCTCAATAGCGGCTTCATTATCAGATCCACCCTCTGCGTTTTCTTCGTCATGACCAATGACTCGCCCTTCAGGATCAAGGGCAGGGCCGGGGGCTACACCGAAGCGAGCGCGCAGCTCAGGATGCAAGTCAAGCAGCTCTGGCTGTTTTCTACGCTCTTGCTTAGGCGAGCGGGTCTCAGCAGGCGCCTCCTCAACAGTAATTTCCTGCTCGTGCTGCTCGTTCTCAGGGGGCACGGCAACCTGAGGTGGCTGTCGCTCGCGAAGTTGCTTCGCGTGCTGTGCCGGTTTGGGCGTATGCAGTACCTCTTGCAGCGGGCGGGCCTGTGATGGGGGAGGTTTGAAATGTCCAAGCGAGTCCGCATCGAGCGAGACATTGACTGATATGTAGGGAGTGGATGACGCCTTTCGGACCCGCGCGAGTGTGTGTCGCATTTCAGTAGCGCTAAGAAGCGGCGCGCGCTGATCCAATCGACCAGCGGCTGCGCTGACCTCATCATGAGCGGTTGTGTCTGGCGCAGAGGCATCCGCTGTATCCACTGGTGCCGCCCCTGACGGAGTATGTCGGTGCTTTCGCTTTCCTGATCCACTTGTGGTCTTGACACCGTCAGGATTGAATTGATTGTCAACCATGCGCTTGCGTTCCTCGATCTGCTGGCGAATGCGTCTTCGTTCACGTTTGAGTTGCTCAATCTCATCTTGAAGGGCACGCTGATAATCTGTCAGAACGGCGGAGCCCAATGAGCGCTTGCTCGAGTATGACGATGCGGGATTAATGACAGTCTCGCTGTCTCTGAAACGGATTGACTTCGTGGCAGGGCCCGAGGATGGCGAGGTATGTGATGCGTGGTGTGAGGTCACATCGCCATGATCAACACTCTTGCTCTCAATCAGTGCACCCGGGTTGCTCGCTTGAAGCACGTAATTGCTGTTGCTGCTGTTACTATTGTCGCGAATCGGATTGCTGTTACTCATACCTTGGCGCTTTGCGGTGGCTTCTGCATGCGCCGAGGGTGGTGTTGGGGGGCGCTCAGGGAAACTGAGTAAACTGAGTGTGAGGAAGATTGCTGAAGCTACTGCAGGAATGTCAACCGCGTAGCGGACGTTCTCAACCTTGGAACCAACCAGCAATGTCCCGAGTGCATATGCTCCGGCTACACCCAAGGTGTTTGCGTTGCACGCGATGGTGGTCGCCAGGGTTCGTTCGTGCTTGCCGAACCACATGGCGCTCACAAGCGGTGGGGTATTCACGAAGAAACCCTGGCCGAGGGATGTGATCGTCTGCCCAAAGAACGCGATGGAAAAGGAACTATCGCGGGATTGGAAGAGATACTCGGAGAGTGGTACGGCAGTCATGCGGATCAAGGCACCCAGGGTCTGTGCCCAGCAGCCTAGAAGGAAGCAGGTGCGCAGACCATACTTTGCAAGGAGTCGCGACGATGGCACAGCGAGCAAGATGTACGACACGAAATACACATTGACCATCCATGCCATAGGCTCAGTTGAGTTGTAGAACTCCTCTGCCTTCTGCGAGATCGGCGCGTACGTGAAGCACAGTACATTATTCAGAAACGCCATGACAGAGAACAACGTCAAGACCCACCATCGCATCGGGTACAGCGTGTACTTGCTCCCTGAACCTCGCTTGCGGATCCGGGTTTGGTCCAAAGCTGTCTCAGCGGGGTTTGTTCCTGTAGGGGAGAAGAGGCCTGTGAGGCCTCCAAGCGAAATAAAATCGAACATCCGGTATATCTCACGCGCTACACTTCTCTCTGGAATGTGTTGCTGGTGTCAACCCCTCTTGAGCGCGTCTCCAGCAGCGATTAACTCCGGCAGATCAGGTTGATCCTCGTACGAGGGTTGCGCGGGGTGCCGTTGCTGGTCACGAGCACGTGCCGTGGCGATGCGTGCCGCGTGTCACTACGCTGTGGGAGGCAACAGAGAGCCCCCGCTGCCGTCCAAGCGTCCAATTCCGCGTCCCCGTCCGCGTCACGATCGCGACTCCAAGCTGGGCTGCGATGCGATGAAGTGGGGGGTTTTTCACAAATGTGTAGATTAGTGCGGTGCAGGGCGCGCCCCGTAAGGAACGGGCACGGAAACTAAATAGATGGGGTGGTCAATAATCGAATGTAAGCAACTGCACTCCGATCACACTGCAACAATAGCGTTTTTCACAATTCAGTTATTCCAGTCACTTCACTCTTCGAGACACGACCATCAGGCCGGTTGCGGCTAATTCGTAGTAGCTTTGGACAGGGTTGAATACGACCCGCGCTACCCATGAGGCCCTGATAATGCACCACTGGGCGCATGAGGGACTCTCCATAGCATGTTCTGCATGGGTCCTGTGATCGGAGACGTACGTGCGGGCACTGGAGCATGGACGAAGCCTCCTCAAGCCCTTCACAAGAGAATTCCGTCCAACACCACAGCTTTTGCTCTGGTGGCGAACCTGCGTTCGCACTAGATTACAAAGACATCCAAAGCATCAGGGCAGTATACTCCTATCCTTACACCTAACCCACTTGCCACTCAAGGTAGAGAGCTGCGGGTTCGCGAACCGCTGAGAAAAGCGACAGATATAGGAGAAGATGGAGAGAGATGTATTATCAGGTGGAAAAAAGCAAATAGGCGTGGAACCTTGCAACGAGCTAGCTTCAGGAGGACCAGAGTTAACGACATATAACCAACACGTACACTCGGCGTTTTTTCGAGAGGGGATGAACAAGACTGACTCGGGGAAGTCTAGCGACGGTCAATCTTTTTGCTTCGTGCTCCGGACTTAGCCGCAGTCCTGCTGGAGTCATCAGCATATCCGGAAGTTCCATTAAGCAAGATATGAGCATTTTCAGCCTGAGACTGAGGGTATGTGTATCTTAATGGAGAGAATGCAGACATAGACGGCATCGGAGTGACTGAACCGAGGGGTGGGACACGTGGTACTTCGGTGGCTGTGGACCTGCTGGAGGCGGATCCCCTGGATGTGGATGCGGAGTCAGACCTGCTACTTCGGCCTCCTGTTCTCTCGCCTTCTCCCGCCCCACGCCTCTCGCTCAAGCCTCCGCCGAGAGCGCCATTGTTCGCTCTCAGCGAGCTCTGCCTCCCAGTCTCCTTTCGACCCGATTCACCAGTCCTCACGCTGACTGAGGACAGGCCCTCGTTTGACGCTCCGCTCCATTGCGAGCTGTCGTTAGTGTTGCCATTATTGCTACTTGTGGCAGCAGCCTCCTCGCTCTGGCGTTTCTGCTCAAGAAGCGACAGCGATGGCACCTTCACACCCTTTCGAATCAGATCGTTATACTTGCCAGATTCCTTGACGCGCTTACGCCATTGCCTCATGCGTGTGTTGATGTACCAGTGCGAGATTTGCTCCAACGTGAGGTTAGTCTGGGCCGCCAGCATAGCCTTCTCTTCTTGCGATGGATAAGGTTCGTTCCAATGGTCATGCAACCATTTCTTAAGCACAGCAATGACTTCGGGGCTAAAGTTGCTTCGCCTCCTTGGGCGGTTGTCACCTTGCGCCCCTGTCTGCGACTGCGATCCATTCGCTGGTCCAGTGGGGTCAGCTTCCGGCTTCTTTGACTGCGCTGTTGATGTGCGCTTTGCAGAGCTCGAGGGAGGTGCTTCAACTGGATGCATTCCAACGGATAGGGATGTGTTCGAGCTCATAGAACCTCCTCCTGCCGTTGTACCCGAGGAGCGCGTCGCTGGTGCTTGATATACATAGTGCGAAGGGCCCATTGTGCCTACAGTGTTCGGTACACCAGCCCGCGTGTGGAGGTTCAACTCACCTAGCTGGACATTAATCGACGGAGTCAAGGAATCAACTGGATTCGCTCCTAAGACAGGGTGATGATGTTCCATTACCTTCGTCTCAGCATCGGTGGCGGGGGCATACGCCGGAAGGTCTGCAGATCCGCTCTCATCGTGAGGAGGCTCAGGATCACGAGGGGCGAATCTCCCAGTCGCCGAGCGTCGACGAGCGTTAGTGTGTTGTCGACGGGACTTGTTGGTTGTGTGCCTCTCCTGCGGTCCCAGGTCCTCCAATCCAAGGACCTGATCGCCCGAATGATCCTGATCAATATTATCTCCTGTCAACGGAGGCATTATTGTGTATCCATGATTAGCATTACCTGCGTAGTCCAACTCCAATGCTGGGTTGCTCCAAGCACTGTCTGGGACTTGACATAACGAAGTGTAGTAGCCGTACTGAGCTCTTGTCATTGCATACCCATGTGACGAGGTCGCAGGATTGCCTGATGGCAGATGAGATGGTCCATCCAAGTAATCGGGCTTTGTTGCCCAGCCATTGAATGCCGCCACGGCAGCCTGGAGTTGGGTTTCATCTCGGGTCGATGCTTTGTGATAAGGTGGGTCTCCGATACCCGGAATCGCGCCTGTAGGCTCCACCCATGCGCCAGTATGCTGCGAAGTACTAGGTGTGCTATACGGTTCATGAAAGTCGCCTGCCCCGAACCCCGCTGGCTTGGGCGCAAACCCTAGAGTGGCACCCGGATAAGGTTGGGGACCACGCGACACTCCGTCTCCTGCTCGCTGAAATGCCGATATGCGATGGATGTTGGTTGGGGTCTGAAGGGGAGGAGTGCCCTGACCGAACCAACTAGGCGAGGCAAGTGCGTCGAACGTAGAGGAATTTCCAGTGTCCAGAGGAAACCCGTTGCGCATGCCCATCAGACTTGTCGAGTGAGGAGTCAAAGGAGGCCTCAATGGGGGGGTCTGAGCAAATCGACTTTGAGGAGACGCCTCGAAGTGCATGCATGCGATACTCGGAGGAAGCATATGCTGAGGTGATACGACATTCGGATATACGTTGCTGACAGAATGCAAGCCCAGATGCTGTGGCTGTTGATTCATGACTG